>JADDYB010000133.1_pt1 | contig 22201 bp, 21 predicted proteins | sample 8641941 | NCBI WGS metagenome assembly JADDYB01 (sample SAMN16275377, study PRJNA637457) | freshwater sediment metagenome | isolation source: Lake Kineret sediment | place: Israel: Lake Kineret | collected 2013
AGGGCTCGTATCAACCGAAGACTTCACAGAACCCTAAGAGTTAAGCAGGGAATCCGATAGGGTTCTCGCTAGCTTCAACTTTTCTTTCTAGACGTTGTTTTTCTCTTTCTTCTGGTCTTAGGTTTGGTTTTCTTGTGAGTAGTCTTTTTGCTTGTTCTGTGTTTTCGGATTTTAACAGTTCGGTAACTAATAATTTCCCCCAAAATACCTCGAACGGCAACTCGTTTGGTTTTTGGTTTTTTCTTTCTGAACTTTACAACCTCTCTTGGAATGGTTCTTACTTTCGTTTTTTCCCAAAATGTGCCAATATTGCTCTTTCTAGCAATGTGTTTATGACCGTACTTTCTATGACAGAGAAGACAGAGAAAACGAACACTTGAAGCTCTCGGAGTAACTGTTGCATCTCTAATATGGTGAAAATCTCCCTCACCCATCTTTAAACGAATTCCGCATTTCTCGCATCTTCCTTCGGCTCTTTCGTAAACTTGACGTTTCACTTTCATTGGTATGGGTTTTCTTGTCGGTTCTTCGAACAAGTTAGTCATAATAAAAAATAATGGTTAAGGGTTTAAAACTGTTAGTGTGCGGATGTGAAAGAAATAAAACGCAATTTCCCTCTTTTTTCTGTGCTAAGTGAAGGAAGTGAAGGTAAAAAAGAGTGTGGGTGCTACGTAGCATAAGGGATAAAAAAGCTCGTATGTTCTTTCTGATAGCGATTCAAGATCCTTAAATTCGGTTGTTGCCTTCATGTTAGAATCATTCAGATACAAGAGCGTCAATCTTCTTACATATAGATAAGCGGAGTCGCGCTCCACTATCTGACAAGCTCTTAAGTATGTGGAGATATAGCAGGGAAGAATGTGGAAATGCAAAAAATGGTTAAAATAGTTGGTTATGGCGAAGACTCTTTGACTCTTTGGGCTTTGAAACAGCGCTTGCATGACATTTTTGGAGAATCCCAAGACAAACCCGCTCCTTCCAATTGTCTTGTTTTCTATCGCCCAAGTTTCGGAAGACGCAGTAGAAAGGGCAGTTCAGTATTTGGAGAGTTCGATGCCATAATTGTATCTTCGAAAAACGTTTATCTCATTGAGAGCAAATGGGACAAACTTGGTCAATCTAAAAAAGACAGATTTGCTCTCGGGAAAATACAAACATTACGACACCAGATATTTTCATGGTATCTAACGCATTGGGATAAGGAATACTCTGGACACTGGGACAATTTTGTAGAAAAACACCAAGATGACTTCAAAAAGAACTTCAGATCTGAGGGAAAAACGATTCCTCAGAAAGGCAAGCTACTAGCAAAGAACCTTGAGTATGTTTTGACGAAATCGGTGGAGTATTGCAGGACAATAACGTGTCATAACATCAAGAATGTGTTGCTATTTTTCCACAGCAATAAGAAAAAACCGAAACCACAAATCGAGACTAGAGGCGCATTCACATTAATACCGATTGACTATAGCGAGGAAGTTGAGGACAATTTCGTTACTTTATTCGGAGAGGATGACACATGATAGTCGATGGAGTAGATAGCGGAGTGCTACCCCATTTTTTTACAGAACCAATTTTAGGTTGATGTTTTTGCGGAGAGAAGGCTTTGCTATTTTGGTTTTTCGTGCTTGCTTCTGTGCTGGTGCATTTCTAGGTAGTCTTTGCCGTATGGGAAGCACCATTCGAAATATTTCTTGCATGGAAACTCGGCACAGTCTCGCATGCAATAGGAGACACCACGCTTCACGGCACAATCCAAAACCAGACACAACACGCCTTTGCCGCCCCAACAAGTGTTGACCTTTTCCTTTGCTTTTTCCTCAGTGCCAGAACTGCAAACACAGCCGAACTTCTTACTCAAACCGCAAACATCACAACAAATTCCACAAGCACCCACATGCTCCAAGTTATTTCACCATAGGCATCTTTATGCCCCTTTCCTTAGCAACGCTTACCGCTTTCTCGTAGCCCGCATCCGCATGCCTCACCACAGCAGTTCCCGGATCAGTTGTTAACACAGTCATAATTCGTTTTTCCGCCTCTGCTGAGCCATCAGCAACCAAACACATACCTGCATGTATGCTGTAGCCTATACCCACTCCTCCACCGTGATGAACACTGACCCAAGTTGCCCCAGCAACAGCGTTCAACAAAGCGTTAAGCACGGGCCAATCTGCGACGGCGTCGCTTCCGTCTTTCATGCCTTCAGTTTCTCGGTTAGGCGACGCCACACTCCCACCGTCCAAGTGGTCTCTTCCAATCCACACTGGCCCGCTTAACTCGCCGCTGCCAACCATGTCGTTGATTATTTTGCCAAATCTGGCTCTTTCGCCGAAGCCAAGCCAGCAAACTCTTGACGGTAAACCTTGAAACTTGACTTGCTCCTTGGCTTTCCGTATCCACCTGCACAAAGCCTCATCGTAGGCAAACTCTTTCAAAACCACGTCATCAAGCCTGTAAATGTCTTCAGCGCTTCCAACCAGCGAAGCCCAGCGGAACGGTCCTTTTCCCTCGCAGAAAAGCGGTCTAACATAGCGTTGGACAAAGCCCGGATATGCAAAAGCGTTCTTGAAACCAGCGTCTAAGGCTCGTTGGCGAATGTTGTTGCCATAATCAAAGGCAACAGCGCCCTTCTGCATCATCTTGACAATGGCTTCAACCTGAACCCTCATGCTCTCCATCGCATGCTGCACGTACTTCTTCGGGTCACTCTTTCTAAGCGCATCCGCCTTCTCCTTAGTGAAGCCAGCAGGGTAATACCCGTTCAAAGGGTCATGTGCACTGGTCTGGTCGGTGACCACGTCAGGAATCACGTTTCGCCTCAGCAGTTCAGGATAGACCTCCGCGGCATTGCCAAGCAAGCCGACACTTCTGGCTCTTCCATCTTTCTTAGCCTCTAGAACCAGACGCACCGCCTCATCCAAGCTGTCCGTCCAAGCTTCAAGATACTTGTGCTTAAGCCTACGCTCAATCGCCCATTTATCAATCTCCACAACCAAAGCCACACCGTCGTTCATCGTCACAGCCAATGGTTGAGCGCCGCCCATCTCTCCCAGACCAGCCGTCAAAACAAGTTTTCCACGCAGACTCCCGCCGAAATGTTCCTTCGCAACAGCAGCCAAAGTCTCGTAAGTACCCTGCAAAATTCCCTGCGTCCCAATGAAAGCCCACGAACCAGCAGTCATCTGCCCATACATAATCAAGCCTTTCTGCTCCAACTCATAGAAATAATCCCAAGTTGCCCACTTCGGAACAAGCATTGCGTTAACGATTAACGCTCGCGGAGCCCACGTGTGAGTTTTGAAAACTGCAACAGGCTTACCGCTTTGAACCAGCATTGTCTCGTCAGGCTCAAGCTTCTTTAACGTTTCAACGATCTTCTCAAAACACTCCCAGTTCCTAGCAGCCTTGCCCGTTCCACCATAAACGATGAGCTTTTCAGGATCCTTCGCAACCTCAGGATCAATCACGTGATAAAGCATTCGGAGAATGCCTTCAATCTGCCAGTTTTTACAATGCAGTTCATGCCCAGTTAAACAGTGCTTAGGCTTCTCAGACTTCAAAGCTGAAATCACCAATGACCCAGAAGTGAACGCGCTTTAAAGCCTTTACCATCCAACATGTTTTTAAAGAATCAACGCAATAGCTGATGTAGAGGGAGAAAATGTGAGAGGCGCAGTAGTCTTCCTAATAGTCTTCGCAGCAATGTTGATAGCCACACTTGCTTATTCTGACATGCCGCCGGGAAGACAAATCTACAATTCGCTTGGGCTTCCAGCAACTGACTACATCGTGCTCGGAATCCCAGCATCAACCTTGATAGTCGCAGTGTTCAACGGCGTCATATACGGCGTAATAGCATGGCTAGTTTTCACGTTTGTGGAGAAAGCCAGAAAGCCAAAAGTGTAAGACAAGCTTTACTGAGCCTTTTCAAGAATCATCATCTCACCACGTTTTTCTTCTCTGTCCACAACCACTCTGCCGTTCTTGACGACTTTGTCAACAAGATTAACGCCAAAATGGTAGCCAAGATGCCTATGGTTTGGCGCATCCAAAACGATAACGTCAGCCTTCTTGCCGACCTCCAGACTCCCAACCTCTCCAGCCCTGCCCACGGCATGAGCAGCATTAATCGTAACCGCCGTTATGGCTTCAGCAGAAGTCAACTTCATAAAATGGCAGGCAAAAGCAACAACCAACTGAATGTTCTCCACCATGCAGCTAGGATTGAAGTCAGTTGCCAAAGCCACAGGAACCCCAAGGTTAATCATCACTCTGGCATCCGCAAAACGCCCATTCATCAAACTGAAAGCCGCAGCTGGAAGCAAAACCGCAACCACGCCCCTGTCAGCCATAGCTTTCAAACCTTCATCAGAAGAATAAAGCAGGTGATCAGCAGAGATTGCTCCCAAGTCTGCCGCAAGCTCTGCACCTCCCAGCAAACTCATTTCGTCAGCATGAACCTTTGGTTTCAAACCGAAATTCTTGCCTGACACCAAAATCCGTCTGGTCTGTTCTAAGCTGAAAACTCCTCTTTCGCAGAAAACATCACAAAACTCCGCAAATCTCTTCTCAACAACCTTCGGAATCATCTCTTCAGCCACTAAATCAACGTATCCCTGCACGTTTCCCTGAAATTCAGGCGGAATAGCATGCGCCCCCAGAAAAGTTGGAACAACATCCACGGCGTGCAACTGGTTTAAACGTTGAACAGCCTCCAAAAGCTTCAACTCGTCCCTCGTCGTTAAACCATATCCGCTCTTAACCTCTGCAGTGGTCGTTCCATAAGCCAACATTGCATCAAGCCGTTCAATTCCCAAATCCACAAGCCTCTCAAAACTCGCCCTCCGCGTTTCCCGCACCGTCTTCAAAATTCCCCCGTCAGCACCGAGAATCTCCAGGTAAGAAGCGCCTTCAATTCTCATCTGAAGCTCGTCTTCTCGGCAACCTGCAAAAACAAGATGCGTGTGCGGGTCAACAAAACCTGGCATGACGGTTTTGCCGTTTGCGTTCAGCATGTTTTCAGACTTGAAAACCTTCGTGATTTCAGGAGTTTTGCCAACAGCAACAATCTTGCCTTCTCTGACTGCCAAAGCACCGTTGCGTATTATGCCTAGCTCCCGCATTTGTTTGCCAGTTCGCGGTTTCTGGTTGTCACCGTCAAGCGTGACAAGTTCGCTGGCATTTACAATAAGTAAGTCGGCTTTTTCCCTTGTCTTTCCTTTCACGGCTTTACTCAAGCTCACCGCCTTTCTCTATAGCGTTCTGCACCGCCATCTCCAACACGCGGTCTTCAGTTAAATTGTCAATCTTTAAGTAATATGCGGCAATGTCAATAAGAGCTTTTAACGGAGCCATGCCGCAGAATTCCGAACCCACAATAGGTATGTTGTAACGTGCGCACTCAACCTTAAGCATTTCAAAAACACGGTAAAGAGGAGTCTTCTCAAAATCATGGACACTCATACCGATCTGCGTGATCTTCTGCTCAGGGACAAAAGCAGCCATCGCCTTAACATTAGAAAAACCACCTTTGCTTGCATGCAAGGCCTTAGCAATCTTTTTCGCGGTTTTCAAATCAGTAGTACCCAAATTAACGTTGAAACCCGCCATAACCTTCCGCGCACCAGTAATCGCTGCTCCAGATGCGGAAACAAATTTGGCGGGTCCAAAGTCAGGTTCACGTCCAGGCTTAACAATCATTTCAGACAGTTTCTCATATTCTCCCTCACGTATCCAGTCCAGATCTTTCCGTTGAGGTCTTGATTGTGCTTCGCCATAAAGATAAACTGGCACGCCACTCTTCTCAGCTAGTGACTGTCCGAATTTTCGGGCAATCTCGACGCATTCTTCCAAGGTGACGTTTTTGATTGGTATGAACGGTACAACGTCGACCGCGCCGAGGCGAGGATGTTGCCCTTTGTGTTTCCGCATGTCAATCAACTCCACCGCCTTGAGAGAAGCATTCAATGTGGCTTCAAGAACTGAATCTTCGTTGCCTATTATGGAAACAACGAGTCTGTTATAGTAGCTGTCAAAAGTGTAGTCAAGCAGGAACGCGTTCTCTGTTTTTTTGACTTCATTGAGAATCTTGTCAGCAACTTTCGGGTCTGAAGTGCTGAAGTTGGGAACGCATTCAACAATTCTCACCAAGCCAAACACCAGTCTAAACATACCTGCAGTTCAAGGTAATTAATATTTATCAACTGAAACTGTTGGAAAAACCTGTTCCTGCCACAGTCTTGTCCGTACAACATTCGGCACGCGAATGCTTAGAACCAGAAGAGAAATGGAAACACGTTCTCATAGGCAAAAATCGTTCTCTGAATCGTTTGCTTCTTGATCTGACCGACGTTCTGACCGTGAAAAGTTGACGCTGTTGGACTATGAATGACCTGCAAATATTGCAAAGTTTTTAAACATACCCTCCCATCTATGATTAGTCTAGTTGGTGAGACACTATGGTTGATGAAAGAATCGAAAAACTTGCAAAACTCTGCGTTAACTACAGTGTAAACATAAAACCCAAGGAAACAGTTGCCATCCAAGGAACACACTTTGCTTTGCCATTAATGCAAGCAATATACAAAGAATGCTTGCTGAAGGGCGCCTACCCCGAGATTACACCGTCTGGCGGGGTCAAATATGCCTTCTTTGAGAATGCAAAAGAACACCAGTTGCAGCATGTTTCGATTTTCGAAAAATTCCTAGCTGAAAATGTTGACGTTCAAATAGGCATGTTCTGCGATCCTGCCCCTAAGGAATTAACCAATGTTAACACAGAAAAGATGCGAACATACGCAGCTTCCAGAAGAAAACTCAGAGATATTCTTATGAAGCGAGAAACAGAAGGAAAATTCCGATGGACACTCTTACCTTATCCATTAGACGCCCAAGCGCAAGAAGCCCAAATGGCGCTTCCAGAATACGAAAACTTTGTCTACAGCAGCTGTTTTCTCGACAAGGACAACCCGATTGCTGAGTGGAAGAAAATCCGCAAAAAACAGGACAAACTCTGCTCGTTCCTAGATAAGGTAAGCAAAATCCGCGTAGTCGGCGAAGACACAGACTTGACCCTGAGTGCCAAGGGCAGAAAATGGATAAACTGCAATGGCCAGAAAAACATGCCAGACGGAGAAGTCTTCACATGCCCAGTTGAAAACTCAGCCAATGGAACAATAAGATTCACTTTTCCTGGAATCTACAGCGGAAGAGAAGTTGAAGACATAAAGCTCACATTCAAGGCTGGAAAGGTTGTTAAAGCGTCAGCTCTCAAGGGAAGCAGTCTTCTGAAGGAGATTTTGAAGATCGACGGTGCGGATCACATAGGCGAGTTTGCTGTTGGGACAAACTATGGAATAACAAGGTTTACTAAGAACATGCTTTTCGACGAGAAAATGGGCGGAACAATGCATATGGCTCTAGGAGCTAACCCCATACCTGAAACCAGAGGATTGAACAAGTCAGCTATTCACTGGGACATCTTGAAAGACATGAAAAAAGGCGGAGAAATCTACGCAGACAACAAGCTGTTCTACAAGAACGGCAAATTTCTGAACGTTCAATAGGATAGACGCTTGACTCAAGATTCAGCAAATTCAAAGAGAAAGAACCATGAGTCCAGAACTGGAGTTTGAGGTTCCAAAGTGGGATCAAATATACAAGATGCTTTTGGACATTGCTGAAAAAATAAGAAAAAACAAGTTCAAACCAGACATAATAGTTGGCGTTTCACGGGGAGGATGGCCTCCCGCCAGATTTCTTTCAGACTTGTTAGACAACCCCAACCTTGCTAATGTCAGAGTCGAGTTTTACCTAGGAGTTGCAGAAACAAAAGGCGAACCTGTTTTGACACAGCCAGTTTCGACGTCGGTGGCCAACAAGAGGGTGCTTCTAGTTGATGAAGTTGCAGACACAGGCAAGAGTCTTGAACTTGCAAAAGAACACATTGTCGAGAAGGGAGCAACTGAAGTTAAAATAGCCACAGTCTACTACAAACCTTGGAGCACAGTCAAACCAGACTACTACGAAAAAGAGACAACCAGATGGATAGTCTTTCCATGGGAAATAAAGGAAACAATGCGAAGAATAATCAAGAAATCCAAAAAGGAAGGAAAGGACGCGGGTGAAGAAACAGCTAAGCTTGTTGGGGCGGGAATACCTTCAGAGCTTGTCAAGAGGTTCTTGAGAGAGATCACTGAGGAAGAGGTTTGCTGAAATTCATCGAAGAGTTTGGAAAGCATCTGGTGATAAGCGGTTTTAGAAAAGTCCAAGTCAAAAATGTGGAAGTATTCCTCAAAACAATGTGCAGTGAAGAATGGTCAGCGGTTGAAGCTCAATTCTTCGACGCTCGCTTCATGGCAACATGGCAACACCTTTACTTTGCAGCTCTGAACGCTTTGACAGCATTCAAAAACAAGGAGAACGTCTCGAAGAATTTGGCGATGGAAACAATGCGTTATGCTTCTGCGCAGCGTCAAATTCGAAAAGCCATAGAACTTCTTGGAATCAAACCGCAACTATCAGACATAGCAGTATTGCTAATTGGCAAAAACTCAAAAGCAGTGACATCAGCCCTTTTGCAGATTTCACGGTATTTCAAGACTAAACCTGATGACACCGTTCTTGAATTGACAAGCGAAAAGATAAAACTGATAAAAGAAGCCTTCGATGTTTCAGAAATGGAGCTTGAAGTGGCTATGAACAGAAACAATGCTGAGCAGGCTTTGGTAGCACTCGTTATTGAACGAATGGCATTGTTGACGACTCAACGCTGATCTACAGCATTTTTTCCTTCAAAACAGACAGAACACCATCAGGCTTCACTAAGGACATCCCAGTTGATCCACCAACAACCTCGATCATCAGAACCTTATCAGGCGTTTCCAAGTTGACTTCCCTTTTGATCTGCGCTGCCGCCGCTTCAATTATCTGCCGTGTCGACAAAGCCGTAAAACGCTTTTCAACCGTGATGCGAAACGTTTCATTCTCCTTTATTCGAGAACCGAGTTCCGCGGATGCTTGCTGGATTGAAGTCAGATCTGTGCGAACAATCTTCTCAATGGGAATCACCCTCAGCAGGAAACGAAACTCGTAGGGACGCTCAGACAAGATTTTGCGAAGTCCTTCTATGACCTCAGAGGGAATTACGGCGGTTTTTGCAACAATCACGCCAGATACGCCTGTCCTGTTGATACTTGGTGAAGAGTCACCTATTTCTCCCAACAAATAAGCCAGCTCGGAGCAGGCTTCACGCTCGTTTCCACGGGATGTGGTAGCTAAAAGACTAAAGTTTCTGAGCACGCTCATCACCCACCAATATTCTTGCAGGCAACAGGTAAAAATTGTTTCTGAAAAAAAGGCACCAGCCGAATTTTGGGTCAGTGCAGGTTAGTGGCCTTTTCACAGCTTGTAGCTCCTAGCCGTCGCCTCACATCATCCCACAAGAATTATTCTGCCGCAGAGATTTATTCATTTTGATACTTCCACAAGACTAAACTTAAATTTAGGCACAGTCGTTCACATTAAATTGGAAAGCAGAGGGAAAGCCAGTTGGGCAAAGAACGAAAGCCAGTGATTGTTGTTCACGGCGGCGCTGGAAGCGTGGCACAGGAAAGAAGCCAGCCTGTTCTAGAAGGAATCAAGAAAGCCGCGAGTGCGGGTTTTAAAATTCTGAAAAACGGAGGAGACGCCGTTGAAAGTGTCATGGAAGCAGTCATGGTCATGGAGGATGATGGCGCGTTTAATGCTGGGTATGGTTCAAGTTTGAACATAGAGAAGCATGTGGAAATGGACGCATCAATCATGGATGGAAGAACGCTGCAGGCTGGCGCCGTAGCACTTTTGAAAGACATAAAGAATCCCGTTCGTTTAGCCAGAATAGTTATGGACAAAACAGACCACGTGTTTGTGGCTGGAGAAGGCGCTGAAAAACTTGCCAAACTCTTCAACCTTGAAAGAAGGAACCCAATTTCACAACTTAGGCTGAACTATTATGAACAACAGAAAAAAGCTTTACTTGAAGGAAAATTCGAGTTGCCAAAACTGGCCAGCTTAATCAAGAACTGCCCTGAATTCTTGGAGTCAGACACAGTGGGTGCAGTGGCTCTTGACAAGAATGGAAATATTGCAGCTGCAACATCTACAGGCGGCTTTCCGCTAAAGCTTCCTGGAAGAATTGGAGATTCGCCTCTGATTGGCTGTGGCAACTACGCTGATAATCAGACAGGTGCATGTTCCGCCACGGGCATCGGTGAAATCGCCATAAGGCTTGTTTTAGCGAAGACCGTTTGTGATTATATTGAGACTGGAAGAACCGCACAGGAAGCAGCTGAATGTGCAATAAGGCTTGTTAACAAGAGAATGCCAGTTGACTACAATTCTATGGGATTGATAGCCTTAGATGTTTACGGAAGAATTGGAGCAGCCCACAATTCTCCGAACCTTTGTTGGGCATACATAACGCCAGAAAAGCATGAGCCTGTGGCTTCCACAACAGCCAAAAATGTGAAAGAAAGCCTCTAATGATATGGTTGTATACCTGTTTCTTGGCTTCTATTCTCGACACCTGACGAATAATAATGTTTAAAGAGTTGCGAGGGGGGTTGAGTATGCACTTAACGCTGTTCGGAGGTGGAAAATCGTGTTTGATGAGGAAGAGGAATGGGAAGAAGACGTTGAAGACGAAGAATGGGAAGAGGAAGAGTGGTAGGGAAATGGATGGAAAACACTTTTTCTGCGACTTTTGTTTGTTTAGAGCATTTTAAACCTTTTAACGTGATTTCACCGTTTATGTTTATAACTTACCAGTTGAAGACATTCGTGGATGGCTGAAACATGACGCGGGTAGCAGTATTGGATCCTGACAGGTGTAAGACAAAACATTGCAACAGGCTATGTCATCGCTTCTGCCCAATGGTTCGAAGCCACGTGGAAGCCGTCCGATTTGAAAACAACAAGGCAGTAATTGTTGAATCTCTGTGCACAGGATGTGGAATCTGCGTCAAGAAATGCCCATTCAAAGCCATATCGATCGTCAACCTTCCAGACGAGTTGGAAAAAGACTGTAGCCACCGATTTGGCGAAAACACTTTCAAACTCTACAGGTTCCCAGCACCTTCTCCAGGAATAGTGCTAGGCTTGCTTGGGCAGAACGGAATAGGAAAAACAACCACGCTGAGGATACTTTCAGGCGAGACTAAACTAAATCTTGGCAGTTTTCAGAACCCTCCCGAGTGGAGTGAGATAGTCCAACATTTCAGAGGTTCAACACTTCAAGACTATTTCCAGAAAATGGGAGAAGAAAAGCTCAAAGTTTCACACAAACCGCAGTATGTAGACAAAATTCCGAAAGTCATCTCTGGAAACGTCGGCGAACTGTTGGAAAAAGTGAATGAGCGAAAGATTCTGGACAAAATAGTTGAACAGCTAGAACTGAAACAGATCTGGAACAGATCACTAGACGTCTTGAGCGGAGGGGAACTTCAACGAGTGGCAGTAGCTGCTACAGTGTGCCGAGAAGCAGACGTCTACCTTTTTGATGAACCTTCAAGCTACCTAGACGTGAAGCAGAGACTTGAAGTAGCCAAAGTCATAAGAAGCCTCAAAGATAACCAAAAAACAATAGTCATTGCAGAACACGACCTCGCGATAACAGACTACTTGTCTGACCAAGTCTGCATTTTCTACGGCGAGGCAGGCGTCTACGGCATCGTTTCTAACGTTCACGGCGTCAGAACGGGCATAAACATTTACCTGCAAGGCTACATCCCCGACGAAAACGTTCGATTCAGAAAAGAGGCAATAACGTTTCATGAAAAACCGCCGTCAACCGCCTCAGCCGCCGGTGAGGCGCTGTTGAGATGGGAGCAAACGCAGAAGACGTACAAGGGATTCAAATTTGTTGCCCACGCAGGGGAAATGAAGAGAGGAGAAATCACCGGAATTCTTGGACCTAACGGCATAGGCAAAACAACTTTCGTCAGAATCTTGGCAGGAATCGAAGAAGCTGATGAAGGCGGAAAGATTGGAAGTCTGAAAGTAAGCTATAAGCCACAGTACATTTCAGCAGAGTATGATGGCACTGTACAGATGCTTCTGATGAGCATCGCTAAGGACGATTTTTCTTCAGGCTGGTACAAGACTGAGGTTCTTCAGCCTCTAAAGATAGACCCGCTGCTCGACAGGAACGTGGCTGAGCTTAGTGGTGGTGAACTGCAGAAGGTCGCCATAGCAGCATGCTTATCTCGCAAAGCCGAACTCTACCTGCTTGATGAGCCAAGCGCGTATTTGGATGTTGAAGAGAGATTGAACATGGCAAGAACTGTTCGGAGAATAGTTCAAAATCACAATGTAACGGCTTTCGTCGTCGAGCACGACGTAGTTGCGCAGGACTTCGTATCTGATCGTCTAATGGTGTTCACGGGGAAACCCGGCGTCGAAGGGAAGGCGAATCTGCCTGTAAGCCTGAGAAAAGGAATGAACATGTTTTTGAAAGAGATGGGCGTGACTTTCAGAAGAGACCCGACCACTAAGCGTCCGAGAGTAAACAAGGACGGGTCAAAACTTGACAAGTTTCAGAAACAAATCGGCGAATACTATTACATCCGTTCGGCACTAAAGAGTTAATGTCTAGGCTTTCAGGCTTGAGGTTTTCTCGTTTTGAAACATGAATTTTACTGGTTGAGAATGCAGTTAAATTAAAGAATGGGCAGAACATATCGTAGAAAGGTAATTCGCTTTGAAGGGGATTGGAGAGGCTTAAGTGGCTCAGGCAACATTTGAAGAGATCAGCGCTGCTGACTTCTTTTATCGAAACAGAGACATAGCTGGGTTCACAAATCCATCTAGAGCCATCTTCGCAGCCGTCAGAGAACTTGTGGAAAACTCTTTAGACGCCGCCGAGAGCCTCAAGATACTGCCCAACATTTATGTTAGACTCTCATACGAGGGAGAAGCCAGCAAAGAAACACAGATTTACAAGTTAAGAGTTGAGGACAACGGCATTGGAATCCCGCCCAGACATATACCCTCAGCTTTTGGACAGGTACTTTTCGGCTCCAAGTACAAACTGAAACAGCAGAGGGGAACTTTTGGTTTAGGCGGCAAAATGGCAGTTTTATACGGACAAATAACCACTCATCAACCTGCTTACATAACATCGAGCACGGGAATGTCTAAAATCTACATGTATAAACTCATGATTGACATTCAAAGAAATCGCCCATTGATACTTGACAGGAAAGTTCTGATAAACAAAGAACAGTGGCGCGGAACAATAGTTGAATTCTGTTTGGAAGGCGACTACCTCAGAGCAATGCCTAAACTTCTAGACTATTTCAAGCAAACAGCAATGGTCAACCCCTACGCAAACTTGACCTTCGTCGACCCAAAAGGAAGACTATACAAGTTCACCAGAGTAACACAGGAAATGCCTACACCTCCCACAGAAACCAAACCACATCCCTACGGCGTAGATGTGGAGCTTCTTCAACGTTTGATACAGATAACACCCCACAAGAGCATGCTGGATTTTCTGAAGAACCACTTCCACAGAGTTGGAGAAATCACCGCGCAGAAATTTCTGGAGTTCAGCGGCATAAGCCCCTCTAAGAATCCGAAGAAAATCTCACATGAAGAAATTGTCAGATTAATGCACATGCTCAAGAAATACAAGGAGTTTCTGCCGCCAGACGCAAGTTGTCTTTCACCTTTAGGTGAAGGACTATTAAGAGCGGGGATCATGAAGGAACTCAAGCCAGAATTTGTGGCTGTTCATCAGCACAAACCAGCAACGTATGCGGGTCACCCGTTCATTGTTGAAGTTGGGATAGCCTACGGTGGTGAGATTCCGAAAAGAGGGAGCTTCATGGTTTACCGTTTTGCCAATCGCATCCCGTTGCTGTATGATGAAGCAAGCGATGTTACGGTTAGAGTAATAACGGCGATGAATTGGCGAAGATACAAAGTTTCGCCAGACATGCCTATTGCAATTCTCACGCACATCTGCAGCACAAAAGTTCCATACAAAACAGTGGGAAAAGAGTTCATAGGCGATAGACCTGAAGTCAGAAGAGAGATAGCTAATGGATTGAGGGAAGTTGCCCGCCAAATCCATCATTTCATGTCGAAAAGAGAGCATGTGGACAGAGAGCGAAAACGGCTTAGCGTTTTCAGCAAGTACCTGCCGAAAATAGCCCAGTTTTCAACCAAGCTTGCAGGCAAGGAGAAGTTGCCAGACATAGAGAAGTTGTTAGTGAGTGTGAATAAGTATGGAGCAGAAGAAACACAAGACTAGCATAATCGAAAGAAAAAAAGAAGTATTGGCAAGTTTAGAGGGCTTTGGAACTGATATTTACGATCAACTTGACCTAGGTCATTTTCCGTCAACGGTAATGCCAAGTCGCTCAACAGAAAACATCCATTATGACCAGCAGCTCAGACAGTTCGTTCTAGGCGACAGAAAAGTCCGGAGAAGTGCACGCAACATTCGCCATCTTAAACCCTTCACACAGCTCACTTGGGCGGCACTATTCTCTAATGAGCTTGCTTCACAACGCAAAACTTCAACACTGAGAGACGTTTACTATTCTGCGCAGGCATATGAAATGACGTTCAAAGACCAGCAAGAATCAAACAACATCATTACAGACTTGGAAACAATCCTCGGCTTTTCACGCGAAGACTTCAACATCTTCCCAGAGGAGCGTTCAGCCATATTCGGAAACTTGACAATTGAGTACACTGTGCCAGGCTACGAGGGAAGAACAATGAATCTGACTTCACACCCTGACGGCGTCATGATCGGACCTGCATTAACTTCCTCCGAGTTCGTCAAAACAACAGCAGACAAGGTCATAGCCATAGAGAAAGGCGGCTTGTTCACGCGATTCATAGAAGAGAACGTGCATAACAAGTATAACGCGTTGCTCGTTCTGACGGCTGGTCAAGCTCCAAGAGCCACTCGGCACTTCATCAGGCGACTGAGCAGTGAACTGAATCTTCCAGTGTACATTTTCACCGACGGCGACCCATGGGGAATGCACATTGCAATGGTCATAATCTCAGGCTCAGCAAACGCCGCACATCTGCGAGAGCTAAACACGCCTGACGCAAAGTGGAGCGGAGTATGGGCAACAGACATTGTGAATTACAAGTTGCCAACTGACCCGCTTGACGAGGTGGACATGAAAAGACTCTACGAGTTGCAGAAAGATCCCCGCTACAAGGAAGACCCGCTTTGGCAGAGAGAAATCAAAACTTTCATGAAGATCAGGAAGAAGGCGGAGCAAGAGGCTTTCAGCAGATACGGTTTAACATACATTGTGGATGAGTATTTACCAGCAAAACTTGAAGAAACTAAATGAGCATAGAGTAACTGCATACGACTTTTTGCTTTCCACTCATAATGGTAGCGAAGATCCAGCCAGACGCGTTCAAGCCTGAACATGGCGTGTAGAATCGGACGATGAGAACTTGGCTTTCATTGCGGAAAACCGACTGGATATCTGTAGCCTCCATCCTCTCAGCGAAAGCATAAAATAACCCTTTGGCGTTTTATGTAGAAAGCACATCAGAGAAGCAGGAATTTGACATGAGTGAGGAAGGTAGTTTCAGATCAGTACTGATTGAGAGAGCCCTTGGTGCGCTGATTCTTGCCATGGGCGGAGTTGCGGTTTTCTACACTTACACAAGCGCCGAGGCGCTGGACGGTTACGTGGGCTTTTTCGGGGTTCTATGCATAATATTGATGGTCTTAGGACTCATAGTAATGACTGCAAAAACAGAATAGTACTTGTAAAGTCGGTTTCTCATTAAGCTTGAAAATGCAGGCTTATTCCCTTCTTTCAACAACTATTCTGCATTTAGCAGCCAAAGCAGTTATAACGCCCAGAGCGGCTAGCCCCGGAGCAAGGACGACGCCGACAACTCCCACAGTAGCAGGTATCTCAAGCAGAACCTTTCCGTCGTCGTTCTTTACAATTAGTCGAGTAACATTTCCTTCATGGAGCAACTTCTTGACCCGTTCAACAAGATTGTCAGCGGAGACAGTAAACTCCTCCCGAACCACTTTGCCAACGGATGCACCGCAAGCATGACAAAACCTGTCATCTTTCTTCAACTTTGCGCCACACTTTGTACAGTAATCCAAAATCTATCGACTTCCTCTAACAACACAAAACTCCCTCAAATCTAAAAATGTTATCGGCGCAGCGTTGAGCACTTATTAGGGTAATAGTTTATTAATTTTGAAATGTGTCAATGAATAGTTGACTTGTCAAACCCTGCGGAAGGAAGAATCAGATAATGCCTACTCGTCAACCGATTGTGTGCGTTCTCGGTCATGTTGACACTGGCAAGACTTTACTTCTAGACAAAATCCGCAAGACAAGCGTCCAGGCTCGCGAAGCAGGAGGCATAACACAGCATATCGGCGCAAGTTTCTTCCCTGTCGACACTTTAAAACAGCTGTGCGGTCCGCTGCTTTCAAGAGTAAAGGGCGAAATAGAAATCCCAGGTTTGCTTATCGTCGACACTCCTGGACATGAAGCCTTCACGAACCTGCGCAGAAGAGGCGGAAGCGTTGCTGACATAGCCATTCTCGTTATTGATGTTCTGCGGGGTTTTGAGGCTCAAACCTTTGAATGCATAGAGATTTTGAAGACTCGGAAAACGCCTTTTCTTGTTGCTGTGAACAAGATAGACCGCGTACCTGGCTGGAACTCCTATCCAGACGCGCCATTCTTGAAGTCATATCAGCTGCAAGACCCCTACGTTAGAGAAGATTTGGACAACAGAATGTATGAGATCATAGGCGCTTTTTCCAAGTTGGATTTCAGAACTGACCGTTTCGACCACATAAAAGACTTCACAAAAAGCGTGGCGTTAGTGCCTACCAGCGCAAAAACGGGCGAAGGAATAACCGAGCTCCTCGCTGTCCTCGTAGGATTGGCGCAGCAGTATCTGAAGAAGCGATTACAGACAACTGAAGGAGCAGCAAAAGGCACGATTTTGGAGGTGAAGGAAGAGGCAGGGTTAGGATTAACACTAAACACCATAATCTATGATGGAATTCTGGAAAAAAACGACTTAATCGTCGTCGGCGGCAAAGAAAAACCAATCGTAACACGGATACGCGCCATCTTGGTGCCTAAAGCACTTGATGAAATAAGAGATCCTAGAGACAAATTTTCTTCCGTGAAAGCGGTCTCAGCTGCAGCGGGAATAAAAATCGTTGCGCCTGATTTGGAAGGAACCTTGGCTGGCGCACCATTGTATGCTGTTCCAGATGGTGAAGAGCCTCAGAAATATGCCAAAATGATTTCTGAAGAAATCAAGAAAATCAGGATTGCAACGGACGCTGACGGCGTCATTTTGAAGGCCGATACCCTCGGCTCTTTGGAAGCTATCGCTGACATTTTGAAAAAGAACAACATACCGATCAGATTAGCAGATGTGGGAGACATTTCGAAAAGAGACATTGTTGAAGCTGCAGCCGTGAAAGAACATGAACCTTTGTACGGCGTAGTTTTAGCCTTTGAAGTCAAAGTTCTGCCAGATGCTGAAGAAGAAGCTGCAAACAGAGGCGTACAGATTTTTCTGGAGAGAATAATCTATCACGTAATAGAGAATTACCTTGCGTGGTTTAAGAAAAAACGTGAGACAGAGCTTGCTCAAAGCTTTGAAAGTCTTGTTAAACCTGCGAAAATTCGCGTGTTGGAAGGGTATGTTTTTCGAAGAGCAAAACCTGCAATATTCGGCGTAGACATCTTAGCTGGAAAACTGAGACCTAAATCAATGCTTGTTAGAGCACAAGACGGAGAAGATGTTGGTGAACTGCAGCAGATTCAGGACAAGGGCAAGGCTTTGCCGGAAGCTGAACAAGGCATGCAAGTGGCAATTTCAATGGATAAGCCTATTGTCGGAAGACATGTGTTCGAAAGAGACTTGTTATATGTGAAAGTGTCTGAGCAACATGCAAAAATGCTGCTAGCATCGTTCATGGACAGATTGACCAGTGAAGAGCAAGAAGCACTGAGCGAATATGTTGAGCTGATGAGAAAGAAGACACCTTTCTGGGCGGCTTGACGCAGAATCAGCCGCAATTGCCTTGAAGCATACTATTTAACATCTTCCCCATATTCTTCGAAGTCCTGTTTGCACAAAAGTTTATCGACTGGCTGTTGTTGGGCTAGCCGCCGCCGACAGGCGGTATTATCGCCAAAACATCGCCATCCGCGAGTCTCGTGTTGAAACTGCTGAGCGTTGACACGCTTCTACCGTTCACAAGAAACTGTAAGAAACCTTTAACCTCGCCGGTTTTGCTGTCATAAACATATTCACTAAAGTTCTTACCGTATTCTTGGCGCAACGCCTCAAGAACCATGTTTACAGTCACAGGTTTGTTATCAGAAAACTCTAAGGGTTGCTCTCTCTTGCCAGTTATTTCTCTCAGCACCGTGAAGAAACGTAAAGAAACCTTCAAACCGGGTCTACCGTCAAAAGAAACTGCAAAACCATAATTAAACTGTTACGTCTCCAAAACTACAGATTTGGCGAGGTTGAGGTAAAAGTTTATATTTCTGACTCTTTCTGCTTATTCCGATTGAAAAAATTCTAACTTTGAAGGGAGGATTTGTATGGCTTATTTGACAACGACAGCGTCGGGACAACCAGTCCTGATTCTGAAAGAAGGAACATCAAGAAGCAGAGGAAAAGAAGCCCAGAGAAACAACATAATGGCTGCACGAGTCATTGGTGAAGTGTTAAGAACGACTCTTGGACCACGCGGCATGGACAAGATGCTTGTTGACAGTATGGGAGACATAACGATAACCAACGACGGCGCGGCAATACTGAATGAAATGGAAGTGGAACATCCAGCGGCTAAGATGATGGTTGAAATTGCGAAAACACAAGACGACATGGTAGGCGACGGAACAACAACTGCCGTGGTGTTAGCTGGGGAACTGCTGAAGAAAGCGGAAGAACTGCTAGAGCAGAACATTCATCCCACAATGATTGTCAGCGGCTACCGCAAAGCAGCGCAGAAAGCAACAGAAGTCATAAGCAAAAACTCGATCCCAGTGGAGATTGAAGACCGTGAAACGTTGAAAAAGGTTGCATTAACCTCGATTGCTAGCAAAGCAGTAGGCTCCGCAAGAGAACATTTAGCGGAGATTGCAATTGACTCGGTGAAACAAATAGTTGAAAAACGCGGAGACAGAACAGTCGCGGACATAGACAACATTCAAATAATAAAGAAAACAGGAAAAAGCCTCTTAGAGTCACAATTGATCAACGGTGTAATAATCGACAAAGAAGCCGTTCACCCTGGAATGCCAAAGAAAATAGAGAAAGCAAAAATAGCTTTGCTTGATTGTCCGTTGGAAATTGAGAAAACAGAAATCAGCGCTGAGATAAGAATCCGCGACCCACTTCAAATGAACGCTTTTCTAGACCAAGAAAACAAAATGATGAAAGAAATGGTTGACAAAATCAAGGCTGCAGGCGCAAATGTTGTTTTCTGCCAGAAAGGCATTGACGATATGGTGCAGCATTTCTTGGCTAAAGAGGGAATATCAGCGGCAAGACGGGTGAAACAGTCAGACATGGAGAAGTTGGCACGAGCAACAGGTGGAAGAATAACCACGGATTTGGATGATTTGAAAACGACAGACCTCGGTGCGGCAGGCTTAGTGGAAGAGCGAAAAGTGGGCGAGGACAAAATGATGTTCGTTGAAAAATGTAAAGACCCACGATCAGTTGCCATCCTCATACGTGCTGGACTTGAAAGATTGGTTGATGAAGCAGAAAGAGCCATGACCGATGCGCTGTCAGTGGTTTCAGACGTGATAGAAACTGGAAAGATAGTTGCTGGCGGCGGCGCGATAGAGGTGGAGGTTGCCAAAGAACTGAGGAGCTACGCTACAAAAGTCGGTGGAAGAGAACAGCTTGCAGTTGAAGCCTTTGCCAACGCTGTTGAGATTATACCGAAAACATTGGCTGAGAACGCTGGTTTGGAAGCAATAGACATAATTGTGGACTTGAGAGCTGCACATGAAAAAACAGACGGAAAGCACATGGGCGTAAACGTCTTCACGGGGAAAACGGAAAACATGCAGAGCAAAGGAGTGATTGAGCCAGCAATAGTCAAAGAGCAAGCAGTCAAGTCAGCAGCAGAATCTGCGTCGATGATACTTCGCATAGACGACGTCATAGCAGCCACGAAGCCAAGAGAAGGACCAGGAAAGGGTCCTGAGCCGCCTGAAGGCGGAGAAGACTAACAGCACATCACTGTTTTTTCTCAAACTATCAACCTCTATTTTTTATACATCAAGAATTTAAGCCTAAAAACAGTATTCTAACCCAGACTGCTCCGGTAGTATAGTCCGGTCAAACCTTGTTAAGAGATCCTAGTGAGGGACTATGTATAGCGGCCTCTCGAGTCGCGGACCCGGGTCCAAATCCCGGCCGGAGCACCACAAAATACAGACATTTTTCGGGCTTATTCTGGTTGGAAAGGCTTGATTTGAGCACTTCTGGAAGCATGGTTAAAATTGGAGCACGCGTTTACTAGTAAAAATATTGGAACGATGGCATGAGCTTCAAACTTTTCTTGCATACTATCAATCTGCGAGCAAATTGTAGCATAATTTGCGATTGAAACGATTAGTCTTTACTCACATTTTCACAATTTACCCGAGAGTTCGTCGTTTTTTCGCCTGTCAAGTTATAGCACGCACCACGCAACTAACGCTAGAAACTTTTCGATTTCTCAAATGCGCGTTTGCCCGCGGGAATAGTACGAGGAATATGCATCGATTGTCATTGGAGGATCTACGTTTGGAAGTTACTTGGATTTCCTGCCTGGACCCCTCTTTTTCTTTCCCTTCTTCTCAGGCATGGTCTTCATCTCCTGATCAAAGTACCATGATCGATGACTGAATGCAGCTATGGAGTGAAGCGTACTCCATATTTCTCTTCAATTCGGAATGTCGACACCATCACTACTCTAGTCGGGCTTGATCACTATGATTATTCTGGAGACTGCCAATTCACACAGCTTTCTGATTCCTCTTTTACCTCGTTCGTAGCTTACTTTGATTAGCTTGGCTTCTTCAAGCATGCGAACCTGTTCGCTCATGTAAGCCTCACTCAGGTCCAGCTTTCTGGCTATTGTTGAAACATCTAAACGCTTTTGAGAAACTAATTGTAGTATTCTGAGACTTGTCGATGTTAGGGCGTCAGCGATCTTTAGGGCTGCTTCGCCTTTTGCAACGATCTCTTCTAGAGTCAAACAAGAACCTCTGTTCAATAGTAAGGAATCAACAACTCCCTTATAATATTTATGAAAAGGCGATTGGTATAGGCAAATTGAATCATTATAGGTGCTGTCTATAGTTATAGCCAATCATGACCTTGTCCGTCGTTGGAGAGTCGACAACGTAAAAAAACGGCTTGTTTCCTCTGAAGATCCGCGATAAAAAAAGAGCTTCAGAAGATGCTGCAAACACTAGTGTTGCGCATGCGACTACTTCTTGTTCTTGCTGTACCTCTTTGGGAGTTCGGTTTTCTTCTTCTGCTTTTTCTTCATTTTTCCACTCTTCTAAGTTCTTTGAACGCTCTTATTTGGGTCGATTGCTAATGGTATAGTAGAATGACTATTTAAATAGCTCTATGGCTAATGAGTTTCTAACACGCCTACTCTTGTCAGAACCATCGCAGACTCCGGTCTGGAGCTCCCAACGATTTAGCATTAGTGATTTGCTATTGTTATAGGTAATTAGCAAACCTTTTAAATGCTCCTGCGGAGTATACAGCGAGGAAATTTGCCCTTCAAGAAGAAGTCCAAGAAGAAGAAACGCCGGCAACGTGCCCGTAGGAAAGAGAGAAGAAACGCTAGACAAGGATCAAAAGGACAACTCTCGTTTTTTGACAACGGCAAAATGAAACTTCTGACGTTCGCCAAAGCAGTACGGCTTTCATGGGTTTTAGGCATCTTTTCCTTTGGAGTACACCTAGAATGAGCAAGACAACTTTGATGACGCCGTTGTATGTTTCTGTTGCCTGGATCGTGATGGTTACCTATCAGATCTTCACCCAGACGGCAGTATCGACGGTGCTGAATTCCTTCAACATGCTGTGGCCAACTCTGGGTGAATGGCTACTTCTCAGAATGGACATGATTATCTTCGTGCAC
>JADDYB010000134.1_pt1 | contig 21912 bp, 18 predicted proteins | sample 8641941 | NCBI WGS metagenome assembly JADDYB01 (sample SAMN16275377, study PRJNA637457) | freshwater sediment metagenome | isolation source: Lake Kineret sediment | place: Israel: Lake Kineret | collected 2013
TTACATGTCGAATACTTCCCCAGTTACAGTCCCGAGTTAGACCCTACAGAACAGGTGTGGAGGATGGTTAAGAAATGGCTGGCTGTACGAATCTGGAAAACTAAGGATGAATTAAAAGACCAGCTCATGCAGGCCTTTAAGGAAGATTTTGTTATGGTTCCAATTTACGGTTATTTATTACCTTAACTATGGATATGTTTTGTAGGAAAACCAATATCTTGCAAAACCACCAGTATAAACAACAAAAGCCATTAACAGAAAACGGAGTAGCACCGGTAGGTATCGTTTCTTTTCAGGGAAGCCCTGCCAGTGAAAGTGTAATATCCTCCTTGGCTGTTCTTTCTTCTTTTCACTTTCCCATTTTTCTGTCTGGGAAACGTATTATTCTGTACTTTCTTAGATAATAAATTCCAAAAACGATGAAAGCAAAAAGAAAAATAAGAACAAGATATCTTATTAGGCCTTCGCAGTCAAGAGACATTTTTAACCACACCGTTGCTATGAACCAGCTACCAAGAATTGAAGCCCATATATTATCTTTCAACGCCTCTTCAGATGCTCTCAACTCCTCTTCAGATAGACCAGAAATCTTGAGCATGTTGGGAAAATAGAGGAACAAAATGGCACCGCCTCCTATAAATATTCCCATGATAACATCGTGAATATGAAAACGACCACCCTGCATGAGAGAGTACAGAACACAGAACACTATCAGTACTACTGCATTTCCATGCTGTATCCATTCAGTAATATCTCTTTTCATTTTGTCACCTCCTAGGCGTAATCGCCACAGTAGATGGCACAGGCACATTTGCGCTGTGCCATCTCCCAGTCAATATCTGCATATATCTGTTCAATTACTACTGAGATTAATTCACCAATGGCCCAGCCGCAAAACGTCGCTCCAGCGACTCCACAAAGAGGAGCGACAGGAATGCCTACTCCTGTAGATGCACATATTGCAGCAGCAGCAAGTCCACACACAAGTGCATACAGAAATCTCGTGGCAGCGCCCAAATAGTATAACTGTTTTTTCAGATTGAGAAGTTCCTTGATTCTTGGGTCGTTCTTCATGCAGCCATTGGCGCATTCTCGGCATTCTTCATCCCTAGTCTTATAACTATTGTCATCACTGTCAACATCATTTGGATCAGGGTCTGTCGGTGGGTTATTCTGGCCGTTTTGGTCAAGTAATTCCTGACATTCAGGATCAACACATTGAGGTGGTGATGGTGGTGATGGTGGCACCATATTCAGGCCTGTGGGGTCCTTGTACCTGAGGGGGTTACTTGAGGCATAGGTGAACCGGTCGAATTTTGAAGGATTCGTCAGCCACTTTCCACAAGGTTGTGAAGTTCCTATAAGACGGGGATCATCAGGAAGCGAGGTATAGGGGTCTCGTGTCAAGAATCTCCCTGTCTCTGGGTCGTAGTAACGGGCATTGAAGTAGTAGAGGCCAGTGGCATCTCTTTCCTTTCCCGTGAAGAGGTAGGACTCTGGGGCACCTGTAGAGGCGTGATTACCAAAGGGAGAGTAGGTCACTGAAGTCAGTGGTGTACCGTTTTCATCTGTTACCAGTCTGGTGGAGCCCAAATGGTCCGTGGTGTAGTAGAAGATGTTGGTTTCGTTGTTGATGACAGTTTTCTTTGCAATTTTCCCTGATGGACCATAGATGTAGATCGATGTACCTGTCGTGTTTTTCTCGTAGAGGACGTTTGCACCTGAGTATATATAGAATGACGGTTGTGTATGCCTGCAGGTCTTCTGACCATTCTGTTTTCTTCACCCTTTTTCCTTCACCATCGTACACGTATGAACTGAAGGTCTGACCGTCTTTACGATTAATACAGGATTTTACCCTGAAGGGTACGGTAACTATGATAGCCATTGTTTTCTGTTCTTCACTGACTACGAAGAGTCAGTAAAGTCTTTATTCTCCTCATTTCCAGTGACATCCTCTCTCATGAAGGTGGGTTCCCAATTACTGGTCTTTGTGAACGTCACTTCTTCAGATGTTGTGTTGCTCGATTCTTTATAAAGATTTCGACACAGACAGAGTATATAATAAGCCACTTCCTTTAGGAGTGTCATGAAGTTGAAAAATGTTTTGAGTTTTGAATAATTGTCCTTTTTATGATCTTTTCTTCCTTCAATTCTTTCTCAGACAGAAAGTTCACCAAGAGGACTCATTAAAATTCCGAAACCTTCCATTTCTAACGTGTAGTACACATTTTTTTCATTGAGGAACTTCATTGTAGAAGTTACTTTTGAGAGAAGAAAGTCACCTCTACTCCCACTTGTAAGCTTCCGGGAAAAACTAAGAAATGCAAGTATTTATATGAATGGATAGAATGAGAACCCCATGGAACTCTGGCAGAAGCACCTGCGCGTAGACCCTGTGCCGTGCCTTCTTTCAAAGAACGAGGCACTCACCTATTTTGTAAAGCGTGATCTTCTCGGAGAGGATGTCGAACCAATACAAAAATTGTGGGAGCTCCCCATTGTTCTCAAAACCCTGAAAAAACAGCAGGAAGATGGTTCATGGAAGTATCACGGTGGAAAAGAATACATACGCTCCTCCCAGAACTACAACCAATTGGAGACCTACCGAATCCTGGGGATACTCGTGGAGAAATACGGGTTAACCAAGAATCACCCAGCCATAGAAAAAGCTGCTCATTTTTTGTTCAGCTTTCAAACAGACGAGGGTGACTTCAGAGGTATTTACGGCAATCAGTACACCCCAAACTACACAGGTGGAATCATGGAGCTTCTAATAAAGGCTGGGTACGAAAATGATCCCCGCATTGAAAAAGGGTTTCAGTGGCTCCTCTCCATGCGGCAAGAGGACGGCAGTTGGGCCATACCGGTGAGGACGGTCAAGAAACCTCTTGACACTGAAACCATGCACGCCCCCACGATAGATCCTGACAAATCAAAACCCTCTGCTCACATGGAGACAGGCTGCATTTTGAGAGCATTTGCAGCTCATCCTCGCTATTCCAAGAGGGGAGAGGCACAGTATGCTGGAGAGTTCTTAGCATCACGCTTCTTCAAGCGCGACACCTACCCCGGTCGCCACACGGTGGATTTCTGGACAAGATTTTCCTTTCCTTTCTGGTTTACCGATTTGCTTTCAGCCCTCGACTCACTCTCATTGCTGAAATTTACCACAGAGAATCCACACATAAGGGAGGCACTCGCATGGTTTGCCACGAGACAGCAGAAAAATGGGCTGTGGAACGTGAAGTTACTAAAAGGTGGAGACAAAGAGTTAATTTACTGGGTTAGTTTAGCTATCTGTCGCGTTCTCAAGAGATATTGCCGGTAACAGGCAGTACCATTTCATCCCTCTGCATCTCGAACCCACAAACTACAAACCTCATTGTATGGCTCAGTGAAACGCCACCACCTCTCACATCTTAACCATCCTCATCTTTAAAAGTATCAAATGCATACTAGGTACATGCGTTCACTGTGGAAAGGAACCATCGCTTTCGGGTTGGTTAATATCCCTGTGAAAATGTACACAGCCACGAAAGAGAACTCTATCAGCTTTCACAATTTGTGTCCTGAGCACTCAGTCCCTCTCAAATACAGGAAAACGTGCCCTGAAGATGACAAAGAAATTGACTACTCCTCCATAAAAAAGGGGTACGAGATCGGTGGAAAGTACGTGGTCATCGAACAGAGAGAGCTCGAAGCCTTAAAACTGGAGGGTACTCACACCATTGCCATTGAGAAATTCGTCGATTCCTCAGACGTGCCCCAGCTGGCCTGCGAGTCTTTTTACTACCTCGTCCCGGAGAAGGGAGGAGAAAAAGCGTACGCACTCCTCCACGAGGTCCTCGCCTTGACGGGAAAAACAGGTGTTGGAAAGGTCGTCTTGCGGAACAAAGAGAACGTCGTGGGCATAAAAAGCTATCAGAAGGGGATCATCTTAATCATCCTGCGATACAAAGACGAGATCATTGACATGAACCAGGTGCTGTCAGAAGACTTCCCTCAACCGTCTGAAAAAGAGAGAGAACTGGCCCAGGTTTTGGTGGAGAAGATGACGGGGAATTTAGACCTCTCTGAATACGAGGACCAGTACCGCAAAGAGGTAGAAGAGCTGGTGGAGAAAAAACTGAAAGGAGAAGCTGTCACGGTGGAGAAGGTCAAAGAAGTAGAGAAAACGAAGGACATCTTAGAAGCCCTGGAGAAGAGTATTGAGACAGCATAAAGAGAGGAAAATGAAATGAACCCCATGCTGGCCAGATCTGGGAGACCCTTTTCAGACCCAGACTGGCTCTTCGAAGTGAAATGGGACGGCACCAGGGCTCTATGCTTTGTCGGTGAGAAGGTGCGCTTCGTCAACAGGAGAGAGACTGACATCACCTACCGGTATCCAGAACTTCAGATAAGGGAAACTATTAAATCGTCCTCCTGTATCCTTGACGGCGAAATCGTTGTTCTAAAGAAGGGGAAACCCTCTTTCCAAAATTTACAGAGGAGAGAACACGTTAATGACCCATTCAAGATCCATTTACTCTCACAAGAGATTCCAGCTGTGTACATCGTCTTTGATATCCTGTCCCTGGACAGCACAGATGTCACGGAGAGACCGCTCATTGAACGAAAAAAGCTCTTGAGAGAAGTTGTCTCTGAATCTTCCTTGGTGCTTTTGTCCCCTTACGTCGACGGGAAAGGGAAAGAATACTTTGAAGCCGTGACTGCAGCAGGGTTCGAGGGCATCATGGCAAAGCGAAAAGATTCTTTCTATTACCCGGGGAAAAGGTCAGAATTATGGCTGAAGATCAAGAAAATGCAAACGGTAGACTGCGTCATTGGGGGATTCACCGACGGTGAGGGGGCGAGAAAGGGGTATTTTGGGGCTCTTCTCTTGGGTGTCAACCAACCCTTAACCTTTGTGGGGAAGGTGGGCACCGGATTCTCAGACCGCGATCTCGAGTGCCTCTCAGTCATGCTCACCCGCACAGAAACGAGTGAAAACCCCTTCTCCGAGCACATGGAAGGAGTTCACTTCGTGAAACCTCTCTATGTGTGTGAGGTGAAGTATCTGGAGTTAACGAAGAATGGTAAACTGAGAGCCCCTGTTTTTTTGAGATTGAGAGATGATAAAGGGCCTGAAGAATGCACACTGGACCAGCTCATCACTGAAAATAAAGATTGACTGTGGACAGTTTTATAAAATTCACTATTTTTTCATTTCAATTAATTTTTCTCATCATTTCTAACCCTTGTCAATCTGGAAATAGAGATTTCCCTTTTTTTCCTTTTCTGATTCAAACCGAAATCTTTTTAAATGAGAGACCATTGGTGAAGGTGAGACTAGAATGAGATACACTCTAGAGGGGAACAGCATACCGGTATCATGTAAAAAGAGAAAATGGGTGAAATCTGTGCGCAAAACTCTTGAAGAGCGAAAGAAGGAGTACAGGATAATTTACGAAGTACTATACAATGACTATCGTATCAATGTAAAAAATGTAGCCTCCCTCCTGGATTCAGACAGACATTCTACCAGTAATAGGTTGGCGGAAGCTTTTGATCTGGGTTATGTGTTAAAACCACAGATCAGAAAACGTTCCTATCAGAATCTGAAAGAATACCTGTACTTTGTGCGGGACGACAATCCTCTAGACGCTTTTGAATTTTATACAGGATGTGAAGACGTCATGTACCAGGCAGTCCTCGGAGGGCCTGTGACTATCATGATACTGACCCGTAAGGAGATGAATGTCAAAGGTGACGTCTTACTTGAGGGTGTTCGTTCAGACTATCTCGTTAATTTTGCTCCAGACTTGACCTGGGACGAAGTTTTCAAGAAAATTCACAGAAAAATAGAAAAATTTGACCCAGAAATGTATAAATCTCTGGGAAAGATTGAAAATCACTGGAATGAGTCTGTAGAATGGGATGGGGAGGATGAAAAACTCTTCAGTGCCTTCCAGTACGATCTCCGAAAGAAGCTCACACCCATCATGAAGGAGAACCTCATCTCTGGAGAGAAAATCTACAAATGGTTCAACCGCCTAGACGAGATGTGCACCGTGTTCACCCAGTTCTTCCCTGAAGGAGTGGCTGCTTATGAACCATGCATGTGCATGGTGGATACTGATTATGAGGATTTTATCGTTGACTTGTTTTCCCAATTCCCCACGTCAGTCATGTTTTTCAAGGTTAGAAATACTCTTTTTTGTTATCTTTGGGTTAAAAAGTCCCACCTCAGAGTTCAAACTCCTCTCAAAAGTGTAGAGGAGCTTGAAATACCATTTATTTTCAGGACACTCCAGAAAAAGAGGTACGTATCGAAGTGGTGGTATTCTTCCATTCAATACTATTTTTGCAGATGATTCTGTACTGGATCAAAAGGTACTGCGGTCACTGTGGCAAAGGAACAAAACCAACCCGCAGACTTTGAATTCTGGAGAACCAAATATTTATAAAAGGGAGAAAAGTAGTGAACCCATGAAATGTACATCATGTCATAGAGAAATTTCACCCCATGAAAGAGTTGTCACGTTTCCCTGTCCTCGATGTGATGAGACTGTTGTGAGGTGTGAGAAGTGCCGGATACTGGCTAATCCCTACAAGTGCAGCTGTGGGTTTGAGGGACCCTGAGGTGATTGTGTGTTCAACTTGATAGCAACGCTGCGGGTGCTCCCCGAATCTGTTGATGTAGATTTGGATGCACTTGAAAAATCTATCAGAGGGTTAATCCCCTCCCACATGGAGATATACACTGTCGAAAGAGAACCCATCGCCTTTGGGTTGATAGCCCTACGAATTACCCTGTTAACGGTTGATAGTGAAAAGGGCGACATAACTCCTGTAGAGGAAGGAATACAGAGTCTGGATGCAGTTTCTCAGGTAGAAGTCGTGGATGTGAGACGGACATTGGGCTAACCTTCCTTTTCATCTTCGTGGAACTGTTTCAGTAACGTACCTCAGGATGTACACGAAGTCACTCATAACACAGGAAAATGAAACAATACTCACACACTTTTTGTTTATCCACCGAATTTCGAAGAAATGCAGACCAAATATATTTGGGATAACTCTTTTATCTGCAGAATGAAAGAGAGATCATGATTCATCCTATAGAATACCGGTACGGCTCACCTGAGATGAAACAGATTTTTGAAGAAGAGCAGAGGCTGCAGTACTACCTTGATGTGGAAGCTGCTCTGGCAGAGGCTCACGCGAACCTGGGCCACATCCCCAAAGAGGAAGCGAAAAAGATCAGAAAAGCTGCCACCACCACGAAGGTGACGATACAGAGGGTCGCCGAAATCGAGGCCCAGACGAACCACGACATCATGGCTGTGGTTGAAGCCTTGTCCGAAGCTTCCCAGTCAGGATGTGTCCATCTGGGTGCCACCTCCAGCGATATTCTAGACAGTGCCAATGCGCTCCAGTTGAGGAAAGCCACCGAAATTGTTTTCAAAGATGTACAAGAACTGCAGAGGATTCTCGCCTCCTGGGCTGAAAAAACTATAGATTTGGTGTGTGTGGGGAGAACGCACGGACAGCATTCGGTACCCACGACCTATGGTATGAAATTCGCTCTGTATTTAGATGAGATGCGGAGAAATGAGAGAAGAATAGCTGCAGCTTGCAGCAGTATAACGGGGAAGATGTCCGGGGCTGTGGGGACCATGGCCTCCATGAAAGACGGGCCACGCATCCAGGAAGCGGTCGGGAAGATCCTGGATATTCCGATGGCTGACATTTCAAGCCAGATCGTCCAGAGAGACACGTATGCTGAGTTACTGATGTCTCTGGCCATATTGGCGTCTACTTTGGATAAAATTGGAACAGAAATCAGAAATTTGCAGAGGACAGAAATCGATGAGGTTTCGGAAGGATTTTCCAAGGGACAGGTAGGTTCATCCACCATGCCGCACAAGAAAAATCCTATAACGTGCGAGAAAATATGTGGGTTAGCCAGGGTCATATATTCGAACGTGTTCCCTGCACTCCAGAATAATGTGCTGTGGCATGAGAGGGATTTGACCAATTCATCGTGCGAACGGGTCATACTGTGTGAGACCTTTGTTCTAATGGACGAGATTCTGAAGAGCATGATAAAAGTGCTTTCAAATATGGTGATTCACCAGGATAAGGTTGAAGAAAACCTGTACCTGCAGAGGCAGAGTTTAGCAGAGGCAGTGATGATTGCTTTGACAGAAAGAGGGGTACCGAGACAGGAGGCACACGCCTTGTTGAGGAGATTATCGGGAGAGAAAGATTTTGTGAAAGCAGTGAAGCATGACCCCACGGTGAGGGATAACCTCTCAGAGAAAGAGGTTGACGAGTTATTGACACCAGAGAACTACATTGGTGAAGCAGTGTCTATCGTGAGAACCATTCTCTCACAATAACTCTCGCTCACAGTATAAAAGTCAGTTAGATAACTCCTTTAATGACCCTGTAACCTCCTTTCAGAGCTGCATACTCTGTGTGAGGAAAGATCCCGCTCACAAAAGAGTAAATACTCTTTGCTCCCTGCTGAGTCCTGGCCACCACATACAGCTCACCCTCTTCTTTGAGGAGCTTCTTTGATTCTTCAAGTAACTGGTAGACCACCTTTTTCCCAGCCCGCAGAGGAGGGTTCATCGCCACCACATCAAAACAACTGCGCAGACATGATGGGGAGCCACACACAGTATACGCGTTTAAAACATTGTTTAACCTCACATTTTCGAGCGTTAATGCACAGGCTCTCTCATTGATGTCTACCATCACCACAGTGTAGCAGAAAAAAGATAAACTAATCCCTATGACGCCGTACCCACATCCCAGGTCCAGTAATGTATCCTCTTTCTTAATTTTCACCGTTTCTGTCAAAATTTTGGTGCCATTATCAATTTTATCCTTTGAGAATACGCCGCTGCTTGTTTTAAATCGTAGATCTCTTCCTCTTAACGTTGTTTCTATGATCTGCACTTTTTCCAAAGACGTGGGTCGGCGGGTGAAGTAGTGCTCCATACCTCTTCTTTGAGAAATCTTTATAAACCCTTTGTGGCATGTGAGTACCATGGCTTTATGGCAGAAACGCTCAAGACGCACCCGCACAGGGAAGTTGCTCCACACGTTCAGAAAGAAGAAAAAGCGTGAAATGGGAAGAGAATTTATTGAGACCAAGATTGGTCCCGAAAAGAAGAAGATCCAGAGAACGTTCGGCGGAAACAGAAAGGTGAAATTACAGAGAACAGAATATGCCAACGTTATAATGAAAGAAGGGACAAAAAAGACAAAGATCTTCAACGTGGTGGACAATGCAGCGAACAGGCACTTTGTGAGGAGAAATATCATCACGAAAGGAGCTATCATTCAAACTGAGCTGGGGAAAGCACGAGTAACTTCGAGACCTGGTCAGGATGGAGTGATCAATGCGGTGCTCGTAGAATAATTCTCCACGATTGTCCTGCACGTTAGTACGAGAGACGTAGTTAGAAATGGATTACCTCGTGCTCTTTCTTATTTTGTCGTCAATCAAATCCAGTAGTTACAGGGTGAACCCAAAAAATAGTGCAGTGCGACGTCTCTCAGCTTTTATTTATCCACCGAGTTTCGAACAGCAGTGATGTACTATTCTGTTCAGAACCTCTTCTCTGGAGTGAGTGAACTTTCTGTGACTGATTTCAAGTCTTGGAAAAACGAGAGATCAAAATGGATTTGAGGTAATATGAATAAAATGAGAAGAGATTGGCTCTTCTGCAGAGAAGAACCAATTATCTTCCAATCACACTCACGTTACTGAACCTGATGTGTGGCATGATTATGTACTGGTCGACGTGAGCCTTGTTCTCCACAGCCTCCACGTTCTTCAGCAGTGAGAAAACGTTATCTGACAGCATCATGCCTATGACGCCACCTGCTATGGCCCCGTCTCTGATCCGGTACGCAGGAGTGCACACCACGGAGAAATCTCCTGATTCAGGGTTGGACCCGTGAGCACCCTGCAGATTCAGGACGTAGTACCCGTCTTTGACGTCGAGGAGTTCCTCCATCGTGTAATCACCCGGATCAACTACCATGGTAGTCTGCTGGATTGCCATCTCATCGGTTCGGTCATCGTAGTGCGCATTTCCCGTGCTGATCAACCCCATGCGCTTCGCCCAGTAGTCATTCCAGATAAATCCAGAGAGGACCCCCTTCTCGATCAAAGGCGTATCCTGGCGGGGGACGCCCTCATCATCCATTTCTCGAGACTCGAATCCTTCAGGGATGATCCCGTTGTCGTGCAGGGTGAATGACGAACTGGCCACTTTCTCTCCCAGTTTCCCACAAAACAGAGACTTTCCCCGAGCTATGTTCTCCCCTGAAATCGCCTTGAATAGCGTGTACTCGAAAAGGCTCTGCAGGGCTTGTGGAGAAAAGATGACCTGGGATTTTCCACTAGAAGCAGTTTCTACTCTCTTGAAGAGGTTAACCCGTTCAGTAAGGGTATCAGCGATCTCCTGTGGGTGAGGGTCGTACTTTCTCGTCAGTGATACCTTCTCGAACCCAGGAGTCATCCCCTCTTCCAGTATCCCTACCACCATCATGCCGAACCCTCCCTGTGTCCCACGCTCTTCATGTTCCACCCCACTACTACTGACACAGGCGCACTCACGAAGGCCGACCTGATTTACTGCAATGTAGACTGCAATGTCTTTTGGCACTGATTTTAACATCCCGATGATGGGTTCTATCATAGCTTCTGAGTCGATCTCCTCTATGGCCCGATCCCACAGGTTGGCTCGCACGTACTTTTTGGGGGAGGGCAGCGAGTCCCAGGTTTCATCCTTTTTACACGCTCGTGCTGCAGAAAGCGCCCTCTCAATCACCTTCCTCACTGCATCTTTGTCCATCTGGTAGGTGAAGGCAGCACTCAGTGCCTTGTCTTTGACCACCCGTATCTTTATACCCTCATTGTGAACTGCAGAGGTCTTACTGATCTCACCCAGTTCAGCTTCCACTATCGTGGAACGATCCTTTACCCACACAGCTTCTATCTCGTCTGCACCGCTCTTTTCACCTACAGATACGGCATATTTACATAAATCAATCATATTACTCCCTCCCTCCGAAGAGAATTCCACCTTTCTTCAGCCGCACCAGTGGTCCTCCATCAGACACAGCAGCTATCTGATCCTTCCCGCAGTACCCTTCTTCAAATTCTACGTTCTTACCAACCCTTTCAATGAGAAACAAAGCTTCTGTAGCCACGCCGCTGATGGATAAATCTTTTATGGGGTCTCCTATTTCGCCATTTCTGATTTCAAAGGCTTCCTGTATCCCTATCTGGAAGCTCGAGTTTAACTGGGCTTCTCCTCCACGGAAATCCACACAGTAGTACCCGAAGTCAATTCCCTCAAAGAGCTCATCATCTGCGTGATCCCCTTTCTCAAAGAAGGTGTTCCGCATGCGGATTATGGGTGGGAACAAGAAGCTCTCAGCCCGCGACGCTCCACACACAGGCATGTCCGTTAAGTGAGCGTACTGCCTGTCAGCGAGCATTCCGGTGAAGGTACCCTTGTCAATAATAGTGATCCGCCCCATGGGCACGCCCTCGTCATCGTACTTTAGAGCGCCAAAAGTCCCCTTGATGGGTTCATCTGCCATGGTGACAAAATCAGTAGACACCTTTTTCCCTAATTTGCCGTTGAAGCTTGAGTTCAGGGTCAGATCAGCCTCAGCCAGATGTCCTAGAGCCTCGTGCGCCAGTGTCCCCACGACCCGGGGGCCTAAAACGCAGGGGAAACTCCCTTTTTTTGGCGTTCTCCCTTTAAGCTGAAGGATGACCCGTCGCGCTATGCGTTCTGCTATTTTCTCTTCTGTCTCTTTCTCGAAATACTCGTACCCCTCTTCCGAGGAACCGAAGCCGTCCCTGGCTGCTGTTAAGGTGCCATTCTCTTTTCCTGTCACCCAGCAGTAGTTGTAGACATGCCCTGTCTCCTGGGAGATGCGGGTGCCTTCGCTGGTCAGGAGGTACTTGAACCCGTGGGAGTCTGCATACTTGAGAGAGACTGCCTTAATCCTCTTGTCATGACTCTTTGTCAGATCACACAAATGGTCGAGCCTCGAAATTTTTTCCTCAAAAGAGACGTCCTGTGGAGATCTCTTGTATCCTTTCTTGGTTTCTTCCTCGTATATTTTGATCTCCTTTAACCTTATCTTCTCTTTCCGGTGAGGAGAAGCTGCCCTAGCCAAAGAACATGCTTTCTTCACCAGGTTTTCCACATCGTTCACCGTCCCGCACGCAAATCCCCACGTGCCCTCATGCAGCACCCTGCAGGCTACGCCAGATCGCACCTTTGAGATGAGGTTGTCGACGCGGTTGTCTGCATACTCGATCCGCGTCGTGGTCACGTTCTCACTGCGCACCTCCACGTAGTCTGCACCCTGCTGCTCACCTGCACGTATTCCTTTCTCCAGTAGTTCAAACATGGTAACCTTTATCTACTCCTCTTACAAAAACCTATCGGTGGAATGATGAGTTTCACACACAAACTGACAGGAATGTTCAAAAAGACGGCTGTAGAAGAGGGAAAAACCGTGCCCTTTGAGAGTCTCACTCTCTACATTGACGAGAGAATTGCTGAGGAAGAGGAGAAAATCGCTCGTGAGAGTAAAGATTACGTAGAGGGGATCACAAGATGCGTTGATGAGCTCTCAAAGTTTCTTGACAGATTGAAGGAAATGGAAAGAGAAGAAATGTACAAGAAGCTCGATTTAATAGTGAAAAATTCACAAAAGCACTTTGCAGACTCGTTGAAGAACGTGATTGGCAGGGTACGGCTGGAGAGCACAGATTACAAGGGGTTGACGAAGTTCTTTGAGAACGTAGCAGATGCGCTGCAGCAGTTTACGAAGCTGAACAGGATACACGGGCGCTACCTGTACTTAGCGTTTGATAAGGAGATGAAGAACTTCTCCAAGACTGCAAAGGAAATGTCTCTCTACCACCAATGGCTGGGGAAAGTGCTTCACGCTCAGGGGGAGAAGATCGCGCAACTGCGGTCTTTGAAGGAGATGATTTCTCACCTGGATGGGTTGAGAAAAGAGGCCGATGCTGTAGAGGCAGAGGATGTAAAGGTCGACACGAATGTGAAAAGGATAGAAACAGAAATTGAAGAGCTCAAAAAGCAGACTGCTCTCCTGGAGTCCAGTGAAGAACATCTTAAATTGAAAAAAATGAAAGAAAGGAAAAAAGAGCTGGAAGAAGCCTTGAAATCTACGGAGGGTGAGATTTACAACGTGCTGCATCCTTTGGACAGAGACTTTCGCAAGTTCAAGAGGGAGGTGGAAACAGGGAGGTTTCCTTTTGACGTGAAGCTTCTGGAAAAGTATGAAAAGTTGACTGAAGAGTTCCTCAAAGAGAAAGAGGGGTACCCCATTCTGAAGAGGATAGCTGAGAAGATGAAGGAAGCACTCGAAAAAGACATCATACAGGAAGAAGCTCACAAGAAGCAGAAGGTCGAAGATATTTTGCAGTCCATCCTCAATGATGGATTATCAGATTTGCAGAGAAGGTATCATTCTCTGAAGAAACAGATAGAGAGTGAATCTTCTGAGAGTGATATTTTAAAGAAGATAGAAAACTCGAGAAAGGAAATAGAAGGGAAAAAAGGCGAAATATCAGATTTGAAGACAAAAAAGGAGAATTTAATTCACAGGAAAAAGGATATTCAGGACAGTATACATAAGGTTGAGGAAGAGATACGAGAAAAATGCAGTAAAGTGGGGATCACCGTGGATTAGGTAACTGCGAGGTAACTCTGAGAGTCTGGGTTGGACATGAAACAGCTTTCAACAGATGTCTTGATAATTGGCTCTGCGGGTGAAAGAATGTGAACTGAATCAAAAAAAGAAATAAAAGAGAGGTACAGTAAGATTAGCATTGCTGTTGAGAAATGAATGAGGATCTCACATTTCTGGAGTACTCTGATGTAGATTTGAGGAATTGTCTATTCTAGGAGTAGGGATGTTATTTCTCATCAAAGTGGCTCTAATCCGTAATAGCATGTGTACGGACGCTGGGGACTCGTCCCAATGCTGCAGCCCGATAAGCGAGGAATGTCTCCAGTTCTGCAGGGTGCATTGGTCTCAATGACAGAGTCTGCTTTTGTCGATATCAGTCTTGCATACACGATATCACCTCCTTTTCGTTTTTTGAGTCATTTCTATCTTTTATGGTATCTTGAATCAGAACCTTGAACCACACTCTTTCGATATCGAATAGATCGAAATATAAGCGCAAGGTTCTGTAGTTCAATGTACGAGGTTCTCTTTTTATCTATATAAGTCTTGCGTTATAACCTTGACAATAGCCTTATAATTATGAAGAATACCACAGCATCGATAGTACAGCAAAAATAATGAAATATATATGGGTCACTTGGCTTTTCCCTCATCCGGGAAGGATACACATGCCACATATCTGTGTACATCCTCATTTTCCATCTCTCAAATACGACTCTGCAGAATTAGTAAGGTAAAAATAATATTGTACACGACGAGGACAACCACTGATGGTAAAAATCGTTTGTAAACACCGAGAAGGCTGGCGTTAAAGTACTCCTTGGTGACAATCAAACACAAGTGGAGCGGACTGGCTAAATAACCCGTGAAAGATGAGGTGTACATTATGGCTGCAAACAGTGAAGGAGGGAGGGGAGACAAGGGTAAGAGGAGGGGGAAGGAAACACCAATGGAGAGGAGTGACACTCCCGTAAATAAGCTGATCACGAGGGGGAGGAACACCATCAAGAGGAATAAGGGGCTTCCCTCTACGAGGCTCATGACCTCAGTGACGACTGTGGAGTTGTTGATCACTTGTCTGAAAAACATGATCCCCACCATAGCGACAGCCATCTGGAGCGAGAATCCCTCCTTCACCATGTGTGCTACCTCTTTCAGAGGGGTTTTGTTCTCTAAGAAGAGGAGGATGACCCCTAAGAACAACCCAACTGCAAAGCTGACATGAAAGAACACGTTCAGAAGAATGACCAGAAGAATGGGGGACAATCCGTAGAGCGCCTTGAGTATACTCCCCTTTTCCTCGTGACGTGTGACCGTTTTAATAGGTCTTAACCCCACGAGGTAACCCACGATGACGGACACGCAAAAGAGAGGGAGCAGCCACACAATCACAGGGTACACAGACACACCAGCGAGGCTTGCACACAAAATGACCATGGAACTCAGAGGAAAGATCAGTAAGAGCGTGTGGCGGAACCAGATGTTGAGATAGGTTTTGAGCTCTGGTGATAACCCGAGTCTGTTGGCTTCAGGTTCTATGACTGGTGCTGACATGAGTGCACCCCCGGGAATGGGCAGCATTCCGAAGGCAGCAGGTAGGGCGGCGAGCAACGTTTTTTCTCCAAAAATCTTTCGTAACTCTTCTATGGTGATGTTGATCTGGCCAGTTTTCTTGAAACTGTAGCCAATGATACCAATGAGGATGATGATGGCCGTCAAGTTTAGGGTATCTGTGTTTTTGAGTGTTTCTACACCGCTCCTGACAAAGTCTTGGAGACTGAACCCAGCAAAGACCCCGATGATGAGGGCACCTGTACAGATTGATAGACCGTAGCTGATCTTCTTCCTCACGAGTACGAGGATGACGATGAAGGCTACAGGGACTCCGATGATGGTGAGCATCAGGGCTTCATTGATTCGTGTTCTTAAAGGTTTGCCGTGGGAGTTGTCAATGGTTTGAGAAATCGGTCCAGTCTCTCTGTTTTGCAGTGAACATGATTCAGGTTAACCTGAAAATCTACCTTCTGACAGATGAAATCCTTATCCTGACTCGTACCAGGATGATAACGTAACCTTCCTAATGCTGTGAATAAACGTTCTATAATAATTATGAAAGCGAAAAATCTCTCAGAAGTTTATGACCTATTCGATCCACAAGAATCTCTCAAAGGTGAAAAAATTAGAACATACTATGTGAACAGATGGAGCAACATAAAGGAAGAAGTGCTGTGGAAGATCTCCTGCAATCTTGGAGCGCCAAAACAGGGAGGTATGGTATGACGTTCACTCCCTTATTGAGGGAGTTCTTGAACGAATTTCAACTTGCAAAAGGTAAGAACTGCCTTATTTTCGTTATTTTAGACGGGTTGCCCCACACATTAGAGGAGAAGGTAAAAGAAAGTGGATTTGAAATCTACAGCATTATTCTGCACAAAGAGGACAATTTATTTAAATTGGTGGATATTCTTTTAAAATGGAATGGTACTGGAGAGAATGTGGTGTATTTTGTGCATGGGATCATGGATCAAGCTCCAGAAATTCTCAGCTATCTGAATCTCCACAGAGATTTTCTTTATGATGTAAAAAGACCCATTGTGATTCTTGGGAGTAGATGCGATATGAATGAAATATCTACTTTTGCGCCCGATTTATGGAGATTCAGGAGTAGAACATATGATTTCTCAAAGAAAGAAAAAGAAATTCTGCCAGAACATCAATCATGATCTTGCATGTTTTAGATTAAATAAATGAGAAAGCAAGCTTTGATAGGTTTTGGGAAAAAGCTGTCGTGTGAAATTTAGAACACACTGCAAAATAGTTATTTGTTACTGTTTCTCTTTGATAGGTTTTTCTATTTTCGCCCTGGGTTTACGTCTCTTCCACCAGAGCAAAATGACCAACAGAACTGCACAGAATCCGATGAGAATAACGTAGGTATACGGCATCCTCTCTATTCTCTCCTTACATTTCTTTGCCATCTCCAGATCTCCTTGTGACTGGTAGTAGTCTCTTGCCCGCAGGTAGAACTCCTTCGCCTTCTCCGTATTCCCCTCTCTTTTGTACTGCTCCGCTTTCTCGAAGTAAGTCTCAGGGTTAACACCAAAACAATACAGCTTCCCATCTGTTGATCCAATAATTAGGTTACCCCCAACAACAGCTGGAGATGCCACAACAGGACCTCCAGTCTGATATTTCCAGAGTACTATACCATCCTCTAGGTTAATGCAGTAGAGAAATCCATCTATTCTCCCAACGAATATCTTATCTCGTGCAATAGTTGGACTGGGGGAGAGTGGAAAATCGGCGGGGCAATTTCCTTCTTCATTCCAGCTTTGATCCTCCCACAAGATCGTACCAGTATCAGCATCAAGACATAGTAGTGCAGTGGACACTCCCACGAGCTTTTTTCCGTCAGTTGCAAGGGAGGAGCTGCCAGCTTCCAGCTTGATTTCCCATACCAGCTCCCCAGAATTCACCTCAGCAGCCATGATACCATCGGGATTGGCAAAAACAACAATGTTCTCCACGATAGTAGGATCTGACATCAACTGCCATCCAGAGGGATGGTAATACCATTTTTCTTTTCCAGAATCGATATCGACAGCCTCCAGCTGTTCTGATGTAAAGAATACCGTGTTGTCCAAAATTGCTGCAGACGAAAGTACATAACTCCGCGACTCTTTTTCCCACAACAAATGTCCTGACTGAAGATCCAAACATAACAATCGCGTCAACTCACGGTCGAGTTCGAAATCGAAGAGATTTGTCCCAGTTCCAACGAACACCCTCTCGTCTGTCACCACAGGGGATGAAACGAAGTGCACGCATATCAGTGAATCGGGATAACAGCGCAGCTCTCTGATGTCATAAGTCCACAGAATATCCCCTGTCCTGATATCTACTGCCGAGAATCCCTTAGTCGTTCCCACCACGAGGGTGGTTCCACTGACTGCAGGTGTTGATCCCACCACTGCCAGTTCAGTCTTCCACAGAAGAGCACCCGTTTTCAGGTCAAAGGCACCCAAGTACTCCCGACTACCCTGAAAGACGACACCCTCTTTGACGACAGGGCTGCTGTAGAGAGGAGATGCAAAGTCGTATACCCACAGAAGGGTCTCATCGAGAGGTCCTGGATCTTCCGTGTATGCAGTGTGGTGAGGATCATGCATGAACATGGGCCAGTCATCTCCTGAATCTGGAGGGAGAGAACCACCTCCCAATACGAGAAAGGATTCCATTCCTGAGAGGAGTCCAATAATGAGGATTCCTGCTTTTTTTATGTTGTGGTTACCTTCGAGTTTCAACAAGTCCGCTCACCTCGAATTGTCCATTTCATTCTAAACCTCCAGTAGTTGATGATGATGTCATTGACATGTGATGGTGTTATATAGGGAACACTGTGAACCATGGTGAACGACCACGTGTAGGCGGTGTATTCTCCGTATGTAAGGCAACGGGCCACTGAGTACATAGAACGTATGGTATCATAGTGATAAGCATTGTGGTAGGCATGCACTAGTTCATGACCCAAGGTCATGAAAAGATCTCCTCCCTGCGGCAAGTTTATTTGGATTCAGATAAATGAGTCCTCCAACGACAGAGGGAGCCTTACCTGCGTGAGTCGTAGGAACTGTCTGCCCATAAAGGTCGCCCAAGTCTGCATTCCATTGAATTTCCCACGGATACCCATTGATAGAAAAAGTAATTCTATCACCTGTGAGTTCACAATCAATCCCAGCCTTGTCCAGGATGATTTTGACAGCACTCATTTTGTCTGAAAGACTTTCACTACCAAGCAGATTGTTGATATTGGCCCAATCTTCTTCAGTCAACTTGGATAAAGCCTCTCGCAGCTTGTTGTACAGGTCTGCCAAGGCGTAAGAGATGGTACCATCAGGGAGGATGACATAGGCGAGGTGAGCGATGTCCTCTGTTTCCATTCCTGTGGGATCTGTGTATTTGAGAGGGTTATTCAGACAGTAGACATATGAATTGTGCGTCTGGGGGGACAGCAGCTCACCAGGGAGAGGATCTCTTGTCAAGAATCTCCCCGTTTCTGGATCGTAGTAGCGGGCACCAAAGTAGTACAAGCCAGTTTCATCTCTCTCTTTTCCATTGTAGGTGTATCTCTCCTCCGGCGTGCCAATTTCTTCACCAAAAGGCTCATACTGAATTTCTTCAGTTACTGCACCATTTTCTGTTGTCACCAACTTGGTAGAACCCAGGTGATCCTCGTGATAGTATTCGGTGAGGTCATTCACCTTTTTTGCTAACCTCCCTGTGGGACCGTAGATGTAGACTGCGTGCATTTGCGTCGTCACGTTCACCTCGTACAGGAAGCTGCAACCACTGTATAGGTAGACCCTCTCTGAGAGAGAATCAGTCTTCTTGATCCTGTTCCCATCACCATCATACAGGTACTCTTCAGTGACTTGACCATCCACCTTCACTGCCGTTAGCCTGTTCTCGAAATCGTACACATACTCAATGGTTTTGGTTCCATCACTCTTCTGGATGCAGTTCCCGTATTCATCGTAGTGAAATGTCCAGGTGCCACCTTCCCCACTTTGAGATACGAGCTCATTCATCTCGTTGTATGAATATGTGGTGTTATTTAGTTGAGTTCTGTTCCCTGTGCTGTCATACGTGTAGGTAAATGAGGAGTTCCCCGCAGCTGTTTGCAGCCTGTTCAATTGGTCGTAGGTGTAGTCCCACTGCTCTTTTATGATTTGTTCACCATTGATGTTCTCCGTGTTCTTCATCTGCAGAATGTTCCCTACTGCATCGTACGTGTAGGTTAAGTTCAATAGATCACTCCCATTCTTCTGTGTGTGGATCTGGGTAGGTCTTCCACGTGCATCGTGGCTGTAATCAGTGGTAACTCCATTTGCATACGTTATTTGCTCTAACTGGATTCCATTCCACACAAAGTCAGCACATCCCTCCACAGAGGTGAGTCTATTGAGGCTGTCATAGCTCTGTTCTACCATGGTACCATCCGGGTACGTCGTGGAGATGAGATAAGAAGCAGCATCGTAAAGGAAAGAAGTTCCGTAGTTTGCCCCATCTATGGTCTTGGTCTCTGACAAAAGTCTGTTCCGTGAATCGTACTCATACACAGTCGTACTCACGTCCTGCATATTCAACCTGTTCCCATTGGCATCATACGTGAAAGAGACAGAAGATTCAGGATACTCAATTTGCATCAACTGTGAATTAACATTGTAGTGGTATTTGACTATCTTTGCACCCACATCCTTCTCGATTACGTTCCCAACGCAATCATAGATGAAGTGCTCTTCAGAAGAAGAGGGATGTGTGATCTTTTCAACGCCAAATAAACCGTACTCGTAGAGAGTAATATTCCCTTTTGCATCTTTCACTTTTGTGACATTACCCCCTTCATTATACTGGTATTCAGTGAGATAGTAACTCCCATTGATGTACTCTTTTACCCACAGCAGATTGCCGCCCCAGTCGAACTTTAACTCTTTCTTGTTGCCATTCTCATCATATCCTTCTGCGATGCTCTCTCTATCGTTGTACACCATCCTCTGGTAGGTGTTGTCAGGATTATAGCTGTACAGGAGCCTTCCCATTTCGTCATACTCGTAGGTGTAGACTCGTCCCAGTGCATCAGTCCTCGTTTCAACTTGTCCTGAGTAGTCGTAAGTGTATTCTTCTGCGTATTCTGCATTCTCCACCTTCGTCACTCTTCCCAGGCCATCAAAGTACTTCTTCACGTAGTGGTCCAATTCATCATAGATGATGATTGTATTCAGGGCATCATAGTAGACTGCTTCTCTCTCTGTGAGGTCTGGATTGATTTTCTTTCTCAATCTGTTCAATAAGTCATACTCGTAGTGGTACGTGTATCCATTGGCATCAGTCCGGGTGATGATATTCCCTCTGTCGTCGTATTCTGCTGTAACGGTATTCCCCAGGGAATCAGTCACCCCGGTGAGGTAAGCGTGATACACTGAATCATAAGAAAAGGTCACGGTCCTCTGGCAGTTCGAGGCAGTTAGCATGTTCCCATGAGTATCATGGGTGAAATTCTTCACATACGACTCAGACTGCGCTTCTGTAGAGATGAAGAGCACCCACTCAAACCTTGTTTTGTAGGAGCTGGATTCAGAGAACTCCAGAACATTATGAGAAGAGAACTTTTCCTGCGATATCGTGGTCTGACCCATTCCATTTCCTAAATCGGAAGTGATCTGAGTCCATGACCCACCATTTAAGCGGTAGGAGCACGAGACAGGTGATTTGTTCTGGTATTCTTTGTAATAGGTCTTCACGTACTGCGTCCTTCCATCCACCCACTTCTCATAGCTCTCGTACCCTGAAGTCCCCGGGTAATGAACGAAAGGACCCACGGGATCATACCCATCCACTTCTCCTTTGATGTAATAAGCATAGAAGGATGCATTCTTCCAGTATCCCGTGTTCTGGTACCATTGGTGGGCCGAGACTGAATGAGTCTCTGATAATCGTACTAAATTCTGAGTGGGGAAGCTTGTGATTCTCAAGACAGCATTCCCAGAAGAAGATAAGTCAAAGGGGAATTGAGTCTGTCCATTCTCATCGAATAACCCTTTGAAGACAATATAAGACTTCCCTCTATAGATGTCTTTGGATTCCACCATGTCCATTCCATTGTACAGGTAATAACTCTCTAACGTAGATCCATCCTGGTACGAACAGGTAGCCACTACTTTGTCGTGTACCGTAGAGAAGGAATTCGAGTAGAACTGATTCGAGAACAAGGTTACGAGATTCCCTGAGTAATCAGTAAATGCAGCACCATTATTATAGCAGTTAAATACCTCCACTCCCATACTGTTCCTGGAATAGATGTTATTCCCCCATTCATCATACGCAGAGAACTCCTGGTAACTCACATCATTCGTATTCCCTCTGTACACCTGTGTTAAAGTCACCTCTCCCTGCGCATTGTATTGGTAAACTGTCTTCTCCCTCTGTATCCCCTGGTAGTCTTTCAAAGTCCTCGCCATCACCTTCCCGTCTGCAATTGAGAAGTAGGTGGTAGCCTGGACGTAGTAGTCTCCATCTTTCGTCGTCTCCACACAGGAGTAGAATTCCTCCCAATCTCCCGTGAAGCTGTAGGTACGAACGCAGGTCAGATTGTTT
>JADDYB010000135.1_pt1 | contig 21903 bp, 20 predicted proteins | sample 8641941 | NCBI WGS metagenome assembly JADDYB01 (sample SAMN16275377, study PRJNA637457) | freshwater sediment metagenome | isolation source: Lake Kineret sediment | place: Israel: Lake Kineret | collected 2013
GCCACAGTCAATGGCCAGCCCATCTGGCGGCTGACTTTGATTAAAGAGCTGGAAAAACAATCCGGTCAAGCGACCTTAGAAAATTTAGTCACCAAGACTCTTATTCTTCAGGAAGCAAAGAAGCAGAAAGTGGTTATTTCTCAAGAAGAAATCGACCAGAAGATGAAGGAGCTGGAAGATAACTTTACTAACCAAGGCCAGAATTTAGACCAATTATTAGAGGCGCAAAACATGACTCGGACACAATTAAGAGAACAGATTGAAGTCCAATTGATTATCGAGAGAGTTGTTAGCCAAAACGTCGAAGTGACGGATGAAGAAATCACTGCTTATTTTGAAGCCAATACTGATTATTTTCCCGAAGGTTCGGATTTAGAGTCAGTCAAAGAAGAAATTAAACAGCAGCTTCAACAGCAAAAATCAAGCGACCAAGTCCAATCCTGGCTTGACGCTCTCCGTGAGAACGCCCAGATAAATTACCTCTGAGCTTATTGACAGGTAAAAGAGCTTGATGTTATATTGAATCTAATGTTCTCGAAAAAGAATTTTTTGATTGTTCTTCTCGGAGCGGTTTTTCTACTAGCGATGTTTGTGGTTGTCTCCCCTTTTTCTTCTTCAGAAAAACCAGGCTGTCAGTGTAATAATCTTGATCAAACTACCGGCGAATTTTCTTTGGAGGATAAACAAGCCTTTTTCGAGGGAACCGAGGTGGTGCCACCGACGGCAATGCGTTGGCTTAGTCAGGAGGAGATTAAAGTTCTCGGGGAGTCAGTGGGGGAAGAAAAATGGGTTGAAATTGACCTTTCCGAGCAAAAACTCAGAGCTTGGGAAGGCAACCAGCTTTTCCTCGAAAGCCTCATTTCCACCGGCAAATGGGCGAGAACACCAACGGGCGAATATCGAATTTGGGGGAAGTTTAAATATGCCAAGATGTCAGGCGGCAGCAAAGCCCTTCACACCTATTACTATCTCCCCAACGTGCCCTATATCATGTATTACCAAAATGGTTTTGGTCTCCACGGCACTTACTGGCATAATAATTTTGGTCAGGTGATGAGTCATGGGTGTACTAATCTGCCCACGCCGGTCGCCGAAAAGCTCTTTTATTGGACGAGTCCGGCTCTCCCTTCGGGTCAAAATTCTGTTCGGGCGACGGCGACTGACCTCGGGACGAGGATTGTTATTCATGAGTGATCTCCTATGCCCCGCATAGCCTCCGGCGAAGTAGGGGTTGACAATTAGCAGACAGTATGATAGAGTGCTAAGAAGTAAGGAATTGAAACATGGGTGGTGTCATTATTTCTCAAGAAAGTTCAGAAGAAAAAACTATCCCTGCCGTGGCTTTAAGGGAAAGTGTGGTTTTTCCTCACACCGAATTTCCTTTAACTTTTGGTCGTCCCCAAACCATAACGGCGGTTAAAGCCGCTTTCACTGGTTCTCCTAGTCATCTTTTGGCGGTTTTCACCCAGAAAGACCCCCAAGTAGAAAATCCAGGAAAAAAGGATCTCTATCCCCTTGGTACCCTAGTGGAAATCGAGAACATTTTAGAAACCGAAGGCAGTTTAACCGTCATTGCCCGCGGTCTCTCCAGAATTAGATTAGAGGAACAAATTTCCACCGAGCCTTTTCTTCTGGTGAAGATGAGTACGGTTCCCGAGATTGTTGAAGATTCAGGCGAAACCAAAGTCTTAGGCAGTCATCTCATTAATGAGTTCAGAAAAGCTTTTAATTTCGGTAAATCGATTGACATTATGACTTTGATGCGAGTTTCTGCTGGAGTGGCTCTGCCCGAGCTGGCGGACCAGATTGCCGCCACTTTAGAATTAAAGACTGACGAAAAAATGGCCCTCTTAGCCACCACCGAAGTCAAGGTGAGATTAAAAAAGGTGGCCGAATATCTGGCTCAGGAAATCAAAGTTTTAGAACTTGATAAAACCATTTCTTCTAAAACTCAAGCCCGGTTTGACAAAGAGATGAGAAAGGCGGTTTTAAGGGAAAAAAAGAGAACGATTGAGAAAGAGCTTGAAGAGGGTGAAGAAGGCGAAGATGAATTAGTCGATGAGTTTAAGAAAAGAATCAAACAGGCGAAAATGTCCCAAGAGGTCAGGAAGAAAGTGGAAAAGGAATTAAAAAGATTTGCTCGCCTACCTTCTCACAGTCCCGAACGCCCCTATCTTGAAAATTATCTAGATTGGGTCACTGATATGCCTTGGGAAGTGAGGACGGCCAATGATGTCAGCGTCAAAAAAGCGGCCAAAATTCTCAATGAAGACCATTATGGTCTCAACAAAGTCAAAGAAAGAGTGGTCGAATATCTGGCGGTAATGAAATTGAAAGAGGCGAGCAAGAAGAAAGAAAAAATTCCTGATGAAGGCGGGCCCACCATTCTTTGTTTTATCGGTCCTCCGGGAGTGGGTAAAACTTCAATTGGCAAATCCATTGCCCGTGCCTTAGGCAGAAAATTCCATCGGATTTCTCTCGGTGGCGTTCGGGATGAAGCCGAAATTCGGGGTCATCGCCGGACCTATGTCGGCGCTTTACCAGGGAGAATTATTCAAGGCATTAAAACGGTCGGCACCAAGAATCCGGTCTTTATGCTTGATGAGATTGACAAAATCGGGATTGATTTTCGGGGCGACCCCTCGGCCGCTCTTCTCGAGGCTTTAGACCCGGAGCAAAATCATTCTTTCTCCGACCACTATCTGGAAGTCCCCTTTGACCTTTCCGAAGTGATGTTCATTTGTACCGGCAATATGCTTGATACCATTCCGCCGGCTTTGAAGGACAGGATGGAAATTATTCGTTTTTCCGGCTACACCGAAGAAGAGAAGTTCCATATTGCCCAGAAGTTTCTTTGGTCCAAGCAGTTGCGGTTCAATGGACTCCATCAGGTAAAAATTGCCCTCCAAGGAGCGGCTCTTCATCAGATAATTCAACGCTACACCCGAGAAGCCGGTGTCCGAGAGCTAGAAAGAACGTTGGCCACTATCTGCCGCAAAATCGCTAAGAAGAAGGCGGATAACAAAAAGATTGATGCTCAAGTTTCTCTGGCTGACCTCCGTCATTATTTGGGAGCAGCCAAATTTTCTTCGCTTGCGGCGGAGAAAAAGGATGAAGTTGGCGTCGCTACCGGTTTGGCTTGGACGCAATCCGGAGGAGAAATTCTTTTAATTGAAACGGTTTTAATGCCGGGCAAAGGCAAATTATTGTTAACCGGTCAGCTAGGCGAGGTGATGAAGGAATCCGCCCAAGCTGCTTTCTCCTATGCCAAAAGTCATTGGCGAGAATTAGGTTTAACTGAAAATTTTGCCAAGAAAATTGATGTTCATGTTCATGTGCCCGAAGGTTCAGTCCCCAAAGATGGACCGAGTGCGGGCGTGGCGATGGCGACTTCCTTGATTTCCGCCTTGGCGAAAAGACCGACTCATAAAGAAGTGGGGATGACCGGTGAGATTACTCTTCGCGGTCGGGTTTTGGAAGTCGGAGGGATTAAAGAAAAAATTATTGCTGCTCATCGGGCCGGTTTGAAAGCCGTCATTTTACCTAAAGACAATCGGAAGAACATGGAAGACGTCACTGCCAGAGTCAAGAAAGATATGAAGTTCATTTTTGTTTCTGATTTAGACCAGGCTTTGGGCGCAGTTTTTGTGACAGAAAAGAAAAAGAAAGCCTCTAAGAAAGACGGCGAGGCTAAGAGAAGAAGGGTTAGCGTTCCCCTTGCAATTCCTGCTTAATCAGCTTCTTGACCTCACCCACCGCGTTCCCTTACCCCCAATCACTGATCACCGATCACCGACCACCGATCACTTCCCTTTCCTTGTTTTTCTCCCCAATTTAAGCTAAAATATAGTTCGTTCAGGACAAAAAAATCGAAGATTTTTTAAGAGCCCCCTTAGTCTAGCGGCCTAGGACGTCGGGTTCTCATCCCGGAAACGGGGGTTCGATTCCCCCAGGGGGCACAAAGAAAAGGGGCAAGCCCCTTCGAATCCTAGAAACCTCGGTTCAAATCCGAGTGGGGTCACTAGCACTTGACCCCAGTACAGCACTTACTTGTTCCCAAATACTACGTGTTTGCGTCGCAAGAGCGTGTCTACGGGGTCTGCGCCCCTCCGTAGCCTTCTCGCCGTCGCGAAGCCTTGCTATGGCGGAGCGCGGTGGCGAAGGGGGGCTTGACAAAGCTTTCAAATTTTTATATTATTCCTTTCGTAAAGAAATTGCCTCTTTGCCCAAAAAACTCCGCTCGAGTAGCGCTTTTTTTGTTGGAGAAGAATGGATAATAATCATCAGAATAATCACAAACCTGAAGAAATCTATTTAACCCGTGAAGGCCGCGACGAACTCCAGAAGGAATTCAAAGTTCTGACTGAAGAAAGACGGCCGCGAGCCGTCGAGAGACTGGCTGACAGCCGGGTGATTGGTGATATGGAAGAAAACAGTGATTATTCTCAAGCCAAGCAGGACTTGTCTTTTATTGATGGCCGCATCGCCGAGCTTGAAGAAGTTCTGGGCAGAGCGAAAATTGTGGCTAAATCTCATAATTCTTGTCAACAGGCCGGTTTAGGCTGTAAAATTACGGTCAAAACAGGTAAAGAAGAGCAGATTTTCCATTTAGTCGGCGAATGGGAAGCCGACCCGGCTCAACAAAAAATCTCTCACGAATCGCCTTTAGGTAAAGCCTTAATCGGTAAAAAAAAGGGTGAAAAAGTCGAAGTCGAAGCACCGGTCGGCAAGATTGTCTATACCATTCTAAAGATTGAGTGACCTCTTTTCCTCAATTTGTTTTTTCAGGTAAATAATTCTATACTAAGGTCAAATGGGCAGATTAGACTCTCTGAGAAAATCAAGATTAGACAAGCTGGAGAAGATTAGGAAATTAGGTATTGATCCTTATCCGGCAAAACTTCAATTCTCTGGCAGAATTCCAACGAGTGAAGCCTTGAAAGGGATAGGAAAGAACATTGTTATTGTTGGTCGATTAATGGCTTGGCGTGAGCACGGCGGCTCAATTTTTGCTGATTTAGAAGACGAATCTGGCAAAATTCAACTTTTTTTCAAAAAAGACGTCTTAGGCGAGAAAAAATTTGGGTTTTTAGGACTGCTTGATTATGGTGATTTTATTGAAGCCAAAGGGAAAGTTTTTAAAACTAAGGCTGGGGAGATTACCGTCGAAGTTGAGAATTATAACCTCTTGACCAAATCCCTTCGTCCCTTGCCCTCAAAATGGCACGGGTTAAAAGATGTCGAAGAAAGATACCGCCAGCGTTATGTTGACTTACTTCTTAACGAGCAGGTAAGAAAAGTTTTTGAGACCAGGTCAGCCCTAATTAAAGCTTTACGGCATTTCCTTGATGAGGTTGGGTTTTTTGAGGTCGAAACGCCAATCCTCCAACCAATTTATGGCGGAGCCGCGGCTAAACCTTTTGTCACCCATCACAATGTTTTAAATGCTGATTTATATCTTCGGATTTCTGATGAACTCTATCTTAAGAGACTGATTGTGGGCGGTTTTGAGAAAGTTTATGAAGTCGGCAAGGATTTTCGCAACGAGGGAATGGACAGAGCTCATAATCCGGAATTCACCCAGCTTGAATTCTATTGGGCTTTTGCTGATTATGATGATTTGATGAAATTTACCGAGGAAATGCTTTCGACTGTCATTAAAAAGGTAATGGGAACGATAAAAATAAAATTTGAAGGTGAAGAAATTGATTTTACTCCGCCCTGGAAAAGAATTAGTTATCAAGAAGCGATTCTTAAACAAACCAAGATTGATATTAACAAAGAAAACACTGAAGAAAAACTGCTCAAAGCCATTAAAAGGGAAAATATTAGTCTCGACTTAGAAGGAGCAGTTGGCTTTGGTGCGGTTTTGGATTCGCTCTACAAAAAGACGACTCGACCGAATCTTAAAGGTCCTTTATTTTTGACCGACAGACCGACAGAGTTTGTCTCTTTGGCTAAAAGACGGGAGGACGATGCCAGTAAGACTGCCTCCTTCCAGCTCTTAATTAGGGGAGTGGAATTAATCAATGCCTATAATGAACTTAATGATCCGCTTGATCAAGCCGAGCGGTGGCAAGAGTCGGAAAAATTAGGAAAGAAGGGATTGGTAGAACATGAGGCTTTTGACGAAGATTATATCCGCGCCCTAGAGTATGGTATGCCGCCGACGGCGGGATGGGGGCTAGGGGTCGATCGCCTGTGTTGCTTCTTAACTAATGCCCCTTCGTTAAAAGAAGTTATTTTATTCCCGACTTTACGACCAGAAAAATGAAAACCATTCCTTTTGCCGAATTTCAAAATCTTGATTTAAAAATCGGGAGAGTTCTCCACGCCGAGAGAATTCCCGAAAGTCGGAATTTAATCAGGATGAGAGTTGACCTCGGTGAAAAAGAACCAAGAAAGATTCTCGCCGGCATTGCCGAGTGGTATCCCCCAAAGGAATTAGTTAATAAAAGTTTTATTTTTGTGGCTAACTTAGAGCCGAAAAAGATGATGGGTGAGGAAAGTCAGGGTATGATTCTCTGTGCCGACCAAGACGGCAAAGCCGTCCTTATCCCCGTTTTTAATGACCTTCCCCCCGGCACCGTCGTCAGATAATTTAGCCTAACATTACTGCAGTATACTGCAGAATAAAATTGGAGATAAAAGCTGTTCTTTTTGGAAATAGAGTGATAAAATTTCCTAAGTAAAACATGATAAAAAGAGACGAAATCATTAAAATTATTCGCGAGACTTTGGGTGAAGAGCTTTTAGAAAAAGCAGCCAAAGTTGATCAGGATAATGCTAATGGTGTCCAATTTTTAGGCCAGGAAAATGTGGGTAAGATTGCTCTAGAGGTGACAGCAGATTCAATTTTCTTTGAAAAAGCAAAGGAATTTGGAGCTCAATTCTTAATTTGTCATCACGGTCTTCGTTTTGGTGAGGTGAAGACAAAAATTCCAATTACCATGCAAAAAAGACTAGGAGTTCTGTTTGACTTGAATGCTACTCTTTGTGCTTTTCATTTTGCTCTAGACCATCATCCTAGTTTGGGTAATAATGCTCAGATAATTAAGTTGCTTGGTGCACGAAAAACCAATGAAAATTTTTTTGGTGAATGGGGTTGGGTAGCGGAATTTAACCAAGAAAAAAAACTAGATTGGTTTCTAAGTAAGTGCAAAGAGATTTTTAAGACTGAGCCTAGAGGGTTTTTTTCAGGTAAGAAAAAGATAAAAAGAATGGCCGTTGTTTCCGGGGGTGGGGTTCCCTATTCATATTCTGACGAAGTTTGGGATTGGCGCGAAAAAGCAATTGATCTTCATCTGACAGGAGAGGCAAAGGAACCAATCCCATCAATTTGCCAGGAAGCAGAGATTAATTATGTTTATGTTGGTCACTATAACAGTGAAGTTTTCGGAGTTCAGGCTCTAGGAGAAGAAATTAATAAGAAATTCCCCAATGTTAAGGCTAAATTTATTCATATCCCCAACCCACTTTAATTGATTAAATTATTATGATTTCGAGAGAAAAAGCCTTAGAAATTCTTCATCAGAATATGCAGAATCAAAATCTGCGGCGGCATTGTTATGCGGTTGAGGCGGTGATGCGCGCCTTGGCGGGCAAATTAGGTGGAGATGCGAATAAATGGGGAATTGTTGGCTTACTTCATGATGGTGATTATGAGAAGACTAAAGAGAAGCCCGAACAACACACTCTTCTCATGCACCAGTGGCTTCAAGAAGCCCTTCGACAGGCTCAGGGTAAATTAGGCGAAACTGACCAGGAAATTCTCGAAGCCATCTTGTCTCACAACTACGAACACACCGGTAAGAATGAACCGAAGAACAAACTTGAGTGGTCCTTATATTGTTGTGATGAATTGACTGGTTTTATCGTCGCCTGTGCTTTAGTCATGCCTGATAAGAAGTTATCCTCAGTCAAAGTTGACTCGGTTTTAAAAAAGATGAAAGACAAAGCCTTTGCCGCCGCGGTCAAGAGAGAGCAAATCGCTCTCTGCCAAGAAAAACTTGGCATTCCCTTAGAAGAATTTGTTAAAATTGCTTTAGAAGCGATGCGGGGAATTAGTGGGGAGTTAGGGCTTTAGAATGTTAGACATCAATTACATCAAAGAAAATCCCAAAAAGGTTAAAGAAGGAATTAAGAAGAAGGGTTATGAACCGGAGATTGTGGACCGAGTTTTAAAGGTTGACGAGACCCGCAGACAACTAATTGCCGAAGTAGATAAATTCCGCCAGGAGAGAAACAAACTAGTTCATGAAGGAGAAGCCAACTTCGCTAAAGCTTCGCTGGCCAAGGGGAAACAAATCAAGGAAATGCTTCGGCGAATCGAGCCCGATTTGAAAGCAGTTGAGGAAGAATTTCAAAATTTACTGCTTCAAATTCCCAATTTACCGGCTGATAATGTGCCCGAAGGTAAGGAAGAAGCCGACAATGTCGAAGTAAAAAAATGGGAAAAGCCTAAAAAATTCAGTTTTAAGCCGAAGGACCATCTTGAGTTAGGAGAGCTTTTAGACCTTATTGATGTCAAAAGAGCCTCCAAAGTTTCCGGCACCCGGTTTGGTTATTTAAAGAACGAGGCCGTCATTCTCCAATTTGCCCTTATTAAGTTCACCTTTGATTTTCTCCAGGCAGAGGGTTTCCTGTCGGTCATTCCTCCAGAATTAATTAAAAAGGAATCAATGCAAGGGATGGGCTACCTAGAACACGGCGGCGAGGAGGACATGTATCTTTTAGAGAAAGATAATTTGGTTTTAATCGGAACGGCTGAACAAGCAATTGGACCGATGCACGCGGATGAAGTTTTTGACTCTAAAGAACTGCCCAGGCGCTACCTAGGATTTTCGAGCGGCTTTAGGCGCGAAGCCGGCACTTATGGAAAGGACACCAGGGGTATTTTTAGAGTTCATCATTTCCACAAAATAGAAATGTTTTCTTTCGCTAATCCCAAAGAAGGCGACAAAGAACATCAATATTTCCTCTCCCTGGAAGAAAATCTGGTTCAAGCGCTAGAAATTCCCTACCAAATTACCCAGATGTGCACTGGTGACTTAGGCCATCCAGCCGCCAGAAAATATGACCTGAATTGCTGGTTTCCCGCGGAAAAGAAATATCGAGAAACTCATTCGGTTTCAACCTGTACTGATTACCAGGCGAGAAGATTAAACATTAAGTTTCGAGATGGTAAAAAGGTTGATTTTGTTCATACTCTTAATGGCACTGCTTTTGCTATCGGCCGAACCATCTTAGCCATTCTTGAAAATCATCAGCAAGAAGACGGTTCAGTCTTAATGCCCAAGCTTCTTCAAAAATACACTGGTTTCGACAAAATCAAACCTAAGAAATGAAGAGAGGAAATCTTCTTCGTAAATTCTTCCAAGGCTATTCAGTTTTGGAAAAAGTTGAGTCTAAGATTAATGGTCAAATTGAAGTCAGAGAAGACTTTTTCGGCAGAAGAAGCCTTTTAGTGGGTGGCATCAGCCAGTCGGGATATTCGGTGGAGAAATTATGGGAAAAGCCGATTAAAAAAGTTTTCAGTTTTAAGTCTTCAGTTAAAAGTTGCCTTATTTTAGGCACGGGTGCCGGTTCGGCCTCTAAGGTTATCCACAATTACTTTCCCAAGGCTAAAATGACAGGGGTTGAAATCGACCCCTTAATGATAAAAATGGGTAGAAAATACTTTGATTTATCCACAGTGAAAAACCTGGAAATCAAAATTGCAGACGCGATTTCTCTAGTCACCGGTCACCGTTCACCAGTCACTAATTACGATCTCATTCTTGTTGATTTATATTTGGGCAAAGAAGTTCCAGAAAAAGCGAAGACGGATGAGTTTATTAAGAACGTTAAACGACTCCTTTCACCTTCAGGTATCGCTATTTTTAATCGTCTTTATTATGGTCAAAAGAAAAAGGAGGCTAACGAATTTGAGTCTCGACTCAAGAAGATTTTCTCCAAAGTTGAGCTCCTTCATGTTTCGGCCAATCTTTTCTTTCTTTGCCAATAATCAAACCGGCTCACTACTAAATCTAGCCTGAAAATGGTAAAATTAAAGGATGATTAAATTCTTAGACAGATTCATTGACTCCAACGAAAAACAGATTAATCAGCTTAAACCCCTAATTGAAAAAATTAATTCTCTTGAAGAAGAGACGAAAAAGCTCAAGAAAATTGATTTTGCCGCCAAAACCGCTAATCTTCAGGAAAGACTTAAAGAAGGCGAAACCAGTGATGAGATGATTGCCGAAGCTTTTGCTTTAGCCCGAGAGGCAGGCAGGCGAGCTATCGGCCTCCGACTTTACGACGTTCAGCTGATGGCCGGTATTTCTCTTTATCGCGGCAAGGTGGTTGAGCAAAAAACCGGTGAGGGAAAAACTTTGGCGGCAGTGCCCGCTCTTTATCTCCGTTCCCTGATGGGACAAGGCGCTCACCTTATCACCGTCAATGATTATCTGGCTCGTCGAGACACCGGCTGGGTGGGACCCATTTTCCATCTTCTTGGCGTTTCCACTGCCTGCATTGTTCACGAGCAAGCTTTTCTTTATGACCCAGAACATGAAGATAAATCAGCCACTGAATGGCGTCTGGCTCATCTCAAGCCAATCGAGCGTAAAGAAGCCTATCAAGCTGATATTACTTATGGTACTAATAATGAGTTTGGCTTTGACTATCTTCGCGATAATCTCATTAATAACCTTGATGACCAAGTTCAAAGAAAACCCTACTATGCCATTGTTGATGAAGTTGATTCGATTCTAATTGATGAAGCCCGAACCCCCCTAATTATTTCTGCCCCTGACACGGAGGCGACGGATAAATATTATCAATTCGCCAAGTTAATTGACCGCCTTTCTGGAGACACGGATTACACCATTGACGAAAAATCAAAAACCGCTAATTTAACTGAGCATGGGATTAAAAAAGTTGAAAAAATGCTGGGGGTGGACAATCTTTATGAAAAAGAATTTGAAACCATCCATCATATTGAGAACGCTCTTCGGGCCCGAACTCTTTTCCAGCGGGATAAAGACTATGTGGTTAAAGAAGACCAGGTGATTATTGTTGACGAGTTTACGGGCCGGCTGATGTTTGGCCGCCGCTGGTCCGAAGGCATGCACCAGGCAGTCGAAGCTAAAGAGGGAGTCTCTATTCAGCGGGAATCCCGGACTTTGGCGACCATTTCCTTCCAGAATTATTTTAGGATGTATCAGGTTCTAGCCGGAATGACCGGGACGGCGGCCACCGAAGCGGAGGAGTTTGACAAAATTTACAAACTTGAGGTGGTCGTTATTCCCACTAATGAGCCGATGGTCAGGAGAGACCACGCCGATGTGGTCTATAAAACCGCGAGAGCCAAATATGCGGCTGTCGTTCGGGAAATCGAAGAATGTCATCGGCGGGGTCAGCCGGTTTTGGTGGGGACGACCTCGATTGAGAAAAACGAGATTATTGATAAATTTTTAAAGAAAAAGGGTATCCCCCATAACATTCTTAATGCCAAGCAGCACGAGAAAGAGGCTTTAGTCATTGCCGATGCCGGTAAAAAGGGTGCGGTGACGGTGGCCACCAACATGGCTGGTCGAGGAGTGGACATTGTTTTAGGCGGCAGCCGTTTAGAGACTTGGGAGGTAGAAGACAGAAAGGCATGGGAGAAAGCAGAGAAGGAGTGGCAGAAAAAGCATGAGGAAGTGATTAAACTCGGCGGTCTTCATGTCATTGGCACTGAAAGACACGAATCAAGGAGAATTGATAATCAGCTCCGAGGTCGTTCCGGTCGTCAGGGAGACCCTGGTTCTTCAAGGTTTTTTGTCTCTCTTGAGGATGATATCATGCGGATTTTTGGGGGCGAGCAGGTGAGTAAACTGATGACGATGTTTAAACTACCCGAGGATCAGCCTTTAGAGCACAAAATGGTTTCTAAAGCGATTGAGCAAGCCCAAGTTAAAGTCGAGGGTTTTAACTTTGATGCCCGGAAACATTTGGTGGAATACGATGATGTTCTCAATAAGCAGAGAGAGATTGTTTATGGCATCAGAGAGAAAGTTTTAGGGGGCGAGAAGATGAAGGAGGAGATTTTGGGGAAAATCGAGGAGGAGATTGGTAACCTTGTTCTGATGGCTTCTCCTGAAGGTTACACTGAACCGGAATACGAGAATCTCATCAGGAATTTTGCTGAAATAATGCCTTTTGACGAGTCTTCTCAGAAAAAATTGATTAGCCAGATTCAAAAAGAAAAATCACCAGAAAAAATTACTCTATTTTTAATGAAGATTGTTACTGACTTCTATGAAAGTCGGGAAAAACAGTTGGATGAGAAAATGGCTCGGGAGATTGAGAAATTCGCCTATCTTTCTTCAATTGACCATCTTTGGATGGGACATTTAGACGCTCTCGGCTATCTCCGAGAGGGAGTGGGCTTGAGAGGTTATGGTCAGCGAGACCCCTTGGTGGAATATAAAAACGAAGCTTTTCAGATGTTTGACCGCTTGGTCAAGCAGATTGACTATGAGATTGTCCGTCGGATTTTTAGAATTCAAGTCGCCCGGAGACCAGTTACCCCTCCGCTTGAAGAGAGAAAAGCTAACATTGATACTACCGATATGACCGGTTTAGTTCAACCTGCTGTCTCAGCTCCATCGGCTGGCGGGGTTAAAGTCACTAAGCCTGGCCGTAACGACCCCTGTCCTTGTGGTTCGGGGAAAAAATATAAGAAGTGCTGTTATCCGAAGTATGGGTAAAATTGGCTCTATATTTCCATCCAAAACGAGGTCTCACCTGGTAGAATGGATTTTCTTGAGGGAAAGTGGAGAGTTTATTTATGATAAAATTAATTCATGAAGTTTATAGATCAGCCTCTTGCTGAAGAAGAAATAAATAAACTGAAGCAAGATTTTGGTGACTATCTGAAGTTGACAATTGATATAGAAAACGAGTGGTTAGTGGCCGGAGGCGAATTACACGCTGACGCCGAAAAATTATGGCGTTAAATAAATATAGTTACAAATCTGATGCCATTGCTAATCTTTACCGTGCCTCCCTGTATTTGGCCAGGGGTTCAGAGGAGGTTGGTTTGGAATTCCTAAAGAAAGCTAAAAATGAACTAGGAAAAAAACTTGATCTAAAGCTCATCTCTTTAGCCACCAGCCCGAAAGCATATTTAAAAAGCTCGCAAGGAAGACTTTTTTGGGCAGAAAAAATCCTTGATGAATACCAAAAATTAAGGCGAGTTTGACTTGTAGAGCTATCTCCATCCAAAACGAAGTTCGACCTGGTGACTGCGCCTGCTTGTTCTTCGCTCTCTTTTTAGGTATAATGGAAGCTGTCCTCCTATTTGTTTTTTGGGGAGGTTTTTATGTCTATTTTTAAACGCTATTATCAATTTTTATCTCGTTATCTAAAAAGCTTTATTGCTTTTGGTTTGGTATTGGTTATCGGGACGATTCTTGAGAATCTTAATCCCTATTTCTACAAGCTTTTGGTGGATAGAATTCCTCAGCGGAATTATCAAGAGTTAATGATGCTTCTTTTTGTCTTTGTGGGTGTGAAAGTGACAGCCAGTCTTTTAGAGACCCTTAGCTATTACCTAGGAGATCGGGTCTTGATCCCTGCGGCGAGGGACGCGAGGACAGCTGTTTTTCGCCATATCCAAGATTTGGATTTTGCTTTCCATGTTAATAAAAATACTGGTTCATTAATCAGTGCTTTTAAGAGAGGCGATGGTGCTTTTTTCGACCTTTTTCATCAGATTCACCACAATATTATCCGAATTCTAATCAGTCTTTTAGTGGTTCTCTTCTTCTTTGGCAATATTCTCCCCTCGATTGCCGGTATTCTCTTGGTGATTCTCGCCAGCAATATTTTTCTAGGCTGGCGGCTGATTCGAATTAATATGAGGAAGCGGACCGTATATAACAAAGCCGAGGACAGGATTTCAGGCGTTATCACCGATAACCTCATTAATTACGAGACGGTTAAGTTTTTCGCTCAAGAAAAGAAAGAAGAGAGACGCTTGAAGATTGAGTTTAAGGATTGGGTGACTAAACTTTGGGATTATGCTAACTCTTTTCGTCTGATAGACCTTGCCGTTGGCGGTTTGTCAAATTTGGGTGTTTTCCTGATTTTTTGGTTGGTGATAAAAAACGTCGTCCAAGGACAATTAACCGCCGGCGATTTTGTCATGGTGGCTACTTTCATGGGTGGGTTTTACTATCAATTCTTTAACGTCCTTTATCAATCAAGAAACATTGCTAAGGGCTATGTTGATGTTGAGCGTTATTTCACTATCTTGGACGAGGAAATTCAAGTGAGAAATCCGGCTAATCCAGTCAAGATTAAAGAGATTAAGGGCGAGATTCAGTTCGAAAAGGTGAGTTTTTCTTATCCCGACTCGAAGGAAACTGTCTTATCAAAGTTCAGTCTCCTGATTAAACCCGGAGATTCGGTTGCCTTTATTGGCCGTTCAGGTGCCGGGAAAACCACTCTCGTCAGACTTCTCTTAAGATTTTATGATGTCAGTCAGGGGAGAATCACTTTCGATGGAATTGATATTAGGAATTTTTCTAAAGACTATTTACGGTCTTTAATTGGTATCGTTCCCCAGGAGCCAATTCTCTTTGATAATACTATTGGTTACAATCTTGCCTACGGAAAAAAACGGGTGTCTGCATCAGAAGTAATTAGGGCGGCCAAAGCCGCCAATCTCCACAAATTTATTGACAGCCTTCCCTTAAAATATAAAACTGAAGTGGGTGAGCGAGGGATTAAACTTTCCGGAGGACAGAAACAGCGTTTGGCCATTGCCCGGATGCTTCTAATTAATCCCAAAATTATTATTTTCGACGAAGCCACGAGTAACTTAGATTCCGAGTCCGAGCGCTTAATTCAAAGGGCTCTTTGGAAAATTGCCAAGGACAGGACGGTTTTGATTATTGCTCATCGTTTCTCCACGGTCAGGCGGGCGGACAAAATGGTGGTTTTAGAAAACGGCAGGATTATGGAGACAGGCACCCATGAGGATTTAGTTGAGAAGAAAAAAGGTATTTATCAATATCTTTGGCAACTTCAGGCCACAGGAGAAATGAAGAAATAAGGGTCGTTCTGTGGTAAACTTTAACCAGTGCCAACTAATCTTAATCTCGAAGAATTAAGCTATCGTTTTTTTGTCCTCTTCAACCAGTCTCAACAATCCAGTTTTGGTCCTTACCTAAAAATAATTTTGTTAGTCGCTCTTTGTTTTATTCTGGTTCTGGTGATGGCGCGGACGAGAAGGATTTTCATCGAGCATGCTCTTCATGGAGGCGTTTTTGGGATTGTCATCGGTATCCTTCTGATGCTTATTGTCGACTTAATCATTATTGCCGGGTTAGCCGATAAGTCTAAACTCCAAAAAATTACTTCCGGTGAAGCCGGACCAGAAGTGATGAAAGAGATTGCTTTTTCAGGCATGACCAATTTGAGTCGGGTTCTCGGTAGCCAGACAATCATTAGCACCCGCAAAGTGACTACCGCCAAAGAGCTGATTAATGACTTTCTCGGTTTGCCTGACGAAGAAGCGGCCAAAGTCAGAGATCTCCTTTGTCCTCCAGACTGAAACTGAAGCCCCAATTAGGTATAATAGACTCATGACCAAAGTCGTGACCGACCAGCTTGAAGAAATCAGAATCAGGGTTGAACCTTTACTTGAGAAGGCTGATTTAGCCAGAAAAAAAAAGCTCATCGAAGCCATCCGCTTGGCGATGGAACAGCCTGGTTTTTGGCAAGACAAACCAGCCGCCCAGAAAAAAACTCAAGAACTCTCTCAACTCGAGACTGAAGTTAAGTCAGCCGAGAATTTGGAAAAAAGTTGGCAAGACCTGAAGGCGATGGTCGAATTAGGCATGGAAGAGGATTTGGCCGCCACCATCAAAAAAATCGGCAGGGAGCTAGACAAGTTAGAAATAGGAACCTTTCTTGCCGGACCTCATGACAAAGCCGAGGCGATTCTCTCGGTTCATTCCGGCCAGGGTGGCACCGAAGCGATGGATTGGGCGCAAATGCTTCTAAGAATGTATCTTCATTACTGTCAGAGCAAAAGCTGGCCGGTGGAAATCGTTGATCAAACCCCGGGCGAAGAAGCGGGGATTAAGAGTGGCACCTTGATGATTAGGACCCCTTTTGCCTATGGTTATCTTAAGGGTGAAGCCGGCACTCATCGTCTTGTCCGCCAGTCGCCTTTTAATGCCGACCACTTGCGCCAGACCTCTTTTGCCTTGGTTGAAATTTTACCCAAGATTGAAGAAGCGCCTGAAATAGAAATTAAAGAAGACGATTTGGAATGGCAGTTCTTCCGCGCCTCCACCCAGGGTGGTCAGAACGTTCAGAAAGTTTCCACCGCCGTTCGGCTTCGTCATCAACCCACCAATATCATCATTACCAGTCAATCTCAGCGCTACCAGGAGCAAAATCGGAAGATTGCCCTTGAGTTATTAAGAGCCAAACTCTGGGTTTTGGCAGCCGCTCGGGCAAAAGAAGAAGAACAACAGTTAAAAGGGGGTCGGACGAAAGCTGCCTGGGGAACCCAGATTCGTTCTTATGTTCTTCATCCTTACAAAATGGTAAAGGACCTGCGCACCGGCGTTGAGAGCAGTGAAGTTGATAAAGTTCTTGATGGTGATTTAGACGAATTCATCATGGCCGAGTTGAAGGCTGGCGGCTGATTCTTGCTTTAAATAAGAAACTTATGATATATTGGAGAGCATAAGGAAATTATGGAAGAGATTGCAACGACACCAACAGAAAAAAAAATGGTTCAACCGCTTGAACCTAAAAAAGAGAGAAAGCTGCCGCCCTTTTTTCTTCCTTTAGGGATTATTCTGGGGATTATTTTTGCCGGCACCGTCACCGGCTATCTTTTGACTGGTCGCGGTGGGGGAGGAGTGGGTTTGTCTTCGCCTTCCCAGTTAGCGCCCGGAACTGAATTAAAAGGTCAAGAGTTTGGTTCAAAAGACACCGGTGCTTTTCCGGACACCGCCGTGGGTATTCTTGAAAAAGGGGGTATTGACGGCGAGGGGACTCATAAATTAGTTCGGGAAGGCGGCGAGTCACAAACCGCTTACTTAACTTCTTCTTTGGTTGACCTTGATCCATTAGTAGGAAAAAAAATTCAAGTTTGGGGAGAAACCTTTAAGGCGCAAAAAGCGGGTTGGTTGATGGACGTTGGCCGCGTCAAAGTTCTTGAATAATCTCTTTCACCCCGCGAAGCCTTGGCGAAGTGGGGCTGCCTAGAATGATAAAATTCGACCAAGTCACCAAGAAATTCGGAAAAATTATTGCTCTCAATAACGCTTCCTTTGAAATCGACTCAGGCGAATTTGTTTTTATTACCGGTCCTTCCGGCGCCGGGAAAACGACCATTACCCGTCTTATTCTCAAGGAGTTCGAGCCCACTTCAGGCAAAATTAAAATTAATAAGCAGGACTTAGCCGAAATTCCTCCTAAGAAAATTCCCGAGTTGAGAAGGAAAATTGGGGTTGTCTTTCAGGACTTTAAACTTCTTTTTGACCGAACCGTTTTCGAAAACGTCATTTTACCCCTTGAAGTTATTGGTGTTGATAAGACAATGATTGAGGAAAAAGCCAGTGAAATCCTCAAACTGGTCGGACTTTCCGACCGGACTGACCTTTTTCCTTCCCAGCTGGCCGGGGGAGAACTCCAGCGAGTTTGTTTAGCCAGAGCGGTCATTGCCGAACCGAAAATTCTTTTGGCGGACGAACCCACCGGTAATCTTGACCCCGCTACTTCCTGGCAGATTATTAAATTAATGAAAAAGATTAACAAATTGGGAACAACCGTGGTCATGGCGACTCATAATGTTGATATTGTTAATTCTCTTAGAGAGAGAGTCATTAAACTAGATAAAGGAAAAGTGGTTAAAGACCAGAAAGAAGGCAAGTATGAAACACTTTAGAACCGCTTGGCAGCATATTCGTCGTTCGCCCTATCAGGCCCTAGCGGCGATTGCCGTCATGATCTTAACTTTCTTTGTGGCGGCGATTTTTATTTTCATTGCCTCTGGCTCTGAGGCGATTCTCCACTGGTTTGAAACCAGACCTCAGGTGACCGGTTTTTTCAAAGATGAAGTGACGATGACTCAAGTTGATTCCCTCAAGGAGAGATTGAATCAAACCGGCAAGATTGCCGAGATAAAATACGTTTCTAAAGAGGAAGCTTTGGCGATTTACCAAGAACAGAATAAAGACGACCCGCTTCTACTAGAGATGGTCACCGCCAACATTTTGCCGGCTTCTTTGGAAGTGTCAACGAATGACTTACCGGCTTTAGGCGAAGTCGCCCAGATAATGAAAGATTCATCAGAAATTGATGAAGTCATTTTCCATGAAGATATTGTTTCTTCTTTGTCCGACTGGACGGCCGCCATCAGAAAAATTGGTTTAGGTTTAATCATCGCCCTTTCCATTTTTTCCCTGACGATTATCTTGGTCATTATCGGCATGAAGATTGCTTTGCGCAGGAAGGCAATTGAAATCTTGAGATTAATCGGCGCTTCTTCCTGGTATATCCGCCTGCCCTTTCTCTTTGAGGGCATGTTTTACGGCGTCGTCGGCGCCTTGATCGCCTGGTTAATCGCCGTGATTCTCCTTCTTTATTCAACGCCTTTCTTAGTTTCCTTTTTAGCGGGGATTCCTCTTTTGCCCGTGCCGCCTGTTTTTCTTGCCCTCGTCCTGGCGGTTTTGGCGACCGGAGGGTTAGCGATTGGTTTTTTGGGAAGCCTAATTGCTTTAAGAAGATATTTACGTTAACCCTAAAATGAAAAAGGCGCTGATAATCGTTCTTCTTTTTCTGACGGCGGTCTTTTTAGTTCACCAGCCTGCTCTTTCTCAAAATAACAATGACCAATACTTAAATCTACTGAAAGAAATTGAAGAACTAGAAACAAAACTGACGGACTTGAGTAAGCAAAAAACCACCCTTGCTTCCCAGATTAGCTACATGGATGGCCAAATTAAAGTCACTGGCTTGAAAATTAATCAGACCGAAGAACAGGTTAAAATGCTCACTGAAAAAATCGGCCGTTTGGAAGTTTCTCTTGACCATTTGGCTAATCTCCTTAACCGGAGAATTGTCGCCACCTATAAAAAAGCAGACGTAGAAGTCCTCGCCTTGTTTTTTTCTTCGGAGCGCTTTCCTGATTTTATCGCTCGCTACAAATATTTGAAAGTCATTCAGGCGAATGACCGAAAACTAATTTACGCCATGGAAACGACGAGAACCAATTATGACGAACAGAGAAAAGAAGAAGAGGCGTTAAAAGAAAAGTTAGAGAAACAGCAGAATTTGTTGGCTCGACAAAGAAAGGATAAAGAGTATTTATTGGTGGTGACTAAAAATGATGAAAAACGCTTTCAAGAGATTTTAGCGACCAAGAGGGCGGAACAACAAGCCCTTCTCTCGATTTTAGCCGGTGAGGGTGATGTCGCTGAAGTCGGTCCGGTCAAAGTAGGCGAGACGATTGCCACCTTTATTTATGGTGCTTCGGCTTGTTCTTCGGGGACACATTTACATTTTGAAGTGGTTAAAGATGGTTTTCACCAAAATCCGGCTAATCATTTAAGGGGCGCTTCAATTACTTTTGAAAAAGATGTGGCCGTTTTCACTCCCAGTGGTTCCTGGGACTGGCCGATTATCGAACCAATTCGCGTTACCCAGGAATACGGTGAGACTTTTTGGACTCGTCAGGGTTGGCTTTGGTATACCTTTCACACAGGTATAGATATTGTCAGTGGCAGTTACGACAGTCCTGGACCGAGAACGGTCAAAGCCGTCCAAGACGGCACTCTCTATCGCGGTTCGGTTCCCTGCGGCGGCGGCACTCTTAAATACGCCCGTGTCGACCAAGCCAACGGCATCCAAACCTTCTACGTCCACGTCAACTAAGATAGTGACAATCAAGCGATATTGACAAGGCGACATTGATTAACAAAATTATCTTGACATTTCCTTGATATCTTCTTGACATTGTCCTAATAATTTCTTGATAATTAAACTATTCATTAAATAATATTAATTTAATTGATTTCATGATTTAAATCATAGAACCAAAATGGCTCAGGTTTCTAAATACCCAATTTCTAATAAAGTTTATGAAAGGATACTAGAAGTTTTTTTAAAAACACTAGTGAAGATTGAGTCTAAAGATGAAGCTAATCAGTTTATTAAAGACTTTTTAACTCCAGTTGAGCAGATAATGCTTTCTAAAAGGCTTGCCATTGCTTTTCTTCTCGAGAAGGATTATGACTACCGAACGATAAGAAGAATCTTAAGAGTCAGTGGGGCCACTATTGCTCGAGTCAATCTTATGAGGAAATATGGTGGCCAGGGTTATCAAAAGATGATTAACAAGCTATTAAGAGAAGAAAAAGTGAATGATTTTCTTCTTAGAGTTGGGGAAGTTTTGACAGGAATCCCGGTAAAAGGCGCCAAGGGTGGAAGCGAATGGCGCTATCTTCATTATGAGTTAAAAAAGAAAAGAAGTGAGAGAAAGAAACCCTTTTAATGTTTTCATGTATTAATACATAGAAACAAATGCCTGCCCGATTGAAATTAAAATTCATTTTTTCTTTACTAGTCGCCCTCTCGGCGATTTTTTTGTTTTTACTAAGGAATGCTTTTGCCCAAGTGGTGATTAATGAATTTGTTCCAGATACTAGCCCTGAATGGGTAGAGTTTTATAATGCTTCTGACAGCGCGGAGTTTATTAAATCTTACTGGTTAGACGACGATGTTGACTTTACTAATGATGGAGGAAGTAGCGCCAAAAAAATTCTGAGTGATTTGAGTATAAGTAATCCCTCTTATCCTTATATAGAAACAAATTCATTCTTAAATAATTCAGGAGACTATGTAGTTCTTTTCGATCAATTAGGTAATATTGTTGATCAATATCAATATACGGTTAATCCAGGGGATGATATTTCTATAGGGAGAAGTCCAGATAAAAGCGGAGGTTTTACGATTCTTACTAGCTCGACTAAAGGTCTTCCTAACTCAGAGTCCCAACCTACTCCTACCCCAACTCCCGAACCAGAAGAAGAGAGTGAAGAAGAATCTACCTCTGCCACTCCAATTCCCACCTCAACTCCGATTCCAATTTCAACTCCCACCAAGAAACCCACCCCAACAAAAACTCCAACCCCAACACCTACTCCTACTGGTGAAATTCTGGGCGAAGAGGCGACACCGGAAGCCGAAGTGATTTCTTTTGATACTCCTCAAGAATCAACCCCTAGTTCATTTCATCTCCGAAATTTCCTGCCCTTTATCTTTATTGGTCTCGGCAGTTTTTTCCTCGCCTTTGCCGGTGGTTCGGTTTTGCTACCCCAAATTAAAAAGAAGTATAATAAGAAACGTGGAGAAAATAAGCCGATTATCTAAATTTTGGTTGCCTCCTATCCTTTGGGCTTTATTGATTTTCTTTTCTTCCTCTCGACCAGCGGTGGTTGTTTCTGAAATCTATTGGCCGGATTTTTTCTTTAAGAAAACAATTCACTTGCTCGAATACGGTTTCTTCTTTGTCCTATTATATCGAGCCCTGAAAGGAACAGTCAGGAGAGATTTATTAAGACTGGCAAGTATTGCTTTCTTGATAACCATCTTTTATGCAATCACTGATGAATATCACCAAACTTTCATTTTAGGGAGAACGGGAACTCTTCGGGATATCATTATTGATTCTTTCGGTGCCGGTTTAGCTTGGTGGGGAATATGGAAGTGGTTACCAAAAGCGCCCAAGAGACTCAGGCATTGGGCGAAAAAATTGCAAATAATTTAAGCTTCGACAAGCTCAGCTCGAGGAAAGGGAGAGTGATTGCTCTTTATGGTGAGTTGGGGAGTGGTAAGACCACTTTT
>JADDYB010000136.1_pt1 | contig 21777 bp, 24 predicted proteins | sample 8641941 | NCBI WGS metagenome assembly JADDYB01 (sample SAMN16275377, study PRJNA637457) | freshwater sediment metagenome | isolation source: Lake Kineret sediment | place: Israel: Lake Kineret | collected 2013
TCTGACGAATACGTCGCCTGGGACGTAGGTTCTCAGGTGTGCTATGTGCATGGGCCCGTTTGTGTAGGGTAGGCCGCATGTCACGAGAATCTTGGAGCCGGTGGGGTACTTGTAGGCTCTTTCTTGTTTGAGTCTTTACACCTCGGGTTGTTGTCTGTTTTGGGGTTACTTAAGGTTGGCGGGTTTGTTGCAGGTGGTTTGTAATTCTGTGTTTTTAGGGAGACTGGATTACGGTGGCTGTACAGAACGTACTTTTTTTGAATTGGATTTAAGGTGTTTTTAGCTAAATGGCGTTCTTTTTATCGTGACATTTGTTTCATGCGACACTGATATTGAAGCTCTCAAAATAACTACTTTTTTCTGGATTAATAATTATTTTAGATATTAACACCAATATGTGTGCTCATTTAATACACGTATATATGGTATCTGTATAAACAGAGCAGGTGTAACGTCATCTTAGAACGTGGTGGATAAGCGTCAGGATGTATTGTGTGTTATACCCGACCTCGTTTCTCATCTTCTGTTTAATACCGGGTACGTCGTCGATGTAGTCATTGTAGTACTTAGCTACCTTCTCGAACTCGGGGAACGCTATCGTGCGTATTCCCTTTATTCCTTTACCTTCTATGAATATCCGATCTGAGGCGGCTCGCGCGTAGAAGCGGCCGCTTCTGGGTATTAGTGCCCATGTTTCTAGTTCTACGTTACTGCTGAGCTCTGCTTGTAGTTGTTTCCAGTAGTTTCCAATCTCTTTTGGTTGTAGACGTTTCAAATAGTTTCTGGTTTATTGTCGGGGAACGTGCATAAAAAGGCGTGGGCTGACAGGCTAGATTCGTCTTACAGTGGAGGCATGTATAGGGTTGCACGGCGCGTGAACGTCGTTCATGTGTCTGAGGGCGTTCTTCCACTTACCCGCGAACATCCTTCATGGGGAACCCTTAAGTTAGACGTCACTCTACCAGTGTGCGGTGTAAGAGATGACCAAGGTGATAGAGGATGTTGATGAACCGCCTTGGCGTACCGTCGGCGGTTCGTGAGTTCGAACTCGTTTTCTCGTTGACTGAGGAGGTGAACCCCTAGGGGTGATGCCGCATGAAGGACATATGGCCCCTAGAGTACGGCATCGAGAACCTCCGCCTCAGGAAGAGCTGCCGAGACACTCCGATAACGTTTACATCCAGCTGTAGAACATGTCCCGAGTATCGGGGATGCAGGCACACTTGGAGGGTCTCCGAACAGTTGGAGGATTTTTAATATTTTCTTCCTTTAAAGAATACTGAGAAAAATGGTTTTGACCCCATCGCACACACGCACTAGTGGTGATCAACCCTCCCCACAACGTCCATACTACAGAACTCCTTGATGATGCCCTTCAGACCCTCGGCAGCTGCAGCTAACCAAGCCTCACCTTTCTCTACAGTAGCCACCGTCGGATCACCCATGACGCCGGTTTCGCTCATCGTGCTCCAGTACTTCATTATTCTCACGGGGCCAGAAGGGTAGTAAAAGTCCCAGGCAGGGAAGTATTTACCTGAGCCGCGGCTGAGCTCCTTCACTGCCTCATCCATCTTCACTAGGTCGGGTCTTATTGCCAGCATCAGCGATGTCTCCAGCTCGCATGCGTGGCTCGTCCCACCCCGCTCAGAGTCCCTCATCGATGTTACGCTCTTAACCACCTCGGGTATGGCCCACCAGTTTATGGTGCCGCATAGGATGCCAGGCATCTCTACGATGGCTAAGCGTGCGGCGTTCTCCAGCCAGGTGGAGTTGCTCCCGTGGCCGTTGACGAGGAGTATCCTCTTGAAGCCGTGGTGGGCGAGGCTCCTGACTATGTCCAGCATGTACTCCAGGAAGACGGTGCCCCTGATGGTGATGGTGCCGGGGAAGTCCATATGGTGTGGACTGTACCCGTGCGTCTGGACGGGAAGCAGGACGGCCTTCTCCGGAGCAGCCTCCACGGCCTTCCTGCAGACCGCCTCCACGATCACTGAGTCCGTGTTGAGGGGGAGATGGGGGCCGTGGTCCTCCAGGGTGCCGACGGGCACCACCACGACCCTGTCCTTGGATGCGTCCCTGACCTCGGGCCAGGTCAGTTCACCGTATAAGAAATTCATGGTTCTAGATGCCGCGCGGAGTTTATAGATTTTCAGTCAGGTTCCGTGGGGCCGTCTTCCGTCGTTCAGGGCTAGAATACCCATGATGGTGGAGCTGGCGCCCATGACGGTTCTTTTAGTGCTTGCAGCAGTTGTCTCGCTGACGACGCCTTCTCCTCCATCTGCAGGCCGCCTCTTGTGCTGCTCATGATGTAGTGGAGATCTCCACCCTCCTCGCCGTTAAAGGCATAATGCGCGCGCATCTGAGAGAGGCGTTATATTAAATACTCAAAATGGTTGTAAAGGATTATTCCAAGTAACAGGTGTATTGAATTTCTCAATATAACAATATTATAATAAAATATATATTTTCGTCTACAAATGGGGGCAGGATTGAAACCATGGAGGATTGTTGACATTATGTTTAGAGACTTGGAGAAAAGAATTTCTCTCTAAAAGATGTAAGAAACGACGCGCGTTTGTTTATTTTTAAGAGATTTTGAATTTCTTTATTTTTCCTCCATGATGGTCTATTAGCATTTTTTCTCCTTCTAGACCGTCTATGAAGCTTATTTTTTCTCCTGGCGAGGTGAAAGGATGTCCCCCGGGGGTAATGAATGTGTGGTCCTTATGGTGTTTGAGGATTTGCAGTGTTGATGCTGGATCGTCTGATTCAGGTGAAATGAGGACAAGCTGGGAACCTACCTGACAGATTAATGCAAAATAACTCTCTGATGCATAGTAGCCTGTAAGATCATTAAAATCCGGCACCTCTTCTTCTTGTGGTCTATATTCGCCATTTTTTACTATACGGCTAAGTAACGTGGTTATGGCGTTAAACCACGCGTAGTTAGGGCCATCAGCCACATTTGTAAGAACCACAAGGATTAACTTGTCTTCTTGATTTAACCCTGAAAGTGACTTGAAGCCCGGATAACCTCCACTCTGATAGACAACGGTTTCCCCGTTTGGATAGTTGGCTACCTCGAAACCTAGTCCCCGTCTATCTTTATTATAACTTACTTGGACTCTCTGCATCTCCCTCTTGATATGATCTGGAAGTAGAATGTCGTTTCCATACATTTGGGCTTGATAGAATTTGATCAAATCCTCCACTGTACTGCTTAACCCTGCCGCTGCCTGCATGGTTCCTGCTGGAAAATGGTCCACTGGAATCCATGGTTGTTTAGGGAGTTTCATCCCATAGCCTGTAGCATGCCTAGCAAGGTTTCCTTTTTCAACGTCGATGACAGTATTAGTCATCCCTAACGGGTTTAGAATCATCTCCTGGATATACTCCTCATAGCTTTGACAAGTCACCGCTTCAATGATCTGCCCTAGGACAGCGTACCCCAAATTTGAGTATTTCACAGTCTCACTCGTTTTAAAGACGCTGACTCCTTCCCTTACTTGTCGTATAATCTTTTCCAAGTTGGGTGGAACATGTTCTGTCCAGTGGGCTGTGTTTCCATCGCAGGTTATGCCACTGGTATGAGTGAGTAAGTGATGGATACAGATGTTCTGGAGGTTATCATCTTTATCTGAGGTAAACCAGCTTAGATATTTTGATACTCTATCATCAAGTGATATTTTATTTTCATGATAGAGTTTCATGATTGCTGTAGCTGTGAATAGTTTAGATTGGGAGGCGATTCGAAATAGATACTGACCAGTTAATTTAACCTGGTTTTCCAGGTTTGCGTAACCATACACTTTGTTGAAGATAATCTCGTCTTCGACAAAAATTCCGATAGCAGCCCCGGGTATCTCTTTGATAAATATTTGAAATTTAATCCAGTCATCAATCAGAGGAAGGGCGTTTTTAAACCTTATTTTTTTATCCATAATAAAGTAAAATCATTTATCAATTATTTAAATCCAATGTAAAAATTCTTCAGTTGCTTTTAGATATTAATCTATTATTACTATGCGCGCAAGTTCTCTCTTTGTGATCGTTGGAATTCAGTTATTCCAAGTAACAAGTATATTGAATGTAGCATAAAGAACGAAAAAATGAGTTTGAGCTCTTCAGGATGCTCAGAGCTCGTTTACTGCTTTTTCGAGATTATTAAGGGCTTTCTTCAGTATTGATCTGGGGCAGGCGAGGTTCACCCTCATGAACATGGAGCCACCTGTACCAAAGAGAATGCCCTCGTCTAGCCAGAGCTTCGCCTTCCTCAGCATGAATTCATTGAGCTCTTTGTCATTCAAACCCAGGCAGCTGCAATCTATCCACGCGAGGTAGGTGCCTTCAAGTGGATATAGCTTGAACCTAGGGAGCTTCTCCGCGATGAAATTTTCAAGGTACTTGAGGTTACCACGCAGATAGGTTAGCAGCTCTTCTAGCCAAGCCTCGCCCTTATTGTATGCAGCTTCCTGTGCAACCATTCCGAAGATGTTGCTGTGGCCGCTTCCCTTCGATATCTGATACCGAAGTTCGTCCCTCAATTCCTTGTTCGGGATGATGGCGTTTGCATTGGTCAATCCAGCCAGATTAAAGGTCTTGCTAGGGGCTACCAGTGTAACAGTTCTCTGCATAGCGTCCTCGGAGACTATTGCGGTTGGAGTGTGCTTGATCTTTCCGAGGATGAGGTCATTGTGGATCTCGTCAGAGACGATGATAATGTCCTTCTCCTTGCAGATCTCCGCGAGCCCCTCCAGCTCTTCACGTTTCCAGACCCTGCTCACCGGGTTATGAGGACTGCAGAGGATGATCATCTTCGTCCGGTCATCGATCTTCTTCTCTAGGTCCTCGAAGTTCATCTCATAGTACCCATTCACAAGTTTGAGGGGGTTCTCGACTATCTGCCGCCCTGTGCCGAGGATCTGGTTCTTGAAGGGATAGTACACTGGAGGCTGAATTACCACCTTGTCTCCAGGGTGGGAGTAAGCTTGGATCGCGATGCTGAAGCCGGCTACGACTCCCGGTGTCCAGAGTATCCAGTCTTTTTGGATCCCTTTCCAACCGTGGCGTCTGGCCATCCAGTTGATAAGCCCATTGTAGTAGCCATCGCTGAACGCCGTGTACCCGAATATGGGGTGGGCTGCACGCTCCTTCAGGGCCTCCACGACCGGTGGCGGGCACGCGAAGTCCATGTCTGCCACCCAGAGAGGGATCAAGTCATCGTATCCAGTATTTCGCTTCATGAGTGTCCATTTAGAGGAGTTAGTGGAGGTTCTGTCTATTATTGTATCAAAGTCGTAAACCAAGTTGATCTGTTCAATATTACTCTCAGTCGATATATGTTTAACGAACAGGGGTTTGATTATGTTTTAATTATTGATTTTCATAATTTTTAAGGTAACACAGAGCTTGTTTCTGGTATTCTCTCATAATATTTTTGCTTATAGACAACTCAATCGGAATTACTTACATTGAGTCGAGGAGTGGACTAGCGTCCATCCTTCGTGACAGGGTTCAATATGGGGGCTTCTAGAGGTATCCGTGAGGCCCCGCTTGCGGGTGGTGGGCCTTGGGCGTGTTGAAGCCGTCAATGGAGTGCTCAATGTGGATGTGCAGGTCTAGTCTGAGCTTTATGGGTGTTTCACCATGGCGGGGGCGTGGTTTCTTCTTTGTAGGGGGCTACTTAAGGGTTGGCTGGTTCTGCCTGTTGGCTGAACATCAAGTGTTTACATCATTGGTGTTGTTCCGCCAGCATTGTTGTTGCGAACTGCTTAACAGAGCTAGCCCACTCAACCTATTTGAGCGTCATGATACTTTCAATGAGGGATAAAACGATCTTAGGCTCGTTAGCCGCGCTTGTAGTTGTCGTGTTCGTGTCACAGTACATGTACTCTCCAGCAGTCCCAGCTACTGTTGAAGAGAATACACAGGATACCATCGATGTCACCCTGCTGACTAATGCGGGCATCATGATAGAGGCGAAGAACACGAGGATCTACGTAGACCCAATAGACCTGCCCCAAGAGTACAGGGAGCTGCCCGCTGACGCCATCCTGATAACCCATGACCACGGCGACCACTACCAGTACGAAGCAATCGCCATGCTCCAGAAAGAGGGCACCATGAACGTCTTCCCGGCCATCATGAGTGACGAGATCAGGCTGCACAACGGCGTTGCGGTCGCACCCGGAGACGAGTTAGAGGTCGGAGAGATCAAGGTAACAGCCTACTTCATGTACACTCTGAGCCCTGGACCCGACATGCCTGCGAGTCACCCAGCCGAGAGCCGGTACACCAGCTACATCATAGACATCGGCGGCTTCACGATTTTTCACGCCGGCGACTCCAAGAACATACCTGAATACGAGGAGCTAGTAGACGAGATCAACGTGGCCCTGCTCCCCCTAGGCCCCGGATGCCAGACGATGTACGGCGAGGAGGTCGTGGACGTGGTGCAACTCATCCAGCCGGATTACCTTGTGCCCATCCACTACACCGATGACAGCTACCGCCAGTTCAACTCGGTATACAAGAGATCAGTGGAAGGGTTGACCGATTGTACAGTTTGCAGTCTCGATAATTTCGCGTCTTACAGCTTCGAGACGGGCTAGACAAAGTTAAAGCTGTAGTGGGACACGTGCATGGGAAAACCTATGGGCCACGCCGAGGCGGCGGTTAGATTTCTCATCTAGGGCCAATGCGAATGCCCGTGCGGTAAGGTTCAATATATGGGCTTCAGGACTCCTTCATGGGAACTCGCTTGAAGATATGCGTGCTGGGCGGAACAGGCAACATGGGCACCGGCCTCGCAGTGAGGCTGGCTATAATCCACGAAATAACCATCGGCTCGAGGAGCCTGGAGAAGGCCAAGGGCATAGCGGACAACCTCAACAAGCTGGCCAGAGGCTTCTACCAAGACCAGATGAAGGGCAGCATCACAGGCAAGGAGAACGCGGACGCCATCGGCGGCGCCGAGATCGTGATGGTCTGCTTCCCGCCGGACGCCGTCATCCCGGCGATAACCGAGCTGAGGACGCACCTGAGGCAGGGCCAGATAGTGGTGTCCACGGCGGTGCCCATGCGGCGCAGGAACAAGCTGTTCTACTTCACGCCCTTGCAGGGCGGGGGAGACAAGTCGGCGGCCGAAGTGGTTCAGGGCCTGGTGAAGCCGGTTCCCGTGGTTTCGGCCTTCCAGACGGTCCCCGCTGCGTACCTGAACAACATAGACGCGGTGCTGAACCTAGACGTGCTGCTGGCGGGGGACGACGAGTTGGCCGTAAGCATCGTCTCCAGGCTTGTGAGGGATATAGCGAACCTGAGGCCGTTGAAGGTGGGACCCCTGATGAACTCCAAGTTCATAGAGGCCATAACGCCGCTGCTGCTCAACGCCGCTATACTGAATGGGCTGCATGATCCTTCGATAAGGATAATCCCCTGGATGCCATCCACCTGACACTATGAGGACGCCTCCTCCTATCAAATGGTTGGTTAGGCGGCTCTGAGCCGCTCGTAGTCCCGCTCGAAGCTCCTCGTCATCCGGGCCTTCTCTTCAGGGGTTAGGAAGCTTGTCTCCACTGAGCACAGGCTGACCCTGAACAGCTCCTCCAGTGTGAACCCCAGGTGCCTGTGTAGCTGAAGGTACTCGTTGTTCATGTCGGTGCCGAACATGGGCGGGTCATCGCTGCTGACGCTCACCTTGATCCCGGCCTCCATGAACCTCCGGATCGGGTGCGCGTCCCACGAGGGGACCGCCACCGTCCTGATGTTGCTCACCGGGCAGCACTCTATAGCTATGCCCCCCTCGGCTATCGCCTTCATCATCGCAGGGTCCCGCCCCGCTGCTACGCCGTGCCCGATCCGCTCTGGCCTCAGGGCCTCGATGCACTCCCACACGTAGTCTGGGCCCGCCCCCTCGCCCTGGTGAGCCACCGTGTGGAGCCCCATCTCCCGGGCCCTCCCGTAGCATTCCCTGTATGGGGCCGGAGGGTATCCCAGCTCGCTTCCGCCGGTGTCGATGGCAAGGATGTTGTCTCCCTTAGCCTCGATGAGGTCGAGGGCCTTCATACCGATCTCTGGGCCGTAGTTCCGGACCAGGTCGATCCTAAGCGTGCAGGACACGCCGAACTTACGCTTAGCCTTCCTCACGCCCCTGTTGATGGCGTCCACCATGAGCCCGTAGTCAAGTCCACGGCGCACGTGGTCCCATGCAGAATAGATGGCCTCCACATGGCGCACATTGCACGTGGCCTGGCTCTCCAGCATCTCGTATGTGATCCTCTCGTAGTGGCTCTCCTTCGTTATGGTGTCGTTCACCTGGCTGTATATCTCTATGAAGTGGGGGAAGTCCTTGTATGTGTAGAACCTCTCCAGGTCCTCGATGGTCTCGTAGGGGAGGTCGGAGCCGCTGTCCCTGATTAGCCACAGGAACGTCTCCGGCTTCGTCGAGCCGACTATGTGGACATGCTGCTCCAGCTTGGGGAGAGCCCTTATGGTGTCTTCCTCGGGCATGAGCCTGATAATGGCGGCGGGGTTATAAGCTCACTCATCCGGCGCCTCGCCGTAGCACTCCTTGATGAACAGGGCGAAGATGAGGGTCATAGCGACTGCGCCCCCCAGCAGCACCGTGTTCGATGCGGCGTACCCGCCGGTCGCGTCCACGAGCCCACCGTACACAGGCGCCACCACGCTGAACCCTATCGTGCCCAGGCCGTTCACCAACCCTAGCCCGACCCCCACCCTCTCCTGGGGCAGCGTCTCGGGCACCATGCTGAAGAAGAGCACCCAGAAGCTCACCATGAACGTCATGCCGGAGCCCAAGGCCATGTAGGCGACCAAGGGCAGGCCGCTGGGCAGACCCAGGAAGATGCCGAGTATAACCGTGTAGGCGGCGGAGAACGCCACAATGGGCAGCTTACGCCTCCGCAGCCGATCTGAGACAGCCGCTACGATTATGCATCCCGGTATGCCCGCTATGCTCCCCACACTGGCCACCATCCCCGCGTCCACATAGGTGAACCCCTTCGTGTCGATTAGGTACTGGGGCAGCCAGCTAAGGAACACCCAGCTGAAGCTGGCCAGGACGTAGCCCACTATGAAGGGAAGCAGCCGTAAATCGGTCAGGGTAGCCAGAAGCGTCCTGATTATGGGCTGGCTTCGGCTGTGGGGCCCATCCACCTTGGTGGACTCGTTCCCCGGGAGGACCCTGAAGTTCAAGACCCAGTTGGCCATCAGCAGCACGCTCATACCCAGGTACAGAGGCCTCCAGTCACCGAACCACTCCACTGCGAGCGGAAACCCCATGTAGGCCACGAAATTACCCAGACCCATGGAAGCACTCAGCACGCCGATGGCCGTCGCCTTCCTCTCGGCCGGGAACCAGATGGATATGAGTTTGACAGCGTTGATATAGAAGACGCTGCACCCGACCCCCACCATGAGCTGAGCCAGACCCAGGAGACCATAGCTACGGCTCAGCCAGAACAGGAACACGCCAGCCACGGTGAGGGCTGTGAAGCCCAGTATCGTCTTCCGGGCGCCTAAGGCGTCGCTGAGGATGCCGCTGGGTATCTGCATTACCCCATAGACGAAGAAGAACGCCGAGATGAGGAGCCCCATGCCGCCGTGACTTATCCCAAGCTCAACGATGAGTATGGGCGTCAGGGCCCCGGCCGCGCTCCGCAGGAAGTTCTCCACGAAGTACGTCAAACATATAGTGGCCAGCAGGACGACGGTGTAGCTCATTTTCCTCGCCAAGGGGCATCCCCGGGTTGGGTGAACCCACGGGACTTAAGCCTATCGATGGGGGCGGGGCGTAGAGCATTTATCGTATGTACGCTACAGCTATCTCATGGAGCACAAGGCAGAAATAGCCATAATAGGCGGCACAGGGGTCTACGACCCCCAACTCATAGAGGACGCTGAGGAGGTCAAGGTGTACACACCCTACGGGGCCCCCTCGGACCTCGTCACCTTGGGCACTTTCAAGGGGAGGCGCGTCGCCTTCATCCCCCGCCATGGCAGGGGCCACACGATCCCCCCACACAGGCTCCCCGTGAGGGCCAACATCTGGGCCCTCAAGAGCCTCGGCGTTAAACGCATCGTGGCTAGCAGCGCCGTTGGCAGCCTCCGTGAGGACTACAAGCCGGGGGACTTCGTCATCACGGACCAGTATATTGACAGGACCAAAGATAGGCCAGACACCTTCTACGAGGGCGGCCAGCTGTGCCACATATCGTCAGCGGACCCCATATGCCCACAGCTCCACGAGTTCTTCGCGAAGCACACCAAGAAGCTCGGGTTTCCCGTCCACTCCAGGGGCACATACGTGTGCGTCCAAGGCCCCCGGTTCAGCACAAGGGCAGAGTCCAAGCTCTTCAGGCAGTGGGGCTGCGACATCATAGGAATGACGCTCCACCCTGAGGCAATCCTCGCCCGTGAGGCCGAGCTCTGCTACGTATCCATAGCCATGGTCACCGACTACGATGTGTGGGCCGAGAAGCCGGTGACCAGCGACGAGGTGATGGAGACGATGCGGAGCAACAGCGCCAGGTTCAGGGAGCTCATCATGAGCGCGCTGCCTCTTATCTCCGAGAAGAGGACATGCCAGTGCGGCGAGAGTCTCCGCTACGCCCTCCTCTAGGAACCAGCCCCGGGAGACCCGCGGAATGAGCAAGAGCTTCACCTTCCTGGTCCTGGAGGAGCACCCCTACGGCAGGGAGATGCTGATGCAGCTCATGGAGGCCGGACACGTCCCGTCAGCTATTATTGAGGAGACAGGCCCCGTGGCTGAGGAGGAGCGTGAGAAGTTCCTCACACGCATTAGGGGCCACAGGGTCGCCCCAACCTTCGACCAGCTCCTGGAGGGCAGGGACGTCCAGCGGCACAAGGTGCCCCACCACAACAAGCGGGAGTGCAGGGAGATACTGATGGAGCTGGCACCGGACCTGGGCGTCCTCGGAGGCACCAGAATAATCAGCAGGAGCGTCCTCAAGATACCGCCGGACGGGATGCTCAACAGCCATCCCGGGCTCCTACCCGAGGTCCGGGGCTCGGCCAGCGTCGCCTGGAGCATCTACTACGATGTACCCATAGGCTGTACATGCCACTTCATAGACCCAGACATAGACACAGGCGACATAGTTGTCAAGCGCACGATACCAGTCCACAGAGGCGACACCTACGAGCATCTATGCTGGAAGACCCTTGTCATGGCGGGTACCCTCATGACAGAGGCCGTGGGCATGTGGAGGAAGGGCGAGGTGCCCAGGACGCCTCAGGGCGAGAGTGAGCTCCCCACCTTCAGGGTGCCCCCGCCTGAGATCATGGAGGTCGTCCACAGGAAGCTGGCGGAGGGAACCTACAGGTATATGAAGTGACCGAGATCTGGACTAGAATTTGAAAAAGATATTTTATCTACCGCCCACAGGTGTTGGTGATACGGTTTGAGCGACGAACGGTTCAACGGTTCAAGGAGCCGCGGCGGGGCCAGCGACAACAAGCTCTGGGCGGTGATCGCCATCTTCATGGTCCTCAACGTGGGGGTCCTGGGTTACGTCACGTTCTTCAGAGGCGGCCTGGGCGGGGACAGCCTGGACCAGATCAACACGGAGCTGGACACACTCAGGTTCCAGCTGAACAGTGCACAGCTCGAGATCCAGGGCCTCAGGGACCAGCTCAAGATCAAGGCGTCCAACAACACGGACAACCTGATACTCACCCAGCTCTACAACAGGACCAAGAATAGCGTGGTCCTCATCTCGGTGAGGACGGCCACCGGCGGAGGCACGGGCAGCGGCTTCGTCTACGACAAGGATGGCAGGATCATCACCAACAACCACGTCGTCGAGGACGCCACCAGCATAACCGTCACGTTCCTCAACGGTAGAGTCGCAGACGCAACCCTCGTGGGCACGGACCCCTACAGCGACATGGCGGTCATAGACGTAGACGTGCCGGATGAAGATCTCATCTCGCTGAGGCTCGGTAACAGCTCAGACCTCCTCGTCGGCGAGTACGTGGTGGCCATTGGCAACCCCTTCGGCCTCGCAAATACCATGACCCTGGGCATAGTCAGCGCCCTCGGCAGACAGTCATCTGCCCCAGGCAACTATGTCATTGTGGACGTGATCCAGACCGACGCCGCTATAAACCCCGGAAACAGCGGCGGACCCCTCCTCAGCCTAAGGGGAGAGGTGGTGGGTATGAACACCTGGATCCTCAGCGACACCGGCCAGTTCAGCGGCGTGGGCTTCGCCATCCCAAGCGACACAATAAAGAGGGAGGTGAACAGCCTCATCGAGACGGGCGGCTACCAGCACCCATGGATAGGCATAACAGGGCGCCAGATGTCGCCGGCCGTGGCCCAAGCCATGTCACTGGACAGCAACACCATGGGCACCCTCGTGGTCTCCGTCACGGCCGAGAGCCCCGCCGAGGCCGCGGGGCTGAGGGGCGGCGACAGGCAGGCCACGATAGAGGGCACCGCGATCTCGGTGGGCGGAGACATCATAATAGGGGTCGACAGCCACGCCATGAGCAACTTCTACGACCTCATAAACTACGTGGAGAGGAACAAGAGACCCGGCGACATCGTCACCTTCACGGTGATCAGGGAGGGGAGCCCCCTGGACATCGACCTCACGCTCGGGGTGCGCCCAGGCCCCTAGCCGCGCTTCGAAATAAGCTCCACAATCTTCTCGTCGCTGTAGCTGAGGAGCCGGCCGAACCTCCAAGCGATCTCAAGCTCAGCCTCCTCGAGGCACCCGCCAGCGTCATACCTGCGCCTAAGCTCCTTCAGCGAGGCGTACTCGGCTAGGACGCCGTCGTCGCGGGCTATGAGGAACACAGTCTTGCCATCCGCCACGTCCCTGGGGAACAGCCTCGTGACGAGCAGGTCCGTCTCCTCCAGCAGCCTCACGCCGTACTCCTCGGCCGCGACGCGCGTGGGCTCCCTCATCAGCTCGGCCTCTTCCAAGCTGTACGGGGAGCTGAGGGCCAGCTTCTTGCAGCCGGCGGCCACAACTTCGGCGAAGGCTGCGCTGATCCCGGTGTAGTAGGACGCGAGGTGGAACCCCTCAACTGAGTCGACAAGCTCCTTTGTGGGCAACTTGATCAAACCTAGGAGGAGCGGTGGGTACTTAACCTGTTAGGCTGGGCAGTAGGCGGTTCAAGGGAATGGACGCGGCCTCCCTGCCCCTGAACGTGGATACGCTGTTGAAGCCCACGTCCTGCAGCTGCCTCGCCGCCTCCGGGATCATGTACCCCAGCACCTCCGGGCTGTGGGTGTCGCTGCCCAAGGTGACATTCTGCATACCGGCGGCATGGACCGCCTCCATGAACTCCTTCACGGGGTAGAAGCTTCCGAGGCCGTGCCTCATGGCCGAGGTGTTCACCTCTACGCCGACCCCGCACCGGACAAGGCTCTCGATGGCGTCCGCCACCACGGCCCCGTACTCGCTCCAGGCGGCGGGCTCAGCCCTCGCCGTGTGCAGGAACTTCCTCCAGTAGTCCGGGTGGGCCATGGCGTCGAAGAGCCCAGACTCCACGGCCTCCCTCCAGACCGTGAAGTACTCGTCGGCAGCGTCCCCCAAGGGCCTGCCCTCGAAGAATCCCCTGGCCTCGATCCTTGAGCCGATATCGACGCCGTTGATGTAGTGGGTGCTTCCCAGCACGTAGTCCAGGGGGTGCTCCTCAACGATGGCCCGTATCCGCCTCTCCTGGGACCTGAAGTAGTCAACCTCCAAGCCTGCCCTAAGCCTCACGTCTGTGTCAGACTGGGCCTCCTCGATGAGCCTGAAGTAGCCGTCCAGCTCGTCAGGCTGCACGCCCAGGTACATGTCATGCCCCTCCAGTATGAGGTGCGTGGTGAAGGCCATCTCCTCCACGCCCTTGGCCTCGGCTGCCTCGACCAGGCTCCTGACGGTTGCTGTCGGGGCGTCCCTTGAGTGGCTCTCATGGACGTGGTAGTCTATCATTGGGGGCGGCATGGCGTACCCACTCTATTTCAAACACGCGTATAAGAGGGATTCCAGGGACTAGGCTGATGCTCTGGCCACAGCGATGATGTGCTGACCCATGTCAACGAGCCCCGGCCTGGTGGAGAACTGCTTCTCCAGCTGTATCAGCGTCTCCACTGCCCTAGGCGAGGCAGGTATCCTCTTGTATGTATGAACTCCGCTGGTTATCGTGTTGGCCGCCGCCATCTCCACCACCTCGCACCCGTGGTCATCCAGGAGCCCTCGCAGGTAGGTGGAGGTGTAGAGGGTCATGGGGGTGTGCCACTCCGGGCTCCCCGGTCTGCTGTCCAGCACATCGGGGAAAGGCTCACCGGGGATCCACTCTATGTGGTCTGTTATTTTCTCGAGGAACCCCGCGGCGTCTGTGGTCCCTATCAGGTGGAATGTGCCCAACAGGCTCATCGCGCTGATGATGAGAAGTGCACCCGGCTTGGCCACCCTGATGAGCTCATCCAGCGCGTCGTGCCTCCTATCCCTGACGTAGGACAGAGCCCCTCCCAGGCACAGGACGAGGTCGAAGGTATGATCATTGATTTCCTTCATGTCGCAGATGTCCATCCTCTTCATCCCTGTGATTCCAGCCGCGGCGCCCGCCTCACGTATCTTCTCACGGGCGAGCCCAATCTGGCGGTCAGAGATGTCCACCAGGAACACCCGTGCTCCACGCTCCGTGAGCCATATAGCGTATCTTCCCGGCCCCGAGCCTGCGTCCAGGACGTAGTCCCCTGCCTTAAGGTACCTGCTGACGATGTGTGTGGTGACCTCGAACTGGGCCCTCCCGTGGATATTCTTCTCAAGCCGCGCCCACTCCCTATCGCCATACTCGTTGTAGTGCCGCCTGATGTCCTCGGGGATGTAGCCCATGGTGAACCGGTGACGCCCAGCCCTTATGGGTGTTTGCCTGAAGGTGGCCTACATGATAGGGTACAGGGTTCTAGATTCCTGCTAGCTAACTGGGTTAACTAAAAATGTGCTATTATAACGGTACGTGATAGGTCTCCTTAATTGTTTTTAAGGCCGTGGCGGAGTCCCTCACGGTCAACGATGGAGGCAGTCGCACGGGGAGTCGTGGAGCAGGCTATAGACGACGAGCTCATGGACCGCCGCCTAGAGCTGAACCACAACACGTTCAAGCGCTTCGAGGAGATGGGCATCGTCGCTGACGCCGAGAGCGCCATGTTCGGCAAGATATACGCGGAGGCGTTCAGCTACTTCATTAACTACAAGATGCACAGCAGGGAGCCCATAAGCCTCCACGAGATGGCGGAGTTCGAGCAGGTCATCGACCGCCGAGTCTTCGAGATCAAGGGCAAGATAAGGGACCTGTCAGGCAGATGAATGGTTAAAGAGCGCGACAGGGGAAGGCGATAAACCCGTAGCCCTCGTAACCGTCTAGAGCTGACAGCCAAACAAGGGTTTTTAAATTGAGCCTTGTCGCCCGGCTATACACACTTGGCCCTTCAGCGCACCGGAAACCGTTATAAGCGGCCCAGTGGTCTGCCCTTCTTGGCGGGTAGGTGGGGCCTCCGACCCGTTCCGCCCTAGAAATCCCGGAGTAAGGAGGTAGAAACATGAATACGAGACAGATCAGTCTATTAGCAGTTATAGCTGCCCTCTACGCAGCCACCGTGATCATTCTTGCGCCCATAAGCTTTGGGCCAATACAACTGAGGTTAGCGGACTGCCTTATACCGCTGTCAGCCCTCCTGGGGCCGCCGGCGGTCCTGGGCGTAGCCCTGGGGGCACTGGTGGCTAACACATACTGGTTCCTGAGCCCCATCGATGTGGTCTTCGGTGCCGCAGCCAACCTTGCCGCGGGCTACATCATATACAGGTTTAAGGACAGGCTGGTTCCCGCGTCGGTGGCGGCGTCGCTGGTGATCGGCGTCGTAGTGGGTGGCTACCTGTGGCTGTTCTTTCCGCCGCCCAGCATCCTAGGGCTCCAGCTCCCGGCCTGGCTGGCCATGATGGTTAGCATAACGCTGAGCAGCTTGGTGGCTGTATCCGTGCTCGGGGTGGCTCTGGTGAAGGCGCTTGAGCGGTCAGAGTACGTGAAACAGCTGAGGTAGCCCCCTTTTTAATAATGACACTTATAGAAGAGTAGCCTCACTACTGTCCCAATGAACGTCAAGATCGTCAGGCTCATGGGGTTCTTCGGTGTGGCGGCTCCGATCATAGGGGCGCTGATGATTTTCCTCAGTGTCCAGTACACGCCGGGATGGGACCCAGCCGGTAACACGCTGAGCCAGCTCGGAGCCGAGGGGTTTGGTGCCGTCCTGTTCAACAGTGGGCTTCTCATGACGGGGGCTGTTATGATGCTGTTCAGCACGGGTCTGTTCGAGGTGTCCAAGGGGGACTGGAGAGGCCAGGTGGGAAGCGCAACCTATCTAGTGACCTCCGTGTTGACCGCGGTGCTCGGTGTCGCCACCGTTCAGCAACAGCCCATCCACGACTTCCTCGCAATCGTGTTGTTTGTCCTGATTCCCCTGGGCATGATAGCGTATAGCATCTACCTATGGACGAGGGGGTTGAAGGCCTACGCTGCCCTAGGCATCCTGGGGGGCGTTATAGGCATCGCCGTGATGGAGGTAGGTGGACCCGTCAACGCCTTCATGGAGCTGGCGTCGGCGGGCTCCCTCGGCGTTTGGCAGATGGCGCTGGGCTATTGGATGCTCAGGCAGAGGGAGTCAGAAGGTTAAGGCTATCTGGGGCCCTGGCTCCGGGACTCGAGCCGTTTGTTAACGGACTTGGTGTCCATGAACGTCATCTCCTGCGTGCATGCGTCGCATCCTGTGTTCAGAACATTGACGCCGAGCCTCGCCACGGGCTCAGGCGTCATGGTGCTGAGGGGCGCGCACCGTTTGCAGTGGACTATCAGGCCCCTGATCCTGTTCTCCTTCAGCCACCTGAGGGCCTCGCCGGGGTTGGTGAAGCTGATCCAGCCTCCCCCCTCCCTGAGCTCCCCGACAGCCTTATCGGGGCTGTTGTCTGGAACAGCATGCACGCACTCCTCCCTGTGGAGTGTGTTGCTACCAGATTTGAAGTCGACATCCATTACATACATTTGGGTCTCTGATGTAGCCGCCGCTAAAATAGTTTTAGGGGTAGACGCGGCGCATGTCCCTGGGGAAAGGTATGGTGTCCCGTATGTGCTCCAGGTTCAGCATCCACATTAGGACGCGCTCGACGCCGAGGCCGAAGCCGCTGTGGGGCACAGTCCCCCACTTTCGGAGATCCATGTACCACGCGTAGTTGGCTGGGTCCAGGCCGTCGTCTATCGTCCTCTGGTACAGCTGCTGGTAGTCGTGGACGCGCTGGCCGCCTCCTATGATCTCGCCGTAGCCGGCCGGGGCCAGAAGGTCCGAGCTCAAGGTGACATCGGGCCGCTGGGGGTCGGGCATGTGGTAGAAGGGCTTGATTCCGCTTGGGAACCCCTCGACCCAGAAGGGGGTCTCGAACTGCTCGGTGAGGGGCCCCTCCTGTTGCCAACCGAAGTCGTCGCCCCAGTACATCTCGACGCCCCGCTTCTGGACGATCTCCACGGCCTCGTCGTACTTGATCTTAGGGAACGGCGGCTCAAGGCTGGCCAGGTAGTCGGGGTCTCCGCCCGCCTTCCGCACCTTCTCGGGCTCGTCCCGGGCCAGGGCGTTGGCTATGTGGCATACGAGCCTGTCGCCTGTGCCCTGGATGCCGGCGAGGTCCGTCCACGGCTCCTCCACCTCCAGGTGCCAGAACTCGCTCAGGTGGCGGCGGGTGCGGCTGGGCTCAGCCCTGAAGCTGGGGGCCACCGTGTATATCTTGCCCAGGGTGGCTATCATGGCCTCCGCGTAGAGCTGCCAGCTCTGGCTCAGGTAGACGCCCTTGCGCTCAAAGTAGTCCACGCTGAAGAGGGTACCTCCGCCCTCCACGCTGGCCGTCATGAAGCTGGGGCTGTGGCACTCCGTGTACCCGTACAGGTCGAAGTACTCTCTGGCCGCCCGCAAGAACCGGGCCCGCAGCTGGAATATGTTCTGGAGCCTGGGCTCCCTGACCCACAGGTGCCTGTTATCCATGAGGAACTCCAGACCCTGCTCCTTCTTCACGATGGGGTAGTCGGGCTGAGCCTCGTAGACCGTACCGATACCATTGACGCGTAGCTCCCAGCCGCCCGGAGCACGCTCGTCCTTCCTCACATTGCCCTTGAGCTCGATGGCGGATTCAAGGTTCAACTTCTCCACGTACGTGTAGGTCTCCTCTGGTACACTGCGCTTATTCAGGGTGCACTGGATTACTCCTGTCCCGTCTCTCAACTCGAGGAACTGGATGCCGCCGCTTGACCTGCTGGTGTATACCCAGCCGCGAACCTTGACCTCGGCACCGTCCTCGTGTCGTCCCTCCAGTATTTCGGTTGTGTCTACGAATTCGGTCATTTTTGACCAATGGTTGATAGCGGCGCGGATTAAAGACTCTTTTGATGAAACGATGTTAAGATAAAAAACGACACCAAAATTTAGTGAAGCGTTGAAGATGACGCTGACTTAGGCAATCACCTACCAGGACCCAGCCTAAAATCAAAGCTTTTAGCAAAATTTTTTCACCCCCCATCGCTTCTATGAGCCCATGGAGGAAGACGGCGACCTTCGGAGGCTGAGCGAGCAGCTGGAGGCCGTAATACGCCGTCTGGATCTCATAGAGGCTGTGCTAACAGAGCAGAGGAGCTACCCGGAGCTAGCCGCTTTGATGGGCGACCTCAAAATGAGCGCCACTCTATACAATGAGCCTCTCAAACTCATTCAGAGGCTCATCACAGCTAAGAGGATCATCCAGAGATCAGATGAGCCGAGGGATGAAGTGAGTCGACTTATCCTTAACTCGTTAGCCGTTAAAGGGGCGATGAACGTCTCTGGACTGGCGAGGGAGATCACATCGGTCAGGGGGTCCGCGAGCCGCGTCACCGTGAGGAAGCGCTTGAAGGCCCTCCTGGAGGAGGGCGTCATCGTGAAGGACGAGGATGGCTCCTACAGGCTCAAAGAGTGACCATTTAGTGGTCAGTTATTTCCACGACATTAATAGAGTCTGACCAGCCCCCTATATGATCGGTGAAGAACAATGGATGGTAGTAGACGAGAAAAGATGGACGCGAAGGAGATCGCGGAGATCATGGACACGGTGTCCACTAGGATACCGACCTTAATCAAGGGCGTCATGGAGAGCTTCTACTCCCCTGAGGCCGCCGCACAGATGGGGCGCGCCGTCGCCGAGTTCAGGAGGACCCTCGTGGAGGGTGGGATCCCTGAGCAGGAGGCGATGGAGATGACGAAGCAGTACATGTCGACGCTGACGAACCTCTCAGGCGTGATGAGGAGCGCTGAGGGGCGCGGACACATCTACAGGGAGGAGTAGACTATTGGGGGTGCTCGACTCGCTTTACCTCATATGGGGTTTCCTGAGGCTGGCGGGAAAGGCGCCCAGCGTCTACACGCGCATGTACATGGCACGGCGGAGGGCGGTGGGCGCCTTCAAGAAGCAGCTATTGGCCTGCGGCGTTGATAAAGCCACGGCGAGTGAGTTAGCTTCATGTTACCCACGAATCGATTTAACAGACCTCCGCCCCATGAAGTGATCCCCCATGTCTTTCCTTCCCATTTATTCTAGCAGGTACCAAGGTGGGTGTCAACATGGCTAGTGGTAAACATCTCGGCTTCCTGAAGGACATAGGCGCGTTCCGCTTCAAGCTCTGGCTCGACGGCAACGCGGAGAGGGCTCTCAAGGAGATGGGAGTCGTGGAAGGTGAGAAGGTACTGGACTTCGGCTGCGGGTCCGGGACGTATACGCTCCCAGCGGCCAAGCTTGTGGGTGGACGCGGCGTGGTCTACGCCCAGGATGTCGCTCGAAGTGCCCTGGAGAAGCTTCGAAGAGACGCTGCGGCTAAGGGGATGGACAACGTCTCCACCATTCTCTCGGAGGGAGGCTCGGAGATACCGATTGACGACGGCGTGCTTGATCGCGTGATGCTCATCGACGTACTTCAGGAGGTCCAAGATAGAATGGGGCTCATGAGGGAGGCTTTCCGTGTGCTCAAGCCCGATGGGGTCCTAGTCGTGTACCCCATGCACATCGATCCCGGCGAGGTTGTTGTCGATACGTCCAGCTCCGGGTTTAGATTAGAAAAAAAGGTTGTGATAGGACGCTTATTGATCTTTAAAAAGGCTTGATTCTCAGCCCGAGATTTGATCGAGAAGTCTGAGTCTTAACTCCGTGTCTCAGTTGAGCTAAAAGGAGTACTGCCACCCTATTCTAGGCTAAAAGGTTAAAAACTTAAGTCAACCTAAACTTGTACCCATGGATAATGTGGTGACCACCGCTTACCCTATTCTACTGAGCCTCATCGCGGGATTAGCTACAGGAATCGGAGGACTACTCGTACTAGCCTTGGGCAAACTAGAGGGCAGATTCCTGGGATTCGTCATGGGGTTCGCGGGTGGAGTCATGCTCGTGGTCTCCTTCCTCGAGTTAATGGTCGAGGCAAGTACCCTGATCGACACCATCTGGGTAATCACCTTATTCGCCGTTGGAGCAACCCTCATGATGGCGATGGACCTACTCCTACCCCATATAGAGTTCGGGCAATGGGAGAAGAAGGTGAGCGACAGGCGACTCCTCGAGTCGGGTCTCCTTATAGCCCTCGGGATGAGCCTACATAACCTCCCCGAGGGGCTTGTGGTGAGCGCCGGGTTCGGCCACGAGGCAAGGTTGGGTATCCTAGTTGCGCTCATGATAAGTTTACATAACATTCCTGAAGGCATCGCCACTGTGACGCCTCTGGTTGCCGCAGGTGTAAACAAGTGGAGGGCCATCGGCTTAGCCACCCTTAGCGGTCTCGTGGAGCCCCTCGGCGCCTTCATAGGGGTCGTGGTTCTCGGGGCAGCAGGGGCCACGCCCATGGTGATCGGCTCTGGGCTGGCTTTCGCCGCGGGAGTGATGGTGTACGTCACCATGGACGAGTTAATCCCCGTCGCCCACGATTTCTGCAAACCCGCTTACAAGCACTATGTTTCAACAGGGGTATTAACTGGGGTTGTATTCGCACAGCTACTCAGCATAATATTCTGATAGAGGACTCAACTTTTGAGGCATGCTAGCTGCCACGTACTTCTTGTTCTTCGCAGCGTACCCAATCTGCTGAGTGTGCGCATCAAACCAGTCGCGCATTTTTCGAAAATCAGTAGTAAACGGCTAACTCATTCGAACAGGTTATTTATACGGCGAGCCCTTTTTGACGGTGAACCAGTATGGTTGAATGTCCTAAGTGCGGCGGAGTTATGGTTGAGGGAGAGCTTTACGTGAACGTCCCCGTGCCATCGGGCACCTCGATGATGGGTGGTATGATATCTATGCCCGGTATGAACATTGGCAACATCGGCGTGACCGAGGAGATGGGGCTCAGGTGGAGCGAGAAGACGGGAGAGAAGAAGGGCTTCCTGATTAAGAGCGACGAGGTGCGCACCATGGCCGTCAATGGGCGGAGGTGCCTCGGGTGCGGCCTCATCGAGCTGTACGCCAAGGCCGAGGCGTAGCCCTTCAAGGGTATATAGATCAGTTATCTATCATTTGTGTAGTGGAAGGCTACAGACTTAGATTCTTTAAAAGTTATTAGTCATGGGGTACCTGAGGAAGCCATGGACCCCAGGATCAGCCTTCTGAACCGCCTAAGGATGCAGCTCAGCGGATACGTGTACGTCGGGGAGAGGAGTAGAGACGGTTGGAGGGGTTCACTGCCCCA
>JADDYB010000137.1_pt1 | contig 21579 bp, 19 predicted proteins | sample 8641941 | NCBI WGS metagenome assembly JADDYB01 (sample SAMN16275377, study PRJNA637457) | freshwater sediment metagenome | isolation source: Lake Kineret sediment | place: Israel: Lake Kineret | collected 2013
CGGAGTTTACCGTACCACAACTCTTTTTTAAAACAAATGCTAAGACCAAAAGAATGCTAAAACGGGCCAGGATAATAGCCGACTTTCAGTTTGGACGGGGCGCTGGAGAAGCGTTGTTTTCCGATGACACAACCTTCAAACTCTCAAATACCAGGAGGCTGCGCTACCTCTTTTCCGGAAATGAGCGCATAGCTACAGTTCGGGCAAACGACGGCCTTTTGACGCTTTCCATGCTGGGTGCCAGGCGTTTGCATGCTTTTTTTGCTCCCCCAAGGCTCAGAGTTACTGTATCCGAGGACGCGGCCCCCTTTGTGGCTAAGGGTGGCAATGTGTTCGCAAAGCATATCCAAGGCGTCGATCAACAGATTCGAGCTGGTGAAGAAGTATTGGTCGTGGATGCACAGGACCGACTGCTGGCCACGGGCAAAGCGGTTCTAGCTCCGGAGGAGATGCTTCAGATCAAGCGCGGGGCCGCTGTTCTCACCAGGAATGCTGCCCAGCATTGATCTGTTAGTCTGATTGATTTGCAAATCAGCCGCTGGCCTAGCCAGTGCTAACCTCCGGGTGCTGTCTGCCCAGTGCCGATATGTTTCTGAACCTTTTCACGGCCTCCACAATTGCGCTGGCCACGAAATCAACATCCTCCTCTGTGTTGGATCTTCCCATGGTGATCCGAAGAGATCCGTGACACTCCTCTGGCCGCAGTCCTAGCGCCATTAAAACATGCGACGTCTCCAGCTTATGAGAAGAGCAGGCTGAACCTGTGGAAACTGCAATTCCTTTGGCGTCCAGAAATAGCAGCAACGATTCGCCTTCTACATAACGAAAACCGAAGTTCAGGTTGGATGGCAGCCTCTTGGCCATGGTCCCATTGATCCAGGCGTCCTTAACCTGGTCCAAAACCAGTCCCGCTAACTTATCTCTGAGACGGGTAAGCCTTTTGGCTTCAGCCATCATATCCTGCGATGCCAGCTCTGCTGCCTTTGCCAGGCCCACAATTCCTGGGATGTTCTCGGTCCCTGAACGAAGACTTCGTTCGTGGCCGCCCCCCTGGATAATGCTATCTAACCGGGTCCCCTTCCTGACGTATAATGCGCCTATGCCTTTGGGGCCGTAGAGCTTGTGGGCAGAGATGGATAGAAGGTCCAGCTCCATCTTCTGGACATCGACTGGGATTTTTCCGGCGGTCTGAACCGCATCAGTGTGAAAATAGATCTCCTTTTCCTTTGCTATCTTGCCGATGTCTTCAAGCGGCTGGATAGTGCCAATCTCATTATTGGCATGCATAACCGATATTAAGATGGTCTCCTTTCTTATGGCCGATTCCAGGATCTCCAGATCTACCAGACCATCTCTGGTCACCGGAAGATACGTGGTACTAAATCCCTGGTTTTCCAGCTTCCGGCAGGTCTCCAGTATGGCGGGATGTTCTATCATTGTGGTGATGATATGATTTCCCAGTCCTTTTTCCCTGCTTGTGTAAGCGATGCCTTTCAAGGCTAGATTATCCGATTCGGTCCCTCCGCTGGTGAAGATAATCTCCTCAGCGTCCGCCTCCAAGAGGCCTGCCACTTTTTCTCTGCTCTCCTCTAGAGCCTCTTTAGCTTCCCGGCCAAAGCTGTGCAGGCTGGAAGCATTTCCGAACTTTTCAGAAAAATAGGGCAGCATTGCTTGTAGGACTTCAGGCGCCAAAGGCGTTGTGGCAGAATGATCCATGTAAATACGTTTCATCCAGGAATAATAGGTCAGGAAAAGGTAAATAGGTGGCGAACAAGGCAAAATCTTGTATTTGCGGCAGGGATTGTTTTTCCCTATCTGATTTGACTCAAGAAGTCTTTTATATCATGGCCGAGACCCCCGTTAGGAGATCCCCAGATGGAGTTTACCGCTCAAGAAAAATACGCGTTCAAACGGCTGCTCGACGACCTCCGTTCCAAGGTGGGCAGAGGTACTGAGCTTATCTCTCTTTATATACCTCATGATAAGCAGATTTCAGATGTGATGGCCCAGCTACGCGAGGAGTACGGTCAGGCCTCCAACATCAAATCAAGAGTCACCCGGCTGAATGTACAAAGCGCCCTTGATTCAGCCATGTCCAAAGTCCGCCTCATCCCCAAAGCTCCTGAAAATGGCGTGGTAATCTTCATCGGATCTATTGACATAGGCAGCAATAGAACTGACATGTACAGCGCGGCTTTGGAGCCGCCCGAGCCGATAACCACTTACAGATACCATTGCGACTCCTCCTTCCTGCTCTCCCCGCTGGAAGAGATGCTGGCCGAGAAGAAGACCTTTGGATTGATAGTCCTGGACAGGCGGGAGGCCACCATTGGGATTCTTAGGGGAAAACGCATCGAGCCTATCAAGCATATGACCTCCACAGTGCCGGGAAAACAGAGGAAGGGAGGCCAGTCCAGCCACAGATTTCAGCAGCTGCGGCTCATTGCCATTCATGATTTTTATAAACGGATTGGAGAAAGCGCCAACGAAGCCTTCCTATCTATAGACGCCAAGGATTTGGAAGGGATACTTATCGGCGGCCCCTCTCCCACTAAAGAAGAGTTTGTGGAGGGTGTTTTCCTTCATCACGAGCTGCAGAAGAAGATTCTGGATGCGCTAGACGTGTCCTATACTGACGAATCCGGATTGCATGAGCTGGTAGAAAACGCTCAGGAAAGGCTCCTGGATTTAGAACTCACCCAGGACAAACTAGTGATGAGACGGTTCCTAAAAGAGCTGGTGAGCGACAAAGGACTGGCTGCTTATGGCGAAAAGGAGGTAAGACACAATCTGGATCTCGGCGCAGTGGATACTTTGCTTCTTTCTGAAGACCTGCGCAAGACCCGGGCGAAGATCGTCTGCACCAACAAGAATTGCGATTTCACGGAAAGCCAAACTAGGACTTCTTCCTCTCCGCCGCTGGGATATTGCCTGAAATGTGGAGGCACCCTTAACATTGAAGAGGAGGAAGATATTGTTTCAGAGCTGTCCAAGCTGGCGGAGGCCAGCGGATCTACAATAAAGATTATCTCCACCGATTCTGAAGAAGGAGCCCAGCTCTATCAGGCTTTTGGCGGCATTGCAGCGATTCTAAGATATAAGACCAGTCATCTGTAGGTGGCAGGGCCCAGGGGCGTCAGAAAAAATTGCATGATATTATGGTGCAGACCGTAAATGGTGATTGATTACGATTGAGGTCTCTGTTCAAACTCTTATTCGGCCGACAGAAAGGGTGGAGAAAGTTGTTCTGGCAATAGAGAATATCTTTCCCGGTCTGGTCATGGACATCCGAGGTGACCGGATAGAGGCCTATGGTGGCATTAAATCTCTTGGGACTCTTCACAGGCTTCTGAGAGATCAGCAGATTTTAGATACATCCAGATTAGTAATGCTTAATGGTCAGGTAGGAGAGTCAATTCAGTTCCGGCTTAACAAACAGGCAGCGTTTATGGGAAGGATCAATTTTCCGCTGGAGGAAGAGCCATTGGGTTCCATTCACGTCCAGATTACCGGAGATGACCTGGTAATAGACTGGCTGGCCCCCAGGACCGAAAATGGCGTTCCGGTGCAAGAGATCGCTGCTCCGGAAAACGGGAGACATGAAGACGGAAGACTAATAGCCAATTCTGAGGAAGAAGATGTTTAGCTTTTCATCTAGCGCTTTGGTGGACAGGCCTTTTGACTGGGCTTACAAGCTGGAAGATCTGGGGTATACCGGATGGGAGATTGTAAACGAAGGTCGGCAGAGGCTTACCAAAGAGAACGTCCTGGAGGCTCAAAAGATCTCTGAGACGACCAAGTTGGAGATCACAATTCATCTTCCATATTCGGACCTAAACCTGGCCAGCATGAACCAGCCCATTTGGGATGAGACGGTCAGGCAGATGAAGAAGTGCCTGAGCCTGGCCTGCGACTTTTCCCGGCTGGCGGTAGTGCACCCCGGCCATCTATCGCCGCTTGGAATGCAAATGCCTGACAAGGCCTGGTCTCAGAATATCCTAGGGATACAAGAGATCTGCGACCATGCAGCAGAGCTGGATATGAGAATAGCAGTAGAGAATATGGTGAATATGCCAGCACTTCTGGGAAGAAGGCCGGAGGAGATAGTTGGCATCCTGGAGACTGTCAATCGAGACAATGTAGGATTCATTTTAGACGTGGGGCATGCCAACACCAATGGAAATGTGGACAGCTTCCTGAAGCTAAAGAATATGGTCATCCATGCGCACATACACGACAATCACGGCGAACGAGATGAGCACCTTCCGGTGGGATTTGGAACGGTTCCCTGGGAAAGAGTGGCAGCGGCCTTTGAAGGCTATAATGGAAGAATGGTAACGGAGTCGCGATCTTTGACCGAGGGCAAGCGATCTCTCAGACGCTTGAAAAAGCTAATGAAGAAGGATTAGCTGATGAAGATGGACTGAGCAGTATTTCTATGATTTCTTTTAACGGCATTTACAGAGGGATGATTGAGGAGTTCGACGCTAAAAACGCAGCTAGAGAGGAGTCTTTACGGCTTTCCAGAGCAGCTATAAGAAGTTGCTCTACGGCCATCAGATCGATCCACAGAGGACAGCTAGAGGATGCAAAGAATTTCTTGGAGGAAGCCGGCAGAATGCTAGATGAGGTTCGAAAGCTGCTAGAAGGTTATCCTGATGTTCGTTATGCTGGCTTCTTCGATGGTGCCGAGCAAGAATATGCCGAGGCCAGGAACGTTTATTCCATAATAGTTGAGCACAAAATTCTAACGCCCAAAGAGACCGGCGTAGAGTTGGTCAATTATCTGTCTGGTCTTGGAGATGTCACTGGAGAGCTGCGCCGTCACATTCTGGACCTTATCCGGCGGGGAAAGCCAGAGGAAGGGGAATATTACTTGGAGATCATGGATGAGATATTCCATCTTTTAATGCTATTTGACTATCCTGACGCCGTCACTAGGGGGCTGCGCAAAAAGAGCGATCTTGCCAGGTCTATGATTGAAAGGACCAGGGGCGACCTGACCAACGCCATGGAGATTCGGAAGGTGGGGGCGTTGCTGCGCTGTGCCGAGGATAAGTTTAAAGAGTCGGATTTCGAAGTCTAGATTATGAAATTCGATCCAGCCCAGATCAGAGAGGCGGCCAAAGAAGATTTCGACCAGACTTGGCAGCAGGGCAGAGAATATCTATTCCACCCAGCAGCCAATGATGGGTATCCTAGAAAAAGCTGCAACTATGGAAGTCCTCACCCTATCTTTGACACCATTTCCAAGCTTCGAGAGGCCTACTTGCGGCTGGGCTTTTCCGAGGCCATGAATCCGGTAATTGTGGAGGCCCAGGAGGTCTACCGTCAGTTTGGATCGGAGGCACTGGCAGTTTTGGACAGATGCTTTTACCTGGCAGGCCTTCCAAGGCCCGATATAGGAATTTCTGACCAAAGGATTGCCCAGATTAACCAGATTTTAAATAGAGAGCTTTCAGCAGAGGAGGTTGAGGCTGTTCGCCAGATTTTGCACGGATACAAGAAAGGACTGGTAGAGGGCGATGATCTGGTGCAGGAGATATCCAAAGCCATAAATGCTCATGATGCATTAGTCTCCCAAATCTTGGAATCAGTCTTTCCCGAGTTCAGAAGCTTAAAGGCCGAGGCCACCACCAGGACGCTACGCAGCCACATGACCTCGGGCTGGTTCCTCACTCTATCAAATCTCCACTACCGCCAGAAGCTCCCTATAAAGCTCTTCTCCGTCGACCGGTGCTTCAGAAGAGAGCAGGCCGAAGACGCAGCCCGGCTGATGAGCTACTATTCGGCCAGCTGCGTGATCATGGATGAAAATGTTTCCGTGGATGACGGAAAAGCCATAGCCGACGGCCTGCTGAGTCAGTTCGGTTTCCAGAAGTTCAGATTCCAGCCGGATGACAAGCGCAGCAAATACTACACCCCGGGCACGCAAATCGAGGTCTATGCATTTCATCCTGCGCTCGTTGGCTCGGCCACCAAATACGGGAGTGGCTGGGTGGAGGTAGCTACATTTGGAATCTATTCGCCAACCGCACTTTCGCAGTACGATATCCCCTACCCGGTGATGAACCTGGGGCTGGGAGTGGAGCGAATAGCCATGATCTTGCATAACTCGCAGGATATGCGAGCGCTTTCTTACCCTCAGTTCCAGGCCGATTGGGAGCTGACTGCTCGAGAGATGGCTCAGATGATAACGGTTGATAAATCGCCTTCAACGGATACCGGTCGTGCTATCTCTGATGCCATTGTAGATACATGCATCAAGAACGGCGATACGCCTTCGCCCTGCCAGTTCTTGGCTTGGGAGGGGCAGCTCTCGGGAAAAGCGATCAGGGTCTTTGTGGTGGAGCCCGAGGAGAACACCAAGCTGTGCGGTCCCGCATATCTGAATGAAATAGTGGTCCATAAGCAGAATGTAATGGGCATTACCAGGACCTCGCGCTGGGATGAAGCCTTCCAGGAAGGAGTAGTTACTGGGCTGCGATATATCGATGCCTTTGCCGAGCTTGCGGCATCTGAAATAGAGTCTTCGACTCAAAAAGGCCAGGACTCGGAAACCAGAGTGAAGATCGTTCGCACTCCCGGCGAGATTAATATAAAGATCAACCCTGCTTTGGATCGGTATATCACCAGCCACAAGCACAAGATGGACCTGCGCGGTCCGGTATTCACCACAGTACGCAGTCAGGTTGTTGGTTAGAAGATCGATTGTTGATTAGATTGTCTGTAGAGGAGTCATGAAGGAAGCTAACGCCAATGCAAATGCTAAAAGAATGGCAGGCGAAGCAGCTGCGGAGCTGGTGAAAAGCGGCATGGTAGTGGGGCTGGGCACTGGCTCCACTGTGGCCTGGACCATTAAGCGGCTAGGCGAACGGATCAGGAATGAGGGCTTAGATTTCCTGGGAGTTCCCACCTCCTATCAAGCGGAGGATCTGGCCATTTCCTGCGATATCAAGCTAACCACTCTGAGCCAGCATCCGGTCCTGGACCTGGCCATCGATGGAGCCGACCAAGTGGATTTCCGCCTTTTCGCCATCAAGGGCGGCGGAGCGGCCCACACAAGGGAAAAGGTAGTTGCCTGCTCAGCTAGGAAGTTCGTGGTAGTGGCTGATGAATCCAAGTATGTAGAAAAGCTGAGCCACTCGGTTCCTGTGGAGGTGCTGCCCTTTGCGTCCCGCCTAGTGGAGCAGCGGCTGCGGAAGCTGGAGGGAGTGCCGGTACTGCGCCTGGGCAAAATGAAGGACGGGCCAGTTATAACAGATAACGGGAACTTTGTGATGGATGTGGACTTTGGGGTAATTGCTGATCCACTGAGCTTGGCCGCTGAGCTGAGCCAGATCCCTGGATTGGTCGAGCACGGCATATTCGATAACGTGGATTTGGCATATCGGGCCAGGTCCGGCAAAGTCGATATTATCAGAAAAAAATAGAACTGCATCTGGTGTCATCCCAAGATGGCTCATCTCCTGTACGATTTGGTTTAGCCTTTAATCAATTTCTTGAAATAATAAATAATAATCATATTTTTGCAGCATAAAGCTTGAATAGAGATGAACATCAACGGATCTCTCCGAGGTTCATGCATGGGAAGCTCTCTGCCCGTCTTTGAGTTCTCTGTGGTCTCTAGGCATATCACATACCGCAAGTGGCGCACTTTCCTGTCTGTAGGCGCAGTAGCCCTGGCCGTGGGCATCTCAATTGTCTTCATCTCCATCCAGAACGGTTTTTCTGACTTCCTCTTCGACATAGTCTTTCGATTCCTGCCTCATATCACCATCAGCCCTGTGGAAGGCGAGGATTACATTCACCTTTATCGAAATATTGTGGACTCCGCTTGGGCGCTGCCAGGTGTTCTTGGCGTATCGCCTAGTCTTACAGCCACTGCTACTCTGGCTTACAAAGACAAGGCAGACAACGTAGCAATGATTGGCATAGAGCCAGCAGAAGCGGATAAAATCTCAGAGATATCCAAGAATATGATCCAAGGTGATATTGGCTCCGTCCTAGGCGGCAAGAGAGTAGTAATGGGCAAAGCCTTGGCCGATAAATTGAAGGTCAAGATGGGTGATACAGTGCAAGCCAGGTTTCCGGATGCAGTTCCAGTCAATCTAGTGATCTCCGGCCTTTTTAGCTTTGGTTACAAACCGGTAGATGAAGGCGTTGTTTACATTTCTTTGGATACTGCCCGGGAATTCCTGGATCAGGGTGATGTGCTTACCAGCATCGAAATCAAGCTGGAAAATCCCTTCCAGGCGCAAGTCGTCGCCTCTAAATTGCAGTCCTATGGATACAACGCCAAAGATTGGGAACAGCTGTTTCCGGATATCGTTAGGACCATTGTCTTGGAGAGAACTCAGAATGCCATAACCATGCTCTTGCTCATGATCGTGTCCAGCTTTGGCATTGCCAGTATTATGAACATCCTGGTCCAGGAGAAGACCGCCGAGATTGGGATGCTCATGGCAATGGGCGCCACTCCAGGAAATATCAGAAGGCTTTTCTTGCTGGAAAGCGCAATGCTTGGGCTCATGGGCGCTCTTTCCGGCTGTATTCTTGGGCTGGTGGTCTCCTTGCAGCTCAAAGGCATTGAAATACCCTCGACCTTTGGCGAAAAGATGAACCTTCCCATTGCCATCAATCCGATGGACTTCCTGGCATTCACGCTGCTGGCAGTCTTCCTGAGCACAGTTGCCGGCGCTTACCCGGCTCACAAAGCATCTCGCCTTGATCCGGTCATAGCTCTTAAAGGATGAGGAAGTGATGAGACATTTTTGAGCTGACCGTAGCCAAAAAGCACATCTCCTCCGATCCGAAGATGGTGCTGTTCAACGTGCTGGCTGTTGCCCTGGCCATTGGAATAATAGTAGTGATTATGGGGATCAATGAGGGATACAGAAGCGATCTCATCAGCAACCTGGTGGATACCAATCCTCACCTTACTATCAACCCCAAAGAGAACGAAGATCACATCACTCTCTACCGGACCATTTCAGCCATAGTTCAGAGATATCCGCAGGTAGAAGCTGTTTCACCGCGCCTGCTGGGCAAAGCCGGAGCCAAGCATAAGGATAAAGTGCGAGGGGTCAGCTTCATTGGAGCCGATCCCCTTAAAGAAGATCCCCTGATGAAAGTTCAGAAGGACATGATTTGGGGGAACTACTCCGGCCTAATCTTCAAGAAGCGAGCGGCAATTTTGGGCACCAAGCTGGCCGAAGATCTAGAAATACGGCCCGGAGAGCCACTTACTTTGGTCCGGCAGAATAAATCCTTAAATCTTGAGGTGATTGGCCTCATCAAGACTGGGACGGGCTCTGATCAGACCCTGGTATATCTTCCCTTGGACACGGCTCAGGAATTGTTGGGCGTAAACGATGTCGTCTCCCAGGTGGGGGTCGGGCTTTCGGATATTTATGCCGCTCCTGCGATTGCTTCAGATCTAAATTCTCATTTCTCCTACAAGTCCGAGAGCTGGCAGGAGCAGAATAAAGATGTATTGAATGTGATCGACACTCAAAAATTTATTCTCTACATATTCTACGCCCTGATATTTTTGATATCTGGTTTTGGAGTGGCCAACAATATGATCATGACTGTGGGCAGGAGGACTAAGGAGATTGGGATTCTCATGGCCATGGGTGCCACTCGGCTTTCCATCATCAAGATCTTCCTGATTGAGAGCCTGATTCTAGGCCCTCCTGCAGCTTTGCTGGGATGCCTCCTGGCCTACGCCGCCTCCAAGCTCATAGAGGCCTACGCCATCGAGGTTCCCAGCGAAGTCTACCAGGTATCCAGACTGACCGTGCTGCTGACCCTGCAAAGCTTTGTATTAGCCGTTGGATTTGCACTGGCAGTCAACTTCGTGTTTGGCTTTATACCTGCTTATAAGGCATCCCGGCTAGATCCAGTAGAAGCTATTACCAGCGATTAAGCGGCGTATATCTTCTGCGAATACCTAACATCTCACCACAAAGCGGCAGACATTCAGGAGGATGCTGCCCTTTGCAGCCAGGTTTGTTGAACGGCGGCTGCGAGAGCTGGGCGGCGTGCCGGTGCTGCGCCTGGGCAAGATGAAAGACGGGCCGATGATAACGGATAACGGGAACTTCGTGATGGACGCAATGCATCTTCGATAACATTGACTAGCAGCACCGGAGCCCCCTCAAGGGGGGCGAAGATCATGAGATAGTTGGAAGCAAAAAATAATAATACCAGCATGCTAACTCATGCGAGAGTGAGCTGACCTTGAGCATATGCGATTCCAGGACCATCTGGTGGGACGACGGATTGTGGCTGATCGACCAGACCCGTCTTCCCGTTGAACTGCTGCCCATCAAGATTCAAAGCATTAAAGAGCTGATTGAAGCCATAACCATACTTCGGGTCCGAGGCGCACCGGCATTGGGCGCAGCAGGAGCCTATGGAATTGCCCTGTCTGCGCAGCTTTCTACATCGGATAATCCATTTGAACTCTTGCAGGAGCTGGAGATAGCCGGGCAGATGATCAAGAGTGCAAGGCCTACGGCTGTTAATCTCTCCTGGGGTGCGGACAGGGCTTTGAAAGCTGCGGCCAGCCAGGATACAGCCGAGAAAATAAGAGAAGCCTCTCTTCGCGAAGCAGAACTTATCGCTGAAGAAGACATCGCCATAAATAAGACACTAGGGCAGAAAGGCGCTCTTCTCCTGGACGACGGTGACAGCATTCTTACCCACTGCAATGCCGGCAGGCTGGCCTGTGTAGGGTGGGGAACCGCCTTGGGAGTGATCCGCTCTGCGATCAAGAATGGCAAGGAAATTCATGTTTATGCTTGTGAGACCAGGCCGCTGCACCAGGGATCCAGGTTGACCGCCTGGGAGCTGGTCCAAGAGGGGATAGATGTCACATTGATCTGCGAGAGCGCATCTGGAAGCCTCATGCGCCAGGGGAAGATCGACAAGATAATTGTAGGCGCTGACCGGATTATTAAAGATGCTGTATTTAATAAAATAGGAACATACAACCACGCCGTCCTGGCACAGGCTCACAGCGTGCCCTTCTATGTTGCAGCACCCCTCTCCACATTCGATCTAAAGCACAGCGAGGCTGATATTACCATCGAGGAGCGGGGTGCAGAAGAGCTGTGTTCTATGGGAGGAGTTCAGCTGGCACCGGCGAGCATAAGAGTCTACAATCCTGCCTTTGATGCCACTCCTCTCAGTCTCGTAACCGCCTTGATAACTGAGAAGGGCGTCTTCAGGCCGCCACTGATGCCGCCTATTTGAATCTTTAAATTTTTTCTATTTTAATTATTTTTATAAGAATTTTATATCAAATTAAAATAGATTGTTTACAGCATCATTTTTAATTCACACAACATTCTTGATTTGCTCAAAAACTTTATAAAGATATAAGTTCACTAATATTCTATGGATCAATTGGCCGTTCTTCATGAAATAAACGAATCATTCTCAAAAAGAGGGGATAGGCTTTGTTCTATCGATCCGGAGTCCATCGAAGGGAGCTGTTCTGTTCAGATGGTCCAGCTGCTGGAAGGCGCAAAGATTGGCAAGATTGATGCAGATATTTGCTCTGAACTGGTCGGATCCCTCCAGGATGTTTACGAAGTAAAGAGGCTGGGGGATATCTGCAAGAAGGCTGGTCTATTTGAGCTGGCCATAAGGTGCTATAATAGGGCGATCACCCTCACTAAAGATAAGGAAGTGAGAGCTGTGCTGCTTAATAACTTGGGTCAGGTTTACGCTTATTTTGGGGACCTGGGGAGAGCAGCCGCATATTACAAAAGAGCATTGAAGGTCTTTGAATGTGCCGGAGACGGCAGCGGCTTGGCTCATGTCCAAGGCAACCTGGGATCAGCCTACCGGCGGGCTAAGGAGTGGGACAAGGCCATAGAGTATTGCCACAAGAGTCTCAAAGCATTCCAGGAGCTGGGAGATGACCAAGGTGCTGCCCAGATGACTGGAAACCTGGGAAGGATCTACGCAGATATGGGCGAGATAGGTCTAGCTAGTAGGCATTATGAAAAGAGTCTTAGCGATTTTCAGAGGCTGGGAGATAGGCAAAGCGAGGCCTGGATATTATACTGGCTGGGAAAGATCAGCGCCAAGGAAAAAAAATGGGATCAATCTATTGAGTACTACAACAAGAGCCGCTCCATTTTCGAACAGCTGGGCTATGAGTCAAGCAGTGGAATAATACTTTCCAACATGGGCCGGGCTTATCTCGAAAGCGGAGATGGGACCAAATCTAAAGAATACTTAGAGAGATCTTTGAAGCTACTACAAAAAGAGATGCGGCCTGCTTATCGGAATGCTGTTGCCTGGTTGGCTGCGAATTATGGCGTCTTGGCAAAAGAGCATCGCAAGAAAGCAAACCAGACATTATTCACAAAGGCCTCTGCAGAAGATGGGAAAGAGCTGCTCAGGCAAGCAGCCCAGCATTACTCCCAGGCGGCAAATCGGTATTTGGATCTGGCCACTATGGATGATATCGATATTCCAGATCTGAGGGCTACAGCTAGCATAGCCAGGTTTTTGTCTGTTCTTTTGGAGCTGCAAGCTGCAAACAGGGATGAAGAGGCCATAAAGCAGTCCGAGAAGGTCATTGCAGCTTTGAAAGAGGCGGCTGTCAGCTCCAGCGGCATAAACAAAGAAAAGATGGATGCTATAGAGAAAATCCTCACTGGCATGAAAGGGGTATGGTCCTCAGGCCATATTGACGCTGAGATTGAGCTGCGATCAAACGCTCTTGCCCAATCTGTCAAACTCTTTTTGGGCGGCGTTTGTTTTGCCGGAGAAGCTGTTGTTTTCATTTACGATGCTCTGGGAAGCATCGAAAGTGCACTTGAGAATGAGAAGAGCGGCCTCGTTTCGTTAGAGCAACTTGGCAATGCAGCATCAAGCCTGAGAAAGGTGGAAAAGTGGTTTAAGGCGGAAGGCAACGATCTAGGAATCCAAAGTGCGATTCAAGTAGGAAATGCGGCGACAATATTTGAAAAGTTTCTGAATTTCGCAAAGAATCCGGGAAAAGAAGGCATCTCCTATATCAAAGATCCTCTCGTCTACAAGTCATACAAAGACGCCCTTTTGACTATTGGGTGGATTCTAATAGAAAATGCCCTGCCAGCCATAGATAAGACCGATTATATCTATAGCTGGGATGAATCTCTGAACTTAGTAGAGAAGGGGTCAGCGGAGCATAGCGATGCCGCAAAAAAGATCCAAGACAGGTTAGATAATAATCGAGAGTGTGCAGAAGAGCAGATTATGGAAGAGTTGGAGGTCGAGCCTGTTGGCGAACTCGTCTATGAGACCAATGAAACATGCCAAATCGAAAAGAATATTGAAAGGCCGATAATCAAAGAGCAAATCATTTCAAATGGACCTGCTGTTGATGCAATTGCGGCAAATGAATGCTGTATGATGCCAGCGATGACCCAAGTCATTCAATTGCCAGAATTTTCTAAGGTAGCAATGCTTCCAGAAAAAGAGCAAAAGGCCAGCTATAAAGTCGACCGCATCGAACCTCTTATAGATGACTTGGCCTTTGGAAAAGCCGGATCCAAAATCGCTGAAGAAATGGAGCTTCCAGCCGAGGCAGTTAGAGCAGATAGATACAAAGCTGAGCCATTGGCTGACTTCATGCAAAGCTCAGATTCGCGCTCTTCGGCCGCTTCGCCCAAAGAAAAGCAAGAGATGCTGTATACATTTGGCATTGGAATTGTCACTAAATCAAATGCTATAAATGCCTTGAAGGCATTGACCGTAGTTGTGCTGGGACTTTTGGCTATAGATGTAATACTATATTTAATATAGTTTTGCTGCCGATGAGATAGTCGCTAGATGAAAAAGAAACAGCTTGAAATGCTGCTGGAGCGCTTAGAAAGCTTCTCCGATCCATTGCCTGAAAAAGAGCAGTATGTAACACCAGCCTTTGTAGCCGCCGATATGCTTTATCTGGCATTTCTGCGGGGCGATTTGGAAAACGTCTGCGACCTTGGATGCGGGACTGGCATTCTAGCCATAGGTGCAGCCATTTTGGGCGCAAACGTGGTTGGCATTGAGATCGATGCGCAGGCAATTGAGATAGCTAGAGAGAACGCTTCCAAGCTTGGCGTAGATGTTGACTTCGTAAGAGGTGATGTAAACTCTATTGCTCTTCGGCGAATCAAGACAGTAGTGATGAATCCGCCTTTTGGCGCACAAAAAGCCAGCTTGGGGGACAGGGCATTTCTGCAAAAAGCAGTCCAGATCGCCGATGTGGTCTACTCCATCCATAACCTAGGAAGCGAAGGATTCATTAGAAGGATTGTAGAACCCTGCACTGTTAATGAGATCTACAGGATCAAATATCCCCTTAAAAGGTGTTTCGAGTTTCACAGCCGAGATGTTAAGATCATCGAGGTCGATTTGTACAGAATAGTGTGCCGCTAGAATGGCGTCATAAGATGTTGGATAGTCATCCGATTTGAGATAAATATGCATGAGATTATTTGAGGAATTAGGAATGGAAAATAGCTTTGTGCTTCCAGGAGATGTGGTGGGCTCTGCTGAGGAGTTTACCCCTGGAGATTGCACTTACGCCAAAGGAGGCGTTATCTATGCCACCACAGCCGGCCTAGTAAAAATCGATCCGGAATCAAAGCTGGCCAGCGTGATTCCAAAAGCGAATGCTCCGCCAAAGATTAGTCAAGGAGATATTGTGGTTGGAGAAGTAATCGATATGAAGGAAAGCCTGGTAATAATATCCCTCGCTTTTAAGAAAGGTTATGAGGATAGACCCATCTCCGACGAGGAGGCTACCATTCATATTTCCAATGTGAAGAACTCCTATGTCAAGGATCTGAGGCAGATGTTCTCGGTTCGAGATATTATTAAGGCCAAGATAATCGATGAAAGGCAAATGCGATTATCCACAGGCGATGAGGAATTGGGCGTAATTAAGGCTTACTGCAACAGATGTCTCACAGGTTTGGCCAAAAGGGATAGCAAGCTGGTCTGCCCCAACTGTTCAAATACAGAGACCAGGAAGTTGAGCTCATCTTACGGCCTGGGAGTGATTTAATTGGACCTAAAGATTATCAAGAAGACTTCAGACGAGATTTCCATAGAGTTTTCAGGAGAGGGCCATACTCTTTTAAACCTCTTGCGGACTGAGCTGTTGGCGGACGAGCGGGTGATGCTTGCAACCTACGATACTAAATTCCCGGTCATGGATAATCCGGTCTTTCGGCTCAAAACAACTGGCGCAGATCCGGTAGCTGTTCTGCGGAATGCTGCAACCAAGATCATCGGCCAGTGCGATGAGTTCAGCAGCCTGTTCGCGGCTGCAGTCAAGTAGCCCTTCCCAACCGTTGCCGCCGATGATAGAGATAGATGGATCTTTTGGCGAAGGCGGCGGCCAGATAGTCAGGACGGCTGTGGCCTTAGCTGCAGTCACTGGAGCACCCATCCGGATCACAAAGATCAGGCAAGGTAGGCCAAAACCAGGCCTGGCTGCCCAGCACGCTCAGGCCATTGGGGCTTTGGCAAAGATTTGTAGCGCCAAGAACGAAGGCGTTTTGCCCGGATCGACAGAGATTGTATTTGAACCTGGCCAGATCAGGGGCGGAAATTATCGCGTTGATATCGGAACGGCAGGCAGCATTACCCTTCTGCTGCAGTGTCTGCTCCCGGCCATGATAAAGGCCGATGGGCCAATTAACCTAAAGATCACGGGGGGAACAGATGTTAGATGGTCTCCCACCATTGATTATCTTAAATTCGTATTTCTTCCCGCATTGAGCGAGTTTGGAGCAAAGATCCGGCTGGAATGCAAGAGAAGAGGGTATTATCCCAGAGGGGGTGGCCTGGTAGTCCTATCAGTCGATCCTGGAAATCTAAAGTCTGCATATTTCATATCCCAGAAACCAGGCATTGTGCAAGGAGTATCCCATTGCTCAAATCTGCCCGACCACGTGGCCAGGCGACAAGCGGAGTCTGCGGCTTTGGCCCTGAAGAATGCCGGTTATGAGTCAAATGTGTTCGCGGAAGTTCTCAAAGAGACTTCCACTGGAAGCGGGATTACCTTGTGGTCAGGATGCAAAGGCGCAAGCGCGCTTGGTGAACGGGGCATTAGAGCAGAGGATGTGGGAAAGGCTGCCGCAGATGAGATGATCGCCGAGCTGTCAACGCCTGCTGCTGTGGACGTTCACTTAGCTGACCAACTGATTCCTTACTTGGCCCTGGCCGGAGGAAGTTACACGGTCAGAGCGATATCTAAGCATGCAAGCACCAATATCTGGACGGCGAGCCATTTCTTGGAGACAAAGATAAATGTCAAAGAAGAGGGGGTATTGAAGATCGAGGGACGGCTTCGCCAATGATCAAACCAAGCGTTAGTTAGGTATTATAAACTTTAATCCCCTCTTAATCCTTGCGAATGATTCCAGGTCGAGCGTACCAGATAATTTGGATTTTCAGTAGCAGGGATATACTTTCACACGCCAGCCCTTTGGAGCCAAAAGATGGAAAGCAAAGAGATTGTCAAAAGGCAATTCGACATACAGGCACAGAACTTCAGCAACTGGTCGGTGACCAAGAACGAAGAGTACATGCAGGCGTACTTCGAATTTATCGGCTTTGAGAAGGAAGACGATTTGCTGGACGTGGCCTGCGGAACTGGGGAGTTTTCGGTATTCTGTGCCAAGAGAATCAAGCATGTTCATGGCATCGACATCTCAGAGGGAATGATTGAGCTGGCGCAAGAGAATGCCCGCGTTAGTTGTCTAAACAGCATCACTTTTGAATGCCATGATGTAGAACATATCCCATGTCCCAGCAATTCATTTTCAGTAGTCCAATGCAGGTCAGCGTTTCATCATATGGAGAACAACCCCTTAGTGCTCGAGGAGATGCTACGATGCTGCAGGCCTAATGGACGGCTGGCTTTGCAGGACATAATGGCTTATGACGATCAGAGGGTCAATTCATTCTTCGAGGCTCTTGAAAAGGAAGTCGATGTCAGTCATAATGCAACACTTTCCAAGCAGGATTTTATCGATCTCTTCACAAGGAACCGGGTTGAGGTAATTCGATCATTTGTGGTGGATATTGAATTGAACTTTCGTGAATATCTAGGCCATGCATTTCAGTCGCTAGGAAGCGTCGAGAAGATTAAAGATCTATTAAAAAATGGGTTGCAGGATATAGACATATCACGGTTTCTTTATATGAACAACGATTGTGAGCTAACTCTCAAGAGGTCGGTGTTCTTGATCCTTGGGCAGAAAAGAGTAGCTTCATAATCCTCGAACGTAAACTAAAGCGGCACCCAAAGGGATAGTGAAGAGTCAATGAGCAAAGCATTCGAGTAAGACGTTTTTCTGAGCTACAGTTCCAAGGACAAGAAGACAGTCTATGCCCTGGCCGAGCGTCTGAAGAAAGATGGGCTGCGCGTGTGGCTTGATGCATGGGAAATCCGCCCTGGAGATTCGATTCCCCTCAAGATCCAGCGCGGATTGGAGCAATCCCGAACGCTATTGATGTGCATGTCTCCGGCTTATTTTGACTCGGAGTGGGGGACTCTGGAACATCATACCTTGCTCTTCCGCAATCCCACCAACTCCCAGCGCCGTTTCATCCCGATTCTGATCACTGAATGCTCTTTGCCAGATATCATTGCCCAGTTCGCCTATATTGATTGGCGGACGCCATCCGATGAAGCATATGCCAGACTATTGGTTGCCTCCGGCGAGGAAAAGCTAAAGAAGCCAAGAAATTAGGAACGGAAAGAGAAGACTTCTTCGCTGCTAATTATCTTGAAAGGCCATACCAGCGACGTCTTTGGCGTGGCCGTCACTCCGGTCGGCAAGATCCGCTGGATGAATGTAAACGAATATCTGCAAAAGCATGGAAAAAGCAAAAAGCAGATTATGTTCGATTGTGAGCCATTCACGGCGCCGAATGTGGCGAAGCTTAGAGATAAATTGCTGCAAGAAAGCTAAAAGCGGTATATGCTTGACCGCTAACTTACGCTCTCACGTATTAGATTTTGTATCTCTCCAGGTCGTGATCTACTAAATAGTTGATCTTTTGTAACATGGTAGATCCGATAGTTCTTTCAGATTCCAATTTCGGAAGATCGAGAACGAATGGGTTGAAATTACTAAAGGATTGAAGTCCACATGAAAGACTTATAAATTATGCAATTCAAATATCCATCATGCAAATGAACAACCAAGTCAAAGTGGGATTGACAACCGTAGTCTGCCTGCTTTGTCAGGGATTTATTTTCACTTATATCCTCAAGGTGGAGCCATTTGCGCTCATCTCAATCGCTCCAATTTTCTTGTACATTGCTTATATTTATGCTAGAAACAGAAGAGTATGGTGGTATCACAAGCCTTTGTACTGGATGGCTGCAATAGTAGTTATAACTATAGCTGATATAACGCCTTATGCTTGGGCGTCGATATTATAAGCTAATTATATTAAAATTATTAACTCCAATTTCATCCGAATTGGTGCAAGCTATTTGGCAATGGCAAAATTTCAAAATAGCTTCGACTATCATATAAAAGAATAAATGCAAGAAAACGAGAATTGTGTTTATGATCTCTCTGGCAGACCTCCAGACCGCAGCCAAATTACTTGAAGACAAAGTCCTTCGCACACCTCTCGTCCATTCACCCACTTTCAGCAAGATGACCGGTGCCGAAGTTTATCTCAAGCTTGAAAACCTCCAAAAAGGTGGATCTTTCAAGATCCGAGGGGCAACCTATAAGATACAAACACATCGAGACCAGATTGGGCCCCAGGGTGTGATTGCTGCCTCCATTGGAAACCATGCCCAAGGAGTGGCCATAGCAGCAAGGGAAGCTGCGGTTCCGGCAACTATCATTATGCCGATTTGGACCTCTATCACCAAGCAGGAAGCCACCCGGGAATACGGCGCGCAAGTAATCCTAAAGGGCCAGACCCTGGTGGAAAGCATTCAAATTGCTCAGCAGATGGCCGTTCAATCAAAAAGGATGTTTATTCACCCTTACGATGACCTTGATTTGATCATCGGCCAGGGCACTATTGGTCTGGAGATCTTGGAAGATCTACCGGACGCAGATACGATCATCGTGCCGGTGGGAGGCGGTGGGCTCATAAGTGGGATTGCCCTGGCAGCCAAAGCTATTCGGCCTAAAACCAGGATCATTGGCGTTCAAGCAGAAGCGTGTCCTTCAGCCTATGTAGCCCTCCAGGAAGGCAGGCCAATGGTGGTCGAGGAAAAAAATTCCATAGCTGATGCCATAATGGTTACTCAGATGGGAGAGGCAAATTTCCCCATTGTAAAAGAAAGAGTGGACGATATTGTGCTGGTGAGCGAGAAACAATTATCCTCGGCAATTCTTATCCTTCTGGAGCGCAAGAAGGTTCTTGCGGAAGGTGCGGGGGCCGCTCCTCTAAGCGCCCTTCTCAGCTCAGCTGTAGCAGTCTCCAAAGGCAGTAAGGTAGTTTTAGTAATCAGCGGAGGAAACGTCGACAGTCCTCTTTTGGATAGAATAATAAGACAAGGCTTGCTGAAGCACGGAAGGATTATGCGATTTTCAGTTATATTAGAGGATAGACCTGGATCTTTAGCCAGCCTCCTTGATCTAATAGCCAGGATGCAAGCCAACATAATTCACATTTATCATGCTCGCAATGAGAGGGATTTGCCCATCTATTCCGCCAAAGTCGAGCTGGAGCTGGAGACGAAGGGCATCGATCACATTGCCAAGATAGCCAATTCGCTGGAGGATGCAGGATACAAGATCGATCTCAAGTAGAATCCTAAAAAAGACAATCCGATAATGTTTGTATCTTCTACCAATAAGTCGACCACTGGAAAAGGCACTAGCATTATAGAATACATCTAAAAATAAAAAGAAAACTCCAGACTTAAAGGCCTGTAGCACTAGCTAGCTTAAAGCTGGCCTCTTTGCTGGTATTGCCAAGAACCCACACTGTTATGCTTTTATTGTTCCATAAGTAAAGATAGCTTCCTCCGTCATCAGAAGACTCTTTGATTTCCGTAGCGCTATGTTTATTGATAATCGTTGTATTGATGAGTGTTGCATTGACCTCGATCTCTTTGATATGGCTCTGTCTGTAATTTAAAATGTAATTGGCAACGGCCGCCTGAGCATGCTCTTCATCCTTTAAAGCCACTAGAGCTACAATTGCATCATTTTGGCTCTCAGCCTGCTTATATCTGGCGAGCGTCGCATTAAATGGGCCAATATCCTTTGGTCCCATGAAACCTTTGTTCTTAATGTAGTCTGTTAGATTTGTCCTAATTATGTTTTTTTTGGGCTCGTTAAGCAAATCGTTTTCTATGAGTACTAAATTAAATCCTTGTGGCGAACTTTCATTCTGTGGTAAGTACTTCATGAGAGCAATCGAGTTACTCATAAGCGATGCTGATCTATCCTGGGCAACACAGCCAAGGATAGAAGTAATGGCAACAGCGAGTAGCAATATATAAATCGCTTTCATTCATCTCACGACCGCTCTTTAGCTCTGCATTCCCATAAAGCTTTTGCGATACTTGGATATGCTGGAACTCTTCACTGCCTTCCAGTTATTTTACTTATTTAGTATATAAATCTTCATCAAATATAGCCCTAGAGCAATGACGAAAATATAGTAAACGCTTTGTGCCAGAGGAACATACTGGTACTCTACCCATCTATCTATAACGTTGCTGATGGAGAAGTACAATCCAAAAGCAGCTATTACTATGAAGATCCCAACCAGGATGAAAAGCCCTTTCTTAAAGTAGTTGTTCATATCACCTGTGATCAACGGCCATCTGCCAGAGCCAGAGGAGGATCCTTTTTTCACATCTTCACTGGAACCATCCTGGTCTTCTTGTTTGGGCAAGTTCTTGGATTCAAGCTCATCGGCCATATTTGCGCCTCCTAAGCCATCCCACCATCGCTAAAGCGGTCAGCCCCAGCAGGATTGTAAAGCCTGGCTGTTTTCTCTCTGAAGCTATGGATTCAGCAGCAGGGGCAGGTGCTTCTGTCGACTTCATAGTGGTTTTGAATTCTCCAGAGTCGATAGATCTGCTCTCAATCCGCTCTCCCTCAGCCAGCTTGACTTGGGGACTGAGCTGCACCGTTCCTTCTGCCCGTTTGACCACAGTATCATTGGACCATACCAAAACCTCAACCACATAATTGTATTGGTCCGGCACAGTCAGGTTGACGCTTCTTATTATTGTTTTTTCGGGATTGATTGATCCCAGCTTCAACCACTTTTTATCAGCTATTAATTGTGCATCCATCTCTTTGGCTTTCACCAGGACATCGAACTCCGAGCTGTTGTCGGCACCTTCATTGGTGAAGTAAATATCGTTCTCAATGACCACCTTTTTATTGCTGGCATTTCTGACCAAGAAGTCCATTTCTCCGATTTCAATTCCTATATTCTTGACATCTGCAGGAAGGCTTTCCAGGTTTGATACTGCAATTGATCTGGTCCTCTTTCTTGTATCTCCTTCGTTGAGATTGATCTGAATGCTGTATCCGCCCTTCCTGGGCAGCTCTAGAGATTGAGAGATGCAAG
>JADDYB010000138.1_pt1 | contig 21504 bp, 20 predicted proteins | sample 8641941 | NCBI WGS metagenome assembly JADDYB01 (sample SAMN16275377, study PRJNA637457) | freshwater sediment metagenome | isolation source: Lake Kineret sediment | place: Israel: Lake Kineret | collected 2013
TCGATATCGAAATAGTAATTTCCCATGACGAATGGGATTGGCTGCTACAGGACATGAGTGACTATGCCGAGGATGACCCCATGGGGCTACCGCTGACAGGCAACTACCGGAAGGCCACCTTCATATACAGTGGGCTGGCAGGTGATGCTGTGATAGAGAAAGTGGGGTTCCGCACAAAGGGGCATATCAACCGACCATACCCGCAGGACTTGACATACCCGCAGGGCATGGACGCTGAGTTCCACAAAGCCCACTTCAAGATTAAATTCAACGAAGAGTTCGAGCTGCGAGAGGGCACCCAGGAATGGGATGACCGGAACCAGAGACGGTTCGCTACTGTGCGTGAGCTTGAGCTTAGGATGAATTCCCATAATGCGGCCATGGGTGTATGGGATACTTCCCAGATAAGGGAGATTTACGGGTATGAGATGATGCGGCGTGCTGGAGTGAATTGTTCGAGGGTGGGCTCGGCTAGGCTGTGGATAACCATCGGGGGTCAGAAGCACTACTTCGGCATCTATACTATTATTGAGTCGGTGGACCAATCCTTCCTGACCGAGAGATACGGGACTGCAGCCAACGACGGCAATCTCTACAAGTGCTTATGGGCTGATTCAGGCCCGGCCAACCTGGGCCCCATTGATGACCCCAACAACTTTCAGCACCCTCTGGCGGGGGACCCGCGCATTATCGGTGTGAAGGACTGGGAGTCAAACTATCGCCCAACCTATGACCTGAAGACAAATGAAAATGCCCCCGACCACACACTGCTCCTGGATTTCATAGATAACCTCAACACACTCAGCGATGCTGCCTTCAAGGAGTACATAGACGCCAATTTCGAAGTAGACCGCTTCCTGCGATACCTGGCAATGAACGTGGTCCTCGGCAAATGGGACGACTACTGGTCGATAGGCAACAACTACTACCTTTACTTCAATAACGCCGGCAAAATAGAGTACTTCCCGTCAGACTTCGATATGATGCTGGGCGAAGGTTTCGCACCGTTTGATACGTTCAACATCGGCATCTACGACTGGGGAAACCACAACCGGGAACTCCTTCAGCTCATGTTTCCTGGCATAGACGAATACATACTGGACCATTATGCCAGCTTCGAGTATCCCCTGGTAGAGAAGATGTTCGAGATTGACGAGTACCGGCAGACGTACGAGTACTACCTGGCCGAGTTCATGAAGCCGGAGAACAAGCTCTTCACGTTCGCCGAGTATGAGAGCATGTTCAACCTTTTGCGGCCTGTCTATGCCCCCTGCCTGGATAATGATATGAATGAGGGCGAAGATATGTTCATCTCTGATATCGCCAGAATGTACTTCTACGGAAGGACAAGGTCCATCATCGAGCAGCTCGGCCTGAACATAGATGACTATGAACTCCCGTCGATAGAGGATGTATTCGTACTAGAATCAACAGTACAGGAGTTATCAGGCAGGGAGCCAGTTGAGGAGACGTCGTTTGAATACAAGGCTATCTGGAATGAAGAGTATGGCTTCTCACTCAAGCACCCAGATGATTGGAGCGATATAACCAACACTGAGATCTACTCGACGATAGCGCCTAGCCTGAACTCCGGCCTGTGGATATCTGTCAATGACTTCGGCTGGGAGGAGAGGTTCTACGTGGTGCTTTCTCTCGTGATGCAAGAAGCGCCGATCGAAGTCCTTGCCCTGGGTGATACCATCCTGGCGGACAGCACGGTAGCGGCCATAGCGGAGTACCATGCTACTGTTGTCGGTTACCAGATGCACTGCTACTCAATCGGGGTGAGAAGGGGCACACAGTGGCTTATAGTCAATCTCTGGAATATCGACCAGTACAGCCTGTTCCGGAGAGATATATTTGAAGAGATAGCGCACACACTACGATTCGACTAGTGGTCAGGTGCTAACCTCCAGCCAGTCTGCCGTGATTCACCCATGACCCCTTCTTGCCTGCATACGCGTATAGTGTTTCTACTGTTCCTTAGTATATACCTCTTGCCGAAACTAACCGATAAAGAGCTCCATCTTGGACGGCTCGGTAAGCCGATCCAGGGCAGCGGTGAACGCCGCCCAATCGAAGTCTCTCTGGCTCCGATACCGATAGTGCAGAGTAACCCGGTCCTCCATGGAAGATACAGTCTCCAGTCTGACCCCGCGCAAATTTTCCTTGAGAAACGTGTCTAGACTTCCTTCCAGACCGGGGAAGGCTGAGCGCTCTACTGCCAGCATCAGGTGACCCTGCCCGAACCCCGAGAGCCGGTTCCGGGTTAACCACTGAACCCCCAGAGATATGAATACGATTATTAATAGAACACCGGTCACCAGATAATTCCTGGTGGCCGCGCCAATAGAACATGCAACCATCAGAAGCAGAAAGCCAATTTCTGCGGGGTCTTTCACTGGCGCCCGGAAGCGAACGAAAGCTAATGTCCCCAGCAGGCCTAGTCCCAGCGGTACCGAGGCCTGGATGGCAACGAAAAGTGCTGTGATAGCAGGCCCACCAATAATAAATATTCTGTGTACCCCGGCACCGACATTTCGTGAGCCGTAGAATATTTGGTACATGATATAAACGATAATAGAGACTGCCAGCGAGAACCCTACTGCAATCAAGGCCTCGCGCAAGGTTACCGGTGTCTCCAGGCTTTCAAAGAATCTCATGATTGCATCCATAGTTTTTACTCCTTTTCATTCTATACTTCGATAACCTTTCCTGAGGGCCACAGCCGGGCCATAGCGCTCGGATGTGACAGGTGGGTTTCTATACACTGGCTATATTTGGAAAACCGGCTCCATGGAGTGTCCAGTAGTTTAATAAGCCTCACAAATGTAATGGGTAACTCCCTACTGGCCCCCTTTATCTCGAGAACCCCGCCACGCAACATCAGGTCACGCTCTCCATAGCCCAGTTCCCGAGCTACCATGGTTGACCTGATATCATAGTCAACCGAAACCCGAGCACCAGTCATCACCTCGTTGAACCGCTGGCGCCAGTATGATATCAGGATTACCGGTCGGAGTGGTTGGGCAGAGAAGTAACCGAAGGCGGCCAATATACTGGTCAGCGTCATGCTATCAATAATACCACTGCTCAGACTCTCCCTGTCCACGTATCGCGGTGGGACAATGAGCCGCTTTCGGTATTTAGTACTGGCCAGGCCTTCCCTCATTTTAAGTTCCACGAAAATGGGGATATCTCCTTCATAATCCTCGATCTTGTTGTACCAGCGTATGCGTACCTTGTGCTTCCGAAAGTCACCATCTATCGATCTCATGTACTGGTCTAGGTCAAGCGTGTCGTAATACAGACTATTGACCTGGCCTTCCGGGAACTGCCTGTCCGGTCGGCATACCTCATTAATAAGTGTGCGGGCAAAGTCCAGGTTTCTAGGCAGTATGAAAAACTTCCGCTCAATCCTTTGAACAACGTGGATATCAGTGGACGATGAGATACGCACATACTTATCGTTGCTCATGTATTAAGCTTTTCCATTTGGCCCGGGAGTGTTAAATCACCCCTCGCTATCAAGGGTTTCGATTTCTGAAAAAATTGATCCACTACAAGAAACTGCTCATGAAGTGACTCGAACTTTATACCTATCTTCGGAGGCCAGCGCTTTCTTTTTTCAGCTACAGAGGCTACTGTTTCCTTCATTTAAAAAGCGGGCGTCTAATTTGCCACAATTTAACACAAACCTACGCTTGATGTAAATAATAAGTCTCTACCACGATAAGATGAGCCTAAAGTAGATATCGATTGCCAACGTAAGATGATCTTCGTAAATTAGGGCAATTCGTTCAGGCGATTTATTAAAACAAAACCAAAAGATGGTAAATGCTCATTCCAAGCTCTTTCAGCAAATCACAGGATTTGGCGAACGGATTGCTTGACTCCTTTCTTTCAGGCTCATTTTTCAATTAACATAGACTAATACTACCAGGTTAAATTCTGGGAACCTTGCTCTCTATTCTTACATGCACTACCTACTCGGATGAGCACAGTATTGAACGAGAGTTAAAAAAGTGTAATCCCTTTTCGATGATCAGAGCTTCAGAGACAACCATGGCCTTAGTACCACGTAGTAACATTAGCCTGGCGAGGTATTCCCCAAATCAAATAGGGTCGAGGTAATTCCTCGACCCTATTCCTTTGCCTCTGAAGTAAGAATTCAGGCTGATGGACAATTTCACCCCCAGGTATACTCTGGACCTCTACTTCGCCGCCTTGTTGCCCATACTGCCAGTGCCACTGAAACCAGCACCAGCACGCCTGCTATGGCCGTCTTCTCGGTTGGAGTAGTGTTGACGACTACGGTGCTCATAGCTACCACGGGTAATAATCCAGCCCTCACTATTGGCTTCAGTATGGGATGCTCAGTTATGAATCCAGCTATCGGTGGGCTGGCCCTGTAATAGAGGTCTACTAGAGCTTCTCCCAGAGGATTGGTAAGCAGGTATTTGTCTCTAAACTCACGCAGGATTTGTATTTCCTCGGCCATTGGGTTGCCGTAGGCAGCGGTGGCGATGAAACAAATTCCCTGTGACGGTTCAACGTCATCCCCCCAATCTTTGACTACAGGAAGCATTATATAGGACGGATTATCGGCGTCATGGTAAACGGTGTTCTCAGCAACAACCAACCCTGTTTCCTTGTATAATACCCCTCCAGTGTTAAGGTTGCGGTCGTACTTAGGGAAATTGCTACTGGAAATGTCTACTCGAATATTGTGTTCAGCTTTGAACAGATGGCTTATATGACCTATATCAAATGTGATTGTGTAGACAGTACCGGGTTCCATCAATTCAGGGGTTGCCATGGAATCCCGGTATCTCGCTCTTATAATGCCATCAGCAACCAGCATTAACTCTCCAGTGGGATAAACATCTATCAGCTTAGCGGTGAAATCTGTATCGCTACAGTCTGAAGAAGCGCTGAGGACAACGGTGAGGGGACCTGTGATTTCAACATCCTCTCTTAGTTGTGGACTCGTATAACTTAAGATATCGTCTCGGTCAATCACTACAGGTGTTTGATCAAAAGAACCTGCTTTTAGGGCCTGTGTGAAGGGTTCATTTGCTCCACCCATACTTAGCACAGGATTCATTGGGTCATATGTGTAACTTGTAGGCTCTTCCCCACCATCAGGCAGGTCAGTGCTGAGATCTCCACCTTCTCTTAGATAGTAATTAACGTATCTGGCTTCTTCTGGAGGCCACTGGTCTGCCCACCGCCACTCATCAGCTTTCATGCAATAATAGTGAACTAGTGGCTCATCCATTATTCCATTGTCTATGCCTTTCAGCCAATATTCAAACCATTCCATTACATAATCATAAAGCCCATCAGCACCGAATGGAGGATCACCGTGGGTGCCGGGCCCCACTATGAGTTTTACTGGAATATCTCTCTCCTGTAGAGCGACAAAAGCGTCAATTTGACACCTTACGAAAAAGTCGTACCAACCAGTCACTAGTAGAGTGGGAACGTCTACTGTGTCATATATTTTGTAGTGGTCTCTCCATTCGTCTTGGCTAGGATGACTAAAAATCTCCTGCATATATGGTTGTAAAGTGCCCAGGTCTTCGTGGAAATCGAATAAAGGAAGATGCATCCACTGTGTTGACTCCGTAGCTTTATGATAGGTTGCAGGCCAGTCGGGTAACGCGGGGTTATGCCACTCCACATAGGTTACTAACTCCTGAGCAAGCAACATGACCGAAAGCGTTTTTGCATTGAACTTCGATTCAGTCAAGCCAAGCAAATCTCTATGACCGTTAGTGACCGTGGAGAGACCGAACGCTGCTTGTCCAACGCCCCAGAGTATAGCATCTCCACGAAAGGCTCCACCCTCGAAAGTGAGGTCATTCATGAGATTTCCACTTGAGGACAAAGGTGCAATAGCCTTGAGATTGGGATGGGGTTCGCCGGCAGCCATAAATGCGGTTATACCAGGGGCTGAATAGCCGGTTACACCAATGTTTCCATCACACCAGTCCTGGGCAGCAATCCAGTCTAGCGTGTCATATCCATCTGAAATGTCGTCGTAGAAAAGGCGATCTAAGCCCTGTGAGGAGTATCTTCCCCTGGTATCTTGATTCACGCTGGCGTATCCAAGTTCGATTTCAAGGGGCCAAATAGGATCTTCGTCAGCTGTGCCAATGCCATACGGAGTTCTTTGAAGGATTACCGGATAAGGTCCAGACCCCCAAATCTCGGAATCAGGTAGATAGACTCTAGTATACAATTGGATACCATCGCGCATTGGCACCATTGCATCGAAAAAGGTCGGGCCAGGTTCAGCCAGAACAATTGGTGTAGGGCTGATTACAAGCCCGATTACAAGCAGAGCTATTATGAGTCCTGAAATTTTTATTTTACTCATTTTCTATCACTCTCCTTTCTCCATGTAATAGTTGGTTGCAATGACCTTGGTTTATGAATGCTATGGTGAACTGTGCTGTGGCGGGAAAAAGCCAAGTCTATGAGTCTATATGCGCTCGACTGAATATCGCAGGAACTACCGCAACCCTTTGATGCACACACTTGACCACCAATCCAATATGAACTTTATAACTTATGATACCATTATCCAAGGAATTGTCAATAGTCTGCATTATCTAATGTTGCTGCCCAGTGAAAATGTCACCCAAATTGTTTTGCGATTTTGTCACCCCCTATCTATCGGCACTTTAAAAAGTCTGCATCATGGCTTATCTGGGGCAGGCTTATAAATACGATGAATATTTGCTTTTTCAGTACTAGGTCCCACATAAGGAACAAGCTCTGGAGAATCACTTGCTCCAAGTATAAAACAGACTATACTCCCTACCCTAAGCATCAGAGTTTCTGGCGGTGCTGACTTGGTAACAGGACATTGCCCCCGTAGGACACTGCCAGGCTGCCACTCATTCTTTCATTTACCTTCACAATAGCCCTACTCTGCTCATTTTTGCTCAATGTCACCACCTCCTCAATTCGCGATATTTTCGTTTAATAGTTATACGGTGACAAAATCGTATAACATTAACAATTGGAAGAGACAGCGGGTTGCATCCGCTTTGCTGGTTTGCTACTCTATATAGTCTGATATTGGAAATTGCTATTAGATTCTGGTTTATATACTGACGGAAAGATAAGTCAATATGGATAATATTGTCGGCTCCTTAGTTGGGGTCAGCTACCACACCTTCGATACTATATACGACCTTATTTTCACTACAGAAAAGGTAATAGCTTTCATCGTCCAGCACCCCATCGATATTCCTTACCACCCCACATTGAAGCAGTTCTTACTCGGTGGCACGCTGGATAAACGAACGGAGCAATCCGAGCGGGCGAAAATCGCTCAAGCACGACGCCGCAGCTTACAGGAAAAACACATCGACGAACTGGTGTTCCTGAACCCTTTAAACTTCGAGATTCGATATGGAGAAGTTACCTCCGTTGAGATAAAGCATGGGCTGTTCCAGTCACAATTGAGGTTCGATACTTCGAAGCTATCAACCACAAGGCAAACAATCCGTTTCACCCTATCTAAAGAGCAAATTCCAGATGCCCAACGCCTGCTAGAACTGGTTTTAGCTTCAAAGGTTAAAGGAAAATAATTCTTCTTATGCTGCAAGAACACTATTTCGGTTAAAAACAGTGAGTTTAATAAAAGCCAAATTGTGCCCCGCCTGAGCTAATTGTGCTTCATGTCTTAGATACGATTGAGTTTTAGTACGAAAATCAAGGGCGGCATGGTTAAACTTTTCTGGCTCTTCGTCATGCGGTTCATGCCTGAATCCTCGAAAATTTCTAATTTCGAGCCTGTTAACAGATGATACACTTCTTGATCAAATCTGAGGAAATATTTTTGTCAAGGTGCCTCATGTAATCAAGGGTGATAGCCCCATTTTGCCGAGCAGTTGATAACTTTGGTAGCTATTAAACTATTGGAGATGCTTCCCTGTGCTTTTTTACCACCCAGCTTATATATAGCTATTCAAATATTTTGAGTTGTGGTATTATCGTCTATACTATACCGAAAGAAACGTAAAAGGAGCTTAAGTTGAGAATATTATTAGTTTATCCCCAATATCCGGATACCTTTTGGAGTTTTAAGCATGCTTTAAAATTTATTTTTAAAAGGGCGACTTTCCCTCCTCTTGGCTTATTAACAGTAGCTGCTATGCTTCCCAAGGAATGGGAGAAAAAACTTGTGGATATGAATACCACAACCCTGACGGACAAAGCTATTAAGTGGGCTGATTACGTATTTATAAGCGCTATGGTAGCGCAGCAAAATTCGGTGATGGAGGTCATCAATAGGTGTAAAAAGTTAGGGACTAAAATTGTTGCCGGTGGGCCCTTTTTTAGCCGTGGGTATGAAGATTTTGGGTTTGATGGAATAGACCATCTTATATTTGGCGAAGCTGAAGATATACTGCCGCTCTTTTTAGAAGATTTAGAGAATGGCTGTGCCAAACATATTTACACGTCTGAAGAATGGCCAGATATGAAAAAAACTCCTGTGCCTTTGTGGGCACTTATCAACAGGAAAAAATACCAATCAATGAGTATCCAGTATTCTCGAGGTTGCCCTTTCAATTGTGAATTCTGCGATATCGTTATACTGAACGGGCATAGACCCCGAACCAAGGACAAGAGTCAAATAGTAGCCGAACTGGACGCATTGTATAATTATGGGTGGCGAAGTGGTGTATTTTTTGTTGACGATAATTTCATTGGTAACAAACGGAAACTGAAGTCGGAAATTCTGCCGGCAATAACTGAGTGGATGGATGAGAGGAAACATCCCTTCACATTTTTCACAGAAGCATCCATAAATCTTGCCGATGATGATGAGCTAATGGGTCTAATGACTAAGGCGGGATTTGACATGATATTTGTAGGCATCGAAAGCCCCAATGAAGAGAGTTTAGTTGAATGTAATAAATTACCTAATAAAAATCGTGATTTGTTGACCGCAGTTAAGAGAATTCAGAGCTACGGTTTGCAAGTGCAGGGAGGATTTATCGTTGGGTTTGATAGTGACCCACCTTCCATCTTCAAAAGCCAAATCGAGTTCATTCAAAAGAGTGGAATTGTTACCGCTATGGTTGGTGTTTTGATGGCTCCTCCCGGGACACGGCTATATCAACGCCTGAAGGGGGAAAACCGTCTGCTGCCAAAGGGCTCTGGTGACAATACCGACGGTTCAACCAATTTCATCCCCAAAATGGGTTACGAACCGCTTGTCAAAGGCTACAATCATATTGTAGATACAATTTACACCCCCAAGCAATATTATGAGCGTATTAAAACCTTTCTAAGGGAATATAAACCTGGCAATAGAAAAAAATTCAAGATTTCCATTCTCCAGCTCATAGCATGGATAAGATCCGTATGGGTGCTGGGCGTCAAGGAAAAAGGGAGAATACAATATTGGAAGTTGGTTGTCTGGACTTTATTGAAAAAACCAAAAACTTTCCCTTTATCCATGACGCTTGCTGTTCAAGGATTCCATTTCCGCAAGGTTGCCGAGAAAGTACGTGTATCTCTAATTAGTGATATCCGTAGATTGGAGCAAGTAAGAAAACCAGCAGAAGAACATCGTTAGTCCCGACTCAGAATCCTTATCAGCTGTTCTCATCCTGAAACATACCCTGATAGCCTTGGGCTACCTCGCGGCTTAAAACTAAAAAGACCATCTGAACAATTCGAGCGTTCTTGTGTAACCGAAATCCCTGGGGATTGTAGACCACCATGAGAGACTGTGACCTTCCCGAATAACCAGCATCCCAAATTGCACTATGAATACTGACCCCGCAGCGCAGAAGACTTGACCGGGGCTTTGCCAGAGCCATTATGTTCTTAGGAAGATTAACCACCTCGTTGTATGTAACTAGGTAACAACCGGGTAATAGGTCCATACGGCCCAGGCTATCGAAAACGAGCGGGGAAGCACGGGCAAGGGCCCTGCTTTCATTACCAAAGCCCAGGCTGCCTGGTGAAGAAAGCAAAGCTATTTCTTTGAGGGTCAAATCTATGCCATTAGGTTGAACCTGCTGCTGGGCATCACATAAGTTCTCCACCAGGGGAGGACTTGCCCCCAGCATCTTCAGGATATCTTCTCTGGAAAGGACGCCAAACACTTATTCACCAACAGATTAGGCTGATGTAGCCCAAGTTATAGACTCTTAGTATAATCCGTGCTGGATTGCCAGGCAAGGCACTACAATGGTATCCAATACTAGTCATAAGATTTTCTCCCTTGCCAGGGCAAGCCAAATTTCCTCTCACTTGATGGGAGTCCTGATTAAATCGGGAAAGGTGAGGGTGATCAACTTTTTGCCGATATCTGAGATTTCCTCTATGATAGTTGCTCAAATCTTGTTAATATTAAGTACTCTCGCGATTCATTTATTGATTACTAGTAAACCGTGAAAGTGGTAGCAATTGTTGGCATGGCAGGTGCAGGCAAGTCACAAGTAGCCAGTTTTTTTGAAGAGCATGGCTTTAAGAGAGTACGGTTTGGAGATATTACAGACGAAAAACTCAAGAACAAGGGACTCGAGCAGAATGAGGAAAACGAGCGTTATATCAGACAACAACTGAGAAAACAACATGGAATGGCTGCTTTTGCTAAATTAAACCTGCCCAGAATTGATAGTGCACTAAAATCATCAGACGTTGTGGTAGACGGGCTTTACTCCTGGGAAGAGTACATTTTATTGAAGGAATATTATGGCGGGCAGTTCACCACGGTTGCCGTCTGGGCATCAGCAGAAACCAGACATGCAAGGCTTGTCAATAGAGTAGAACGGCCCTTAACGCTTGAAGAAGCGGCCAGTCGAGATAAATCTGAGATAGAGAATAGCAACAAGGGTGGGCCAATTGCCATGGCTGACTTAGTCATAGTAAATGAGGATTCCCTGGAGGAGCTGGAAAAGGAGACGGAACGAGTTTTATCCGCTTTGAAATGAAAAATAAAACCAGGCCGGACATAGATGAATATTTCCTCAAGATAGCTTCTGTAGTGGCGGAACGCTCCACTTGCCGGCGCCATCACATAGGTGCTGTGGCAGTGAAGGACAAGCATATATTAGCCACCGGGTACAATGGGGCTGCTGCCGGAGTTAAGGATTGCCTTGCACTCGGCTGCCTCAGGGATGAGCTGGGCATAGAATCTGGAACCAGACAAGAAATATGCCGCGGTATTCATGCCGAACAAAACGTAATCATACAAGCGTCCCTCCATGGGGTGAGCCTTGAAGGCTCCACAGTCTATGTTACCCACTCGCCATGCATACTATGCGCTAAAATGTTGGTCAATGCCAAAATAAAGCGGTTCGTAACCTTTGGCCACTACGCTGATGACTCTTTCATAGATTTATTCCAGGAAGCCGGAATAGAGTTTGAGCTACACGAAAAACCACCCACTGAGATAACCTACCTGCCCTGAAACGGAGGCCCCCTTTTTGTCATCGCAAGGCCATAATGAGGCAAAGTAATCTTAGTGGGTGCGATCCTTAGCTATACTCAGGATGACATTGTATATGGGATTGCTACGCCCCGATAAGTCATGGCTCGCAGTAATATAACGAATTAGCTTGTCTGATTATATAGGGTATTGTATGATAGGGTAAAACTTGATTACTGGGATAGTTCAGTGCAGACATTCAACTTAGCGGCAAAGGAAAAAGAGTTAAACCGTAGACGGCACAGAGGTTGGAGGATTCAATAGGACGGAGATGGAGATAATCCCAGCCGTTGACATCAGGGGCGGCAAGTGCGTCAGGCTATATCAGGGTGATTATAACCAGGTAACTGTTTTCGATGAGGACCCTGTGACAGCAGCCTTGACCTGGTATTCCCACGGGGCACGATGGCTCCATATTATCGATTTGGACGGTGCAGTTGCCGGTGAGCCTAAAAATATGGAAGTGGTTGAGGAAATAATAAAAGAAAGTGGCCTGTTAATAGAATTAGGCGGTGGTATCAGACAAGAAGAGGTGGCAGAAAAACTGTTGCGTCAGGGGGTAAGACGGATAATTTTGGGGACCGCGGCCATAGAGAACAGGAAACTAATAAAAAAGCTATGCCAGCAATTTGGCGAGGCTATCGCAGTTAGCCTTGACGCCCGAGATGGCAAGATAGCTATCCACGGCTGGCAGAAAGACACAGTTGTAGAGGTTCTCCAGTTAAGCCGAGAGATGGTTGATGCCGGAGTGACGCGCTTCATTTATACTGATATAATAAGGGATGGCACCCTCACCGAGCCTAACTTTGACATGATAAATAGATTGCTTACCAAAGTAAATGTCCCTGTCATTGTGGCCGGGGGAGTTTCCAAGCTGGAGCATTTACGGAGGCTCAAAGAACTCGGTGTGGAGGGCGCCATCATAGGAAAAGCTCTTTATACAGGGGACATTGATTTGGGGGAATCTATAATCAATTTCGGAACTTAAACCAACCTAAGAAGATCTTGCGATTTTCTTGGGTGCCCAGTTAATATTTAAAGCAAATTTATCGGGGCCCCTAAAAAGTCCTACGACTTATTAGGGTAAACCTAGGAGGCAAATGATAAATTTCGATGATAAAGGTTTGATTCCAGCTATTATCCAGGATGCCAGGAATGGTGAAGTCTTGATGCTGGGCTATATGAACAAAGAGTCGCTAAAGCGCACATTAGCCAGCGGAGATGTCTGGTTCTATAGCCGCAGTCGGCAAGAATTGTGGCACAAAGGAGAAACCTCAGGTAATTTCCTTAAACTGAAGTCCATCATAAAGGACTGCGACAGTGATACTCTACTAATAAAGGCTGAGCCCACAGGTCCTGTATGTCACACCGGCAACCAGACTTGCTTCTTCCAGCAATTGGAGAGCGAAGACACAGCGTAAACATTGCACCCTCTTTCCTTTTATGTACCACAGCTAGAATCGGCAGCTTTGTCAATCTTGATTACTTCATTTAGTGCTGATATGGCAGCCTCTAACTGACTATCGTCGGGTTCCCTGGTGGTTATAGCTTGCAATAACAGCCCCGGAGCCAGAAGAATTCTGACCATCACATTCTTGATGTGGCCTGCTCCAAATCTCATGATTTCATAGCTAATAACAGCGATAACCGGGATGAGGGCTATGCGGGACAGAATGCGTATCCACAGGGTTGGCCGACCAACCAAAGCGAAAACAAAGATAGCTATAATTAGAACGATGAATATAAAGGCAGTGCCGCAGCGAGCATGGGCAGTAGAATAATTTTTAACCGACTCCAGTTCCAAAGGAACGCCTGCCTCATAGGCATTCACCGCTTTATGCTCAGCTCCGTGGTAAGCAAAGACTCTTTTAATATCAGGGAATAAACTTATCAACTTAAGGTAAGCAATGAAAATGCCAATACGGATAAGTCCCTCAAAGATATTGCTCAATACAGCAGAATTGATGTGCGGGTCGATAAGGTAGCGGGTGGCCAAAAGAGGAACTAAGAAGAAAAGAGCTACACCCAAAGCCAGGCTCGCGGCTACTGTTCCCCATAAAAACACTGTAGGTATTTTCTCTCCTCCTTCCTCTGCTGCTGCAACTTGAGCGGAGTGAAGTAATGACTGCGTGCCCAAAACCAGGGTTTCAACGAGAGCGATGACTCCTCTTACTAAAGGCATTTCTCTGAGACGCCCTTTGTACATGCTGGCCAGGGGCTGCTTCACTATGTTTAATTCTCCATTAGGCTGGCGTACAGATATAGCTACGCCTTCCTTCCCTCGTATCATCACCCCCTCAATAACTGCCTGGCCACCGTAATGAAAAGACTTTGCCATCAGTGCCTCAATCTCCCTAACTTCCTAAAGCGAAGGTAGTAATTTTGTCTCATCATGAAAAATCCCTAATCGTATTATGATAAAAACGGCTGAAAATATAAAGTTTATCTCTTAAGGTACCGGCGATAAATGAATATCTAGTCTCCCAAGGTAAGCTAAAAGGTAAACGTTAGAGATTGCATCTTAGCCACAACAAGCAATACTGAAACATTACCTATAGCATCACACAAATGAATAGAAAAAACAGAGAGTTGAATGTATTCTACTTTATCTTGTATCGTTTCTTAAAACGCTCCACCCTTCCCATGGAGTCAACTATCCTTTGTTCACCTGTATAAAAGGGATGGCATTTACCACACACTTCCACCCTTATTTCTGGCTTAGTTGAACCAAGGGTGAAGGTATTGCCACACAGGCAAGACACTTTGGCATTCTCATAATATTTAGGATGGATTTTATCTCTCATTTGTAAACGCTCACCTTCTTTTTGTATCTGGTTGCCGGCTCATATTTAACGTAGCCATCTATTAAGGCAAAGAGTGTATAATCTCTCCCCAATCCAACATTATTTCCCGGCAATATACGAGTCCCACGTTGCCGGACCAAGATCGTCCCAGCGCAAACTTGCTCTCCCCCAAATCTCTTCACTCCCAAGCGCTTGGCTTCACTATCCCGCCCATGACCCGTGCTGCCACCACCTTTTTTATGTGCCATGCCTATTCTCCCTCACCTTTAATAATTTCGTTCACTAGTATTTTAGTATAAGTCTGGCGATGTCCCTTTTTCCTTCGGTAGCGAACTTTAGACTTATATTTAAATACGATAACCTTTTCTCCTCTAGCTTCCCCCAAAGAAGTAACTACTACCTTAGCCCCCTTAATAGTAGGATTTCCTACAATGGCATTATTATCATCTCCAATAAATAACACTTTGTCAAGCTCAACTATATCGCCTTCAGGGACATCTAAACGCTCAACTTCTATTTTTTGGTTTAGGGCTACTTTATATTGTTTGCCACCTACTTCAATAATAGCGTAAATGTTCTCACCTCCATGCAGAAAAATGGATTCTAGCACCCCAAATCGACCACTGTCAAGCTGTCCATAAGCAACTGCAGTGGGCACTTTATATTTTTCACTCCGACCGACGAAAACGTTACAATAAACAATACCAGATTTTGTTGTGCTTGAAGAAAGGGTGGTAGGGGTATAAAATACCGAAACTATCGTTATCCTGATAAGCTGGTGAAGTCTGGATGAAATGGGTTGTGTGATTAAGCTGCTGGACGAATATTCGATAGGATTAGTAAAAGGTGTCGTTTAAATCCGTCTTTAGTAAGGCGATTCTCAATTCAAATAAAAAGTTAGTAGTGCTTAGGCTATCTAGCCTGTGCAGTATATTCCCCGGTTGGTGGCTTGTTCTTACTGGGGGTGTATTAGCTTTCTGGGGTCATGGTTATCATGCTTACGGATTTTCAGCGCTGTTCAAACCAATAGCTGAGGATCTAGGACTCAGCCGGACAGCCACTTCTATCCCAGCAAGTATCGGCAGGCTAGAAGGTGGAATTACATCACCGCTGGCAGGGTGGCTCACGGATAAATTTGGTCCGAGGTGGCTGATCTTTACTGGTGTTTTACTCATTAGCGCTAGTCTGTGTTTGATGAGCCTAGTGCAGTCCTTCTGGGCTTTTCTTCTGGTCTGGGGAGTTATGCTGGCTATTGGAATAGATCTAGCGCTTTCGATCCCACTGCAAGTAGCGATAGGTAACTGGTTTGTTAGGAAGCGGGGCTTAGCCTCCGGGACCCAGCTCATGTTTTCCGGTCTTTCTGGCGCGCTGGTATTACCGCTTATCGCCTGGTTGCTAACTATCGTGGGCTGGAGAATAGCCTGTTTGATCGGCGGTGTAGTGATGTTCGTTATTGGTGTACCCCTTGTGTGGTTTTTCGTCAGGCAGCGGCGACCGGAATACTATGGGATGCTGCCCGATGGCGCTAGCACTTCGGGGAACGAGGATATAACAGCGAAGGGGATAAAGTATGCGGCAGAGGTGAAGGAATTCGATTTCACTCTATCCCAGGCTATAAAAACACCTGCCTTCTGGTTGTTGGTCATCGCTAACGCTTGTCATAGTCTGGCTATGCCAGCAATCAATCTACATGGTGTACCTTTTCTGACCGATATGGGCATCGACCCTCTGACAGCATCACGCATACTAGCACTCATGGTGCTGGTGAGCATACCCGCCCGATTTATTGGTGGCTTTCTTGTTGACCGAGTGAACAAGGAGAATATGCGATTTGTATTAGCAGGGGCCTATCTTCTCCAGGCTTTGGGATTCGGTCTTTTCCTTTTTCATCAAACTGAAGCTATGATTTACGTTTGGTTTGTTGTTTATGGGTTCGGCATGGGTACCGGCTTTGCCTTGATGCTACCGATGAGAATGCGCTATTTTGGTAGAAAATCAATTGGTTCTATCATGGGGACGGCGTATGCCTTTACCCTGCCAGTTGGGATACTGGCTCCTATCTGGACTGGCTGGATGTATGATACTACTGGTAGCTATATTTTTGCCTTTACCGTCATTGCTGGTCTATTAAGCTTTGCTGGTGTGCTAGCTTTATTTATCCTTCCGCCTAAACCTTCTGCCTCAAGCACTGAATTACGTCAGGTGCTTTAGCATCTGGTTTGAAATCTAAGGCGGTGGTGAAGGTTGTATCTAGGTAGATTAGAAAAGCATTGCGCCACTTCTCTCTGCCTTTATTTCAAGTGCTCCAAGCTCCAATCAGGCTTCATACATGCTTCAGATACTGGGAGCAGGTATGGTATAATGATGGGTATAAGGGGTCATAGATTAGAAAAGGAACAGAAATAAAAGTGATTTATTTAGAAGGATTAAGGAGAGTATATAGAATCCAAATAGTAGAATATATGACCATTTTGAAAACATACTTGGCAAGATAGGGGATGGCATGTTATTAGGAATTATGTTGGGGTTAATAAGTTTCTGTCTGGGCTTTGTTTATGTTATTGTTCTAGCAACAGCACTTCCCGTCTGGGTTTTGCAATGGATAATAGGATATTTTTAGTCGAGAGCTTTAGTAGCTGATCAGAATTTTTAGTCAGCGGCGTAGTATTGTCCTCACATACCTATAGGACAATCTACGCCACTTTTATCTTAGGATTTGTTTAAAGTTCTCCTAGCTTCACTAGAGGTTTATATCTGCTCCAGATATTGGGCTACTAGCTCGCTGTGGTAGTTGCCGTTGCCGAAAGCTGCGTCGGAAGCTCTGACCCGTTTGAAGAATAGGTGCATATCATGGTCCCAGGTATAGCCAAGACCACCATGGATCTGGATACCCTCGTCGCACACCATCTTGCCCACGTTGCTACAATAAACCTTTGCCATAGAGACAGCCGTGGGGGCTTCAGGCGCGTCCTCGCTCAAAGCTAAAGCTGCCCACTCCATCAAGGAACGGGCATACTCGATACCACTGAGCATATCAGCACATTTGTGCTTGATTACCTGGAAGCTGCCAATAGGTACACCGTACGCTATCCTTTCCTTGGTATAGCTAACGGTCATCTCAAGCACTTTTTCGCTGCAGCCTACCATCTCGGCGCACAGTGAAGTAATAGCGTAGAGCGACATCTTTTTCAGGACTTGCCAGCCATTGTGCAGTTCGCCGATGATATTATCAATGGAGACAGGCACATTGGTCAGGACGACCTCATATTGCCTCCTTAGTACATCAATATTATCAAGCGGCGTCATATACACGCCCCATTCCTTGGCGTCTACAAGAAAAAGAGTGATTCCCTCTTCCGGATTGGGATTACGCTTGGTGCGGGCTGCACACAACAGGTAATCAGCGGCTTTGGCGTCGCAGACGAATAATTTTGTGCCGTTTAGGAGGTACTCACCACCGCGTTTATCAGCTCTTATATTAATGCCGCCAGGCCAGAAATCGCCATCCTCCTCCAGCATAGCAAGGGCAATGGTCATATCACCCGCGATTATATTGGGCAGAAAATCCTGTTTTTGCTTGTCTGTGCCGGCAAAAAGGATGGGCATACTGCCAAGGACCACTGTAGAAATGAAGGGAGCGGGTAGCAGAGCCCGTCCCATCTCTTCACACAGAATAGTCAGGTCTCGGAAGTTCCCATCGCCACCTCCATATTGAGAGGGAAAAGCCAATCCAAGCCAGCCGAGTTCAGCCATCTTTTTCCAGAGTTCCGGAGAGTAGCCTATCTCATCCTTCATCATCGCTCTTACGTGATTTCTAGTACACTCGGTTTCCAGAAAATCACGAGCTGAGGTCTTCAACATTTCTTGTTCTTCAGTCAGTCCGAATTCCATGTTTTTCTCCTTTCATCACAGATTTAATTTGAGTGGTTATGCTCTCGGTAACCCGAGTATCCTCTCAGCGATGATGTTTCTATTTATCTCTGAAGTGCCCATCTCTATAGTGGCACCCCTAGCTCTTAGCATCTGATAGACCCATTGGCCATCGTTTATAGTTCGTTTCGAGCCTCTCATGAGCTGAGAATAGGCGCCTATGATTTCCATTGCCAGGTCACCATGTCGTTTTCTCATTTCCGCCTGGAAGTTCTTTATCATGGAAGCTTCATTCGTAGGCATGATGCCCTTGCGCATCTTGGCTACCATACGACGCCCACTACATCGCATAGCCTCTTGTTCTATAGCTATCTGAACTATTTTGTGTCTGAAAAAGGCATCCTCCCAGACGGGCTTTCCGTAGCGGTATGTTTCCTTAGCTAGGTTAACGAGAGAATATATACCTAGCAACCCAGTTCCTAATACTGCGGATACGCTTGCTGTACCACCCGACCAAAAGCCACCACCACCGGGACCACCACCGCCACTCCTCTCCGACATGAGTGCGGTGAGTACGACACCCCAGCCCTGGTTGACCTCACCTATACGATTTTTATCGGGGACACGCATATTGTCGAAATATTCTTCACCAAATTCGGCGCTGCCTGTCATCTGCTCCAGTGGTCCCCTGGTATACCCCTGGCTAGTGCAGTTAACGATAAAGCATGTGAGATTACGATGTCGGGGAGCAGCAGGGTCTGTTTTCGCCGCCAGGATACCAAAATCGGCGAACTCCCACATGCTTGTCCAAATTTTCTGTCCATTCACCACCCATTCGTCACCATCTTTAACAGCCGTGGTTTGTATATTGGCGATATCTGAGCCAGCGTTTGGCTCGGAGAATAACTCGCACCAACTTTCTTCACCACTCAGTATCTTAGGTATGAAGCGCTTTTTCTGCCATTCTTGACCGTGTGCTAGTATGTCCGGTGCTGCCATCAGTTGACCGAGAGACAATGGCCCGCCGGGGGTTCCGTAGCGCACCAGTTCCTCCCGGATTATGGCTATCTCCTGTGGTGGGCGCTCAATACCACCATACTCCTTTGGATAACCAAAACCGGTATACCCTACATCGTACAACTTCTTCTGCCACAATTTACCGAGCTCGTGGGCTTCCTGACTGAAAGGATCGGGTGCTTTATATTCGGGTGTCCCCCATCCTTTGGGAAGATTTGCTTTCAACCAGGCACGAACCTCTTTTCTAAATGCATCTAGTTTTGCCGCGTCGGTGCTCATAGGGTTCCCTCCTTACATTTGTATTACAGATCATTCTCTTTTTGCAGTTTGTCAAAGTGGAGAACAATGTAGGACTCTCGAAATATTTAGCACAACGCTTATCCTTTGTCAACCAAACGATAGATCTGGATAAAGGCCTCAATAAAAATGGCCAAAAGGCTACCGTGCTGATGTGACACAAAGGTAAAAGCTGACAAACCATGCTGGAGAGGAAGGGGAATTTCGTATATACTGGAAGTCATGCTGTAGCATTAGGGCAAAGTAAGGTTTTATCATGTCAGAAGAAATCGAAATATTCGTTGAAGCGGAATCCCGAGCGATGGTGGATGTAAGTTGGGTTAGGCAAATAGTCCAGCAAACCCTTAAGGCTGAAGTGGTAGCCCCCCCCTATGAGGTGAGTTTAGTTTTCACCGATTCGGAGACGGTGCAAAGACTCAATCGAGACTATAGAGGTGTGGATGAGCCTACGGATGTTTTAGCCTTTTACATGCTTCCCCAGAAGGGAGATGATTCTTCCTTCGTACTCCCTCACGATGGAGTAGCCAGGCTGGGAGAGGTAATCATCTCCTATCCACAAGCATTAGAACAAGCCAGAGAACAAGGGCATTCTTGCGAAAGAGAACTGGCATTGTTGGTTATCCACGGGATACTTCATCTTTTAGGTTACGACCATGCGGAGCCAGAGGAAGAAAGCAAGATGAAAGAGAAGGAAAGAGAACTTCTGGACAGATGCTTGTCCGGGTAGTGATATAATATAAGTGCAGAATGGGGTTGAGGATGCCAATCGCGCCACTTATCTAGTGAGTGGTATTCCAATATCATGTATCGCCAGGCACAAGCGGGAATTAAACCGAGGTCTTTGAAGAACGAAACGGAGTAGAGGAGGCAAAATATGGCTAAATTCGTAATGTTAACAACACTCACTGATGAAGGAAGAAAAACTATCACGGAAAATCCTGGAAGGATCAAAGAGGTCAACAAAGAAGTGGAAGCAATGGGAGCGAAGGTTCTAGCCCAGTATGCTCTGCTAGGTCCATACGACTTTGTAAACATTTTAGAAGCTCCCAACAATGAAGTAATATCCAAGGTGGCGATTAATCTGGGGGCAAGAGGTACGCTTCAGACCATGACTATGGCTGCCATGGATATTAATGAGTTCATTGGCAACCTCAAGAAGTAGAAGTAACCTTCGGCCGCCCGCTTGTGCAATTAAAGCCTTCCGCACACTTGCTCATAAAACCCGCTCCCTTGAAGGGAGTGGTTCCGGGTGAAGTTGGATTTCCACCTCTCTCTTTCATCTTGCCAAATCGAAGATGTGGCAGAGAACCCCAAGGTCCCTAAAATCAGAGACTTTGTGGGGATAGACTCTCTTCTACCATTGGAAAAAGGATTATGATGCATTATGTAGTTAATTATGCGGATAACTGAGAACTATGGTTTGTGTGGGGATGGGCAGGGAGGATGGAGTAATCGAGAGCTTTGGCCTTGCTTCCAGCTCTCGAATTCTCATTTTATCCAGAAATTTATCTATAAGACTGAGATCGCCAGTAAATGCTTCTGTCTTGTAGTGCATGGGGATGACAATAGGAGGCTCTAATTGCCTTACTATTTCCACAGCCGTGTCAATTAGCATAGTAGATACCTCACCGACGGGTAAAAATAGTATATCAATATCTCCTATTTCTTCTATCAAATGTGGGTCTAAAGGATGCCCTAAATCACCTAGATGACATAAAGTTATACCATCCGTCTCAATAATATAAATGGTATTTTTGCCTCGTAGTTCTCCCTTCCTGTTATCATGGAAAGAAGCAACTCCTGTGATAAAAGTCCCCCCTATCTCATACTCCCCGGGTCTTTTTATATGTTTAGGCTCATTGGCGACACATTCAATGTAGTTATGACCAGGGTGGAAATGGCTCAGTGTCACTATGTCTGCCTTGGGTTCACCCAGGTGGTAGCCTATGTCAGGATGATATGGGTCTGTGATGATGGTTTTTTCTTTCCCTCTAATCAGAAAGCAAGAATGTCCCAGCCAATTAATATCCATCAATATCTATCCAAAGT
>JADDYB010000139.1_pt1 | contig 21462 bp, 34 predicted proteins | sample 8641941 | NCBI WGS metagenome assembly JADDYB01 (sample SAMN16275377, study PRJNA637457) | freshwater sediment metagenome | isolation source: Lake Kineret sediment | place: Israel: Lake Kineret | collected 2013
CAAACATCTAATCCCAAATCAATGATACTTCTGTAAATATAAGTGCTTGCTAAGCCAAAATTTTTATCATCTATACATCTAGCAAGCAAAGGCATGCAATGTTCAAATCCCTCCTGGGGTTCCCCTGTGTATGAATTGAATGTGTTTTTGAAAATTTCGGTTTTCATATAGTTATCCTCGATTTCCTTCGTGCATATATCCACCAAGTTCTCCATAAACCAAGGAGGAGAAATCTGTAAAATGCGGCTATTGAGTGGCAACAAAGAATAGTCTTCGTAGTTCTTAATAATACAAAAATAATAAATAGTCCTAATAGCCTGATAAAAATGACCTATATCCATTGCCTCCAGCAAGCTAAGATTTTTATTTTGAGGAGCAACGATTTCTAACATCCCTTGGCATCTGTTTATATCATCGAATTTTTTATCTTTAAACTGCAGAATGTCATAGCGAGGTCTATCTTTACTGAATAAAGAGACAAATGTAATTCGACCACCAGGAATGGGCTTCATCGACAAGTCTGTCTTAACTCCCAGTAAAAGAAAGGCCTTAAACCTACGATTACTCATGCCTAAATTCTACCAAATCCCAGGCTAAATTACCAGAAGAAATTTTTGCTTTTGAGGCCCTATTTTTATTTCTGCACCAGTTTAATTTCGAGGCGGGAATCTAAAGCCTCGGCGAGGCGTTTGAGAAAGTTTAAAGATGGATTGGCAGTGCCTGATTCAAGCCGAGAAATAGCTGATTGTTTGGTTTTCATTCGCTGGGCTAATTTTTTCTGAGTAACTCCCCTTTTCAACCGAGCTCTTAAAATTGCCTCAATAACCGCAAATTCGGGGTCAAGTTCATGGTATGCCTTGACAAATTCTGGGTCCTTGAAGAGCTTTTTCTTAAAGGCCTCAAAATCTACTAATCTATATTTGTTCATTTTTTGAAGTATACCTTATATGTGATATCTTGTCAAGAGTCAAATTTTCAAAATCTCTCAAACCTTTGTCTTGCCAATTTTAGTTCTTTTTGGGGTGTTTTTTCAGTTTTTTTCTTAAAAATATGAACCAAAATAATTTCATTCTTTCTAACTGTATAAAATACCCGAACCGCTTCCCTACCTGAAATTTTCAGTTCCCATAAGTCTTTATCAATCTTTTTACTGTAAGGCATACCCAGATTTGGACCGTATTGTCCAAGCGCCAGAATCATTCGGGTAATTTTTGCCTTGGTTCCCTGCTCTTGTTTGACAATAAAACTTTCAATTAAATTTTCGCCTCTTGGGGTCTTTAGATCTCTAATCTTCCAAGCCATATTCTCATTTTAACAGAAAATTTCTATTCCCTCGTCCTTTTGAAGCTAGCAGGAGAATAGCTTCTTCAGAAGAAATTTTGGCTGAAAATGATAAAATTACTTTATGAAGGTAATCATCATTCATGGTGCTTATGGTTCTCCTGAAGAAAACTGGATTCCGTGGCTTAAAAATGAACTTGAAGAATTAGGATACCAAGTAGTTGTTCCCCAATTTCCTACTCCCGAAGGACAAGAACTAAACAGATGGCTAGAGATTCTTAATAAGTCAATTCCTGAATGGAACGAAGATATTATTTTCATCGGCCATAGCCTTGGACCAGTTTTGATTTTGAAAAAAATAGAAGAATTAGAAAAACCAATTAAGGCCGCCTTTCTAGTCTCTGGGTTCATTGGAGAATTAGGATTAAAAGAATTCGACCCTATTAATGCCAGCTTTTTTGAAAAGGGTTTTAATTGGTCAAGAATCTGGCAGAACTGTCAAAAATTCTTTGTCTACAATTCGGATAATGATCCCTATGTGCCCCTTGCTAAAGGTGAAGAAATAGCTAAAAACCTAGGAGTTAAGCTAAATATAATCCATAATGCCGGTCATATTAACGCAGCGGCCGGTTATACTCAATTTCCCAAGCTTCTGGAAGATATAAAGACCCTGCTTTAGAGAAAAATTCTGGCTCTTGAGGCCCTTCGACAGGCTCAGGGTAAACTATCTCCAAACTCAATCTTAAGTTCGGTATTGAAAACCGAAGCCAGGCGTTTTAAGAAAGATAAAGAGGGAGTAGTTTGAGCATTCTCTACTCTTGAAATAACAGATTGCTTGGTTTTTAATTTTCTGGCTAGTTCTTTTTGGGTCATTTTGTGTTTAATCCGCGCCAAAATAATCGCCCGAGCAATTTCATATTCCAGCCTGGTTTCTTTTAAGGCTTTTTTGAATTTTGGGTCTTTTAATAGTAATTTTTTGTGAGTCTCCCAATCCATGGTGCTAATAAAATATCACAATTTTGCGATATTGTCAAGCCCCGAAGTAACGTCGGGGCGCCGACCCCGCCGAAGCCTTGGCGAAGGCGGGTCAAGACCTACTTTTATATTCTTTCAATCTTTCTAAGGCGATTTTTATTTCCTTTCTTGGAGTTTTCTGTTTACGCTTAGTAAATCCATGAAGCAAAAGAAATGATTTCCTTTTAGCTACATAGAAAAACCGAATTGAGGCCTCTCCCAAAATTCTTAGTTCCCAAAGCGGAGTTCCGGTAACCTTTTTAGCATGCGGCATTCTAAGAATCGGTCCAAACTCGGCTAAAAGTTCAAGGGTGTTATAAACTCTTGTTCTAGTTTTCTCCGGAAGATTATCGATAAGTTCTTGAACCGGTTCTCTGCCTGACGAAGTTTTGTAATAATCAATTTTCCATCTTGTCACAATTCCATTCTAACACGATTTAAATAGAAGATTTCTAGAAGAAATTTTGGAGTTGGAGGCTAAAATCTAACTTTCTCTCACAAAATCATATCTTGTTCCCAAATCAGGATTAGCGTATTCCAACACATGAATTGTTAATTGGGACTCATTTGTTCTCAAAACAACAACCTCTCCACCACCCTCGCTTCGATGCCCTTTGACCCCTTCTTCTTTATACCTCCGAATTATCTGCTCCTCAGAAATATTAATTAAATCCACTCCTAGTCGTGAACCAACTACCTCAAGAAATGTCTGGCGGCCTAGCGGTATTCTTTCCCATGAATCAGAATCGGGAAAGATCTGTTCAAAGCCATACCTATTTCCCACCTTTAAAAAATCCATCTCTACTAGTCCAAGCACGTCTTCAACCGCTTCTTCAGCCTTGGCAACCAAGATTTCCCTCAAATTATTTTTTTTGTCTTCTTCCATCTAGTTTAATTCTACCAAACGAACTGAAATTTTGGCTTTTGAGGTTATTTCACCACAAAACAAGTAAGAAAAGCCGGTTCGCCTGAGGGGTTAAAAACCATCGCCGCTTGATATTGGTTCTCTGTAAAGTCTTCAGCTGCAGGCACGGTGATAATTTTCTCTGACCTAGCAATACTAAAGCCCTCTCCCCAATGAGGAAGAGAAGGAAGTGTCTCTCTTGGTAAATCTCGAATTAAACCAAAATCCTCCTCTAAAATCTTCCAAAAAGCTTCTTTTTTATCTGCTGATAAAATATCCCACCAGTTCTGGGCATCAGCAATTTCTCCTGAGAAAGACGATTCTTCAAATTCCTGGGGAGGAAGCGGCGGAGTCGTTAAAGCTGTTCTGGCGAAATCTTCAATCTTCCAATTCATTATAGGTGTGATTACATCCATATCTACACCTCTCTTTCCCGCTTCTTCTTTGATCGTCGAAGCAATAAGGTCAAGACCATTAGTAACCGCTTCAACTATCTGTTCCCTTTTTTCTGGAGCAAGAATATCCTCCGGTCCGAAATTCATTACCGCCTCAACATGAGAAGCGATAATCTCTGCATAGGTGTCCGTTCCATCACCGGCTCCAATTTTTTCCATTCAAGCTTAATTCTACCAAATCCTTCAGGCAGAAACGAAGTTGATGAGGGTATTGAGGTAAACTTCAAGGGTTAAGTTAATTTGTTATAATCTCTTCAATGCTAGTTTTTGCTTGTCTTTCACCTCATCCACCTCTTATCCTGCCTAATGTTGGCTCGGAAGCGGACCGAGCTCAGGTCAAAAAAACCGTCCAATCACTTGAGAAACTAGGCAAAGAGTTGGCTAAAGCCAAGCCTGATTGCATTCTTATCACCTCCCCTCATCCAGACTGGGGCTTCAACGTTCCTTTACATTTCTTAGCTAAAGACATTCATGGAATTGAAGTTAAGGCTCATTTAACTGATTTTGAATCGCCTCAAGTTCATTTTGAGCGTGGTAAGGAACTCATTAAGAACCTCGACTATGTCAAACGCCTCGCTTGGATTGCTTCCGGTGACATGAGCCACCGGCTCAAAGAAGATGGTCCTTATGGTCTTCATCCCTCTGGACCAAAATTTGATAAAAAATTTATTGAACTTTTGAAGAAAAAGGATATCCCTGGAATCTTAGACTTAGACTTAGACTTCCTTGAGGAGGCTGGCGAATGCGGTCTGCGAAGTTTTTGTATGCTTCTGGGCGCCTTACAATCCCTAGAAGTGAACTTCAAGCCTGAAGTGCTATCATACGAAGGTCCTTTTGGTGTCGGCTATTTAGTCGCTAATTTTAAGCTCAAAAATGAACGCGTACGTCAAACTCGCTAAAGAAACAGTTAAAGTCTATCTTAAAACCGGAGAAATTTTGGAAGTTCCTTCAAATCTACCGAAAAAGATGCTTAGAGAACGAGCTGGAGTTTTTGTTTCTATCCATCAAAAATCAGGCGAATTACGAGGCTGTATCGGCACCTTTCTCCCGACTCAAGAAAATATTGCCCAAGAAATCATTAAAAATGCCCTATCTTCTGCCTTTAATGACTCTCGCTTCCCGCCTGTAACGGAAAATGAATTCAAGAATCTCGTTTTCAAGGTCGACATCCTCTCTCAACCAAAACCAGCTCGGGAAAAGGAGCTCGACCCTAAGAAGTATGGTTTAATTATCTTCGCCCAAGACGGCAGACGAAGCCTGCTTCTGCCTGATATTCCGGGCGTGGAGACGACCGAGCAGCAAATCGCCATCTGCCGCCAGAAAGCCGGCATTAGTCCAAGAGAAGAAATTAAACTTCAGACTTTTACGGTCAAAAGACACGAAGAAAAATAGCTTCCAACCTGCTATAATACTGGCCATGGCGGTTAAAAAGATTATTATCGTTCCCAATCCTCTTTTGAGGCAGAAATCTGAGCCAATTAAGTGGTTTGATAAAAGGTTAAAAAACCTGGTTAAGAACCTCGAGGACACGATGATTGCTCAAGACAGTCCCAAAGGTGTCGGTCTGTCTGCTCCCCAAATTGAAAAATCTTCTCGGGTTTTTATTGCCCGAATTGGCGAAAAAATCATCCCCTTTATCAACCCTCAAATTACGTATCGTTCCAAAGAAACGATTAAAGAAAAAATGTCTCAAGACCAGCGTTTGCTTGAAGGCTGTCTCTCTGTGCCTGGCTACTGGGGTTTTGTCAACCGACCCTATCGAGTCAAAATCGAATTTCAGGACGAAAAAGGCAAAAAACAATTACTTCAATTAGAAGGTAAAGAAGCGGTTTATGTTCAGCACGAGTTTGACCATCTTGAAGGCGTTCTTTTTGTCGACCGAATTCTTGAGCAAGAAGGAAAAATCTACCAACAAAAAAAAGACGAAAAGGGTGAAAACGTCTTAAAAGAAGTCGAAATTATTTAAAAACAAATATTGATAAAATGACGCGGCCGCGTCAAAATATCAATAGCTAAAATGGTTAAAATTGTATTTTTTGGAACGCCAGATTACGTTGTTTCGATAGCGGAAAAACTCCACCAGGCAAAAGGGATTAAATTACTTGCCTGTATTACCCAACCGGAACGGCCGGTCGGCAGGAGAAAAATCATCACGCCTTCCCCAGTCAAAGCCTGGGCGGAGAAAAAAAAGATTCCGGTTCTGACCCCGACTGAATTTGATAAAGAATTTACCGAACAACTCGCCAAGATTTCTAAGAAAATAGATGTTTTTGTTGTCGCTGCCTATGGCTTAATCCTTCCCAAGAAGGTCCTCAGAATCCCCAAGAAAGGCTCTTTATGCCTTCATCCTTCCCTCCTGCCTAAATATCGAGGCGCCTCCCCTGTCCAAGAGGCAATCATCAATGGGGAAAGACAAACCGGCATGACGATTTTCAAAATGGACGAAAAGATAGACCACGGCCCGATTGTGGCTCAGTTTGAGGAAACCATTCAGCCCGAAGACAACTCAGAAACCCTTTATCAACGCCTTTTTGAGAAAGGGTCAGAGGTCTTAGTGACGATTCTTCCCGAATATCTGAAAGGCAAAATTAAAACCAGAAGACAAGATGATCAAGCCGCCACCTACACCAAAATTCTCACCAAAAACGATGGCCGGATTAATTGGTCAAAATCACCCCAAGAAATCGAGCGCTTTATCAAGGCGATGACGCCCTGGCCCGGTGCCTGGACGATGGTCGAGTTAGAACAAGCTGGCCGCCGACCCTTACAAAAAAGAATGAAGGTTTTAAGCGCTCGCTCTGAGCAAGGAAATCTCGTTCTTGACCAGGTCCAACTCGAGGGCAAAACCCCCACCTCCTGGAAACAGCTTCAGAAAGGATATTTAGGAGTGAAGATAGTCTCTTGACACCAAATTTTTCATTTGTAATACTATAAGGATGACTTTAACCGCTCAAGATAAAAAAAATATCAGGGGAATCATGGATGAGTCCCTGACTGACTTTGCCGAGAAACTGATTAAGCCATCTTTTGAGATGGTTTTTGATAAATTCGAGCAGATTGATGAGAGATTCGATAAGGTTGAAGAAAAACTAGAAGAACATGATGAAAGATTTGACAGACTCGATGCTCGCTTGGATCGCCAGGGAAAAATTCTCGATAATCACGAAAAAAGACTCTCTAAGGTCGAAAACCTCCCCCTTTCTTCCTAAAGTCTCCATTCAAGCAGATTTTGAGGCAAGAGATTTTTTGGAGACGGGTTTTTTCTTAATAGCTTTCTTCTTTGTTTCCTTTTTCTCCTCATTCTCAACAAGAGGTTTCTCGATTACCATCATTGGCTTCTCTTCAGCCTTCTGAATCGCGACAGAAACCGCTTTCCAGCCGTGAATAGTTTCACCTTTTTTCTTAATCCTTCTCAAACACTTGGTACAAACCTTGGTCTTAAACTTTTTCTGATTCTTTTCTAAAGTGGTGACATGAAGATTGGGCATGAAGACCTTCAGGGTTTTCTGCGCCCGATTCTGCCACTGCTTACCGGCCACGCCCCGTTTATGCCGACTGGAGCGACCAATTTGTTTTTTCTTGCCGCAAAGAAAACAACGATTTGCCATATTATTTGTTATAATAACAAATTAAGGCTCAAGTATCAATGCTTACAGAACTTTTTACCAACCCTTTTGCTTTTCTCATCTGGATTATCGCTCTTTTAATAGCGATTACTGTTCACGAGTTTGCCCACGCCTGGTCAGCGGAAAGACTGGGTGACCCGACCGCTCGCTTAGCCGGTCGGATTACTCTCAATCCTCTTGCTCACCTCGATCTCTTAGGCACCATCATGTTAATTGTCGCCCGCATCGGCTGGGGCAAACCCGTGCCGGTTGACCCCTTTAATTTCCGCCATCCCCGAAGAGATATGGCCATCACCTCCTTTGCCGGACCGGCGGCTGATTTAATCTTAGCCGCTATTCTTTCCTTCATCATTAAAGTCGCCTCCTTCTCCTTAGGGCCAGCGGCGGCCCTGCTCGAAATTTTTCTTCAACCAGTCATCATCTTGGCGGTTATCTTAGCCATTTTTAATCTCCTTCCGGTTCATCCCCTGGACGGCAGTGCGGTCATTGTCGGCCTTTTACCTCAAGATTTGGCTGAAGATTATGACCGCTTTAGTCATCAATACGGCATTTTAATCCTCCTTCTCCTTATTTTTCCCTTCTTCGGCGCCCCCTTAATCTCGAGAATTGTTTTTCCGCTTGTCAACTTTATTCTCTCCCTCCTCCTTCCCGGATCCCTTCTCATCTAGTTCTGTGAAAAGAAATTGATCTATTACGATATAGTTTAGCTTCATGGGACGAAGTGGGGCTTGACTATGAAAATAATTCGTGCTAAATTAAAATTGTCCTGCCAATGAGGGCTTGGGCTTCGAGGAGGTTTTTCCTCACCAGACACCTCGAAAGGGATGGCGACTTCCTCGACAGCGTGCTGTCGGAGAGCGCCGACCCACCTGACATTTTCGGGGAAAAATCCTTGAAGTAACCCCTAAGGCAGGACATCTTTTAATCCTTTTTCTTCAAATAATCTCTTTTAAATGGCGCAGTCACGTTCGACGTGGTATAATCGAGCTAAGCTCGATTTTATCAAGCTGAGCTTGATAATTTCCTTAGTTTGCCCTTCTAGCTCAACGGCACCCCAGCGTAACGCTTGCCGTTCGGCCGCCAACAGCTACGCAGTTGCAGGCGGCCCTCACGGTGGCGTGTATGCGGGGCAGGGAGCAGCTGTTTTGTCCCGTACAATTCGCGCAAGTAAACTTGCAGAATTGACGAGGATCCCGTAAAATCGGCTTGTGCCGTCTTAGCTCAGTGGTAGAGCAGCTGTTTTGTAAACAGCAGGTCTAGGGTTCGAATCCCTAAGACGGCTCAAAAAACTTGATTTTTCTCTTCTTATAGGATATAATTCTTCATTAAGAATCCCGCTTATGGCGCGGATTCTTTTTTTTTATGCAAAAAACGAAAAAGCTCTTGCTGGCTTTAATCATTCCTTTCTTTTCTTTCTCAATTCAAACACCAGATCTTTCGATGGTCTGGCCGATTCCTCGTGAAGAAATCTTGGCGGAACATACCCTAAACCTAGAGGAACGACTCCCCGACTCTGAATTCGGGAATGAAGTCTTCAAATATAATATTCTCTTAGCCTTAAAATACATTGAGGGCAATACCAATCTGCCCAATTCCTTCACCACTGAAGTTGAATTACAACCAGGCGAAGTCTTTGCTTTTCAGGAAAATCTTTTGCCTGAATTTGAAAACAAAACCGTCAAAACCGGCTGGACTAAGTATATTGCCCAAGAAGGCTATAAACCTTTAGCGGGTTTGTACGGAAATGGTGTCTGCCATTTAGCCTCTTTAATCAACTGGGTCGCTTCTGACGCCGGTCTTAAAGTCACCGCTTTGGCAAACCATAATTTCTGGCCGGTTCCCGGTGTGCCTAAGGAATACGGTACCTCAATCAGGTATCTGGCGGATAATAGCTGGAAAACTAAGAATCAGAATTTATATCTTGAAAACCCTTTTGACTATCCAGTCAGGCTGGTCTTTGAAGCCTCTGATGAAGCCGTCGACTTAAGGGTGGTTAAATAATCTCCAGAAGTGGTAAACTGGAAGGGTGATGGAGAAAGTTAAAATCGTCAACGACCTCCTGAGGATAATTTATTCCTACGTCTTTGCCGGTGTTTTTAATTTTTGGCTGAGTGTCGGCTATCTCTACTTAAGGGACAGCTTTTTAAACTTCGATTTCATTAATTCTCAGACTTTCATCGCTAATGTTTTTCTTTGGCCAATTTCTTCTTTCCAATCAGGCTATCAGCTTTTCGGAGAAGAAGGCGGCAATATTTGGCTTCTTTTCTCGGCCACCAGTCTCTTTTTATTCCTAGGCAGTATTATCTATCTCTTCAAAAAAGACTTTCCTAAAAACAAAATTGAGTAGAAAATTCGAGAATTTTTTAGTAAAATAGAGGTTAAGCTGGAGTGGCAGAGTGGTCAATCGCAACGGTCTGTAAAACCGTCGCCGCAAGGCTACGTAGGTTCGAATCCTACCTCCAGCACTGATATTCGTTTACTTTGGCTTGAGAAAAACTTCTTCGCCAAAGAGCACTTCATCAGTGCAAGCACATAAAAGAAGAAAAGAATATCAGCCATGTTGAAGCGCTCTTCGTTGAAGCGAGCAAAACGAAGGAAGCAAATAATATGGCCAAAATATGTTTTTCGCTTATATCTTATTTAGTAAAAGAGACTCAAAATTTTACATCGGATTTACCTCTAATTTAGAAAAAAGGCTCGAAGAACACAAAACAGGACAAGTTCAATCTACCCACAACAGAAGACCGCTAATATTAGTCATGTATGAAGCTTATTCAAACGAAGCTGATGCAAGAGCGAGGGAAAAGTTTTTTAAAACTACCAAGGGTAAAAACCAACTAAGAAAACAACTCAAGAATTTTCTTTTAAAACATAATATTAATTCAATAAAAAAGAAATAATAAGTTTAGTCTTCTAACCACAAAAAACCAGAAGCAAGAAGTCACTTCTGGCTTTTTTATTCTTTTAACTAGGCAACAGGTGGAACTGGAGGCGTTTCTCCACCCACGGGTGTTTCACCGCCCTCCTCTGCTGGCTCTTCCTCTCCCTCTGGAGCAGGAGTAGACACTCCTGGAGTCGGCACGACCGGCTCGGGAGGAGTTGGTTCTTCACTGGTTGGAGGACTGGCTGGTGGAGTGATCGGTGGCTCTGCTGGAGCACCTGGTACGGTAGAATCTGGTTGATCGGTTGGTTGGTCCATCATCGACTTATTTACCGCTGGGTCATTGTCAGAATTATTGGCAGCGACATGATTAAGTTCCTGGATAAAACACTTTGGACAAAGATTTTTGCCATCATGACCTGGCATCGGCGTAAATTCTAGACCGCAGTTTCGGCAAATCAGTTTTCTCACCCCCTTCCTTGCCCTTCCGTAGTCCCGACGTTCGTCGGGACGAAGGAAGGTCTTTTCCATTATGACAAATTTTTCCCGGTCAATCAAGGACTAGTTTTCTCCAGCTTTATTTTTTGACCACTTATTGGTAAAATATCAGAGGTTGCCTGGGTAGCTCAGTTGGCAGAGCACGTCTTTGGTAAAGACGAGGTCTCGGGTTCGATCCCCGACTCAGGCTCAGAATTAACTAAAAACTTAAAACCTAAAACATAAAACTTTATTTCCTCATATGAGTTTTAGATTTAGAAAATTTCCTGTTTATGAAGAACTTCGAAAATTTGCAAGAAAAATTTATCTGTTAACTAATAAGTTGCCCAAAAAAGAACAATTCGGGTTAGCTTCCCAGCTAAGAAGGGCGGCGACTTCAACTTTATTAAACCTAGCTGAGGGCTCAATGAAAAAATCCGATGCTGAATTCAATAGATTCCTATTAATCTCAATTGGATCAATTAGGGAAATTGTAGCCATTCTAGATATCTGTCTCGACCAAAAATATATCACTTCTTCTCTTCATCAAAAATATGTGGTAAAATGCGAAAACATCGTCAAACAACTTTACGGTTTTAGCAGGTCTCTTAAAAAATAGTTTTTTAGTATTTTGTATTAAGTTTTAAGTATTAAGTCTTAAGTTAAAACGAAGTTTTATTATGGCAAAAGGACAAAGAGAATTATTAGCTTTAATCTGTTCGGTTTGTAAAAGCCAGAACTACATCACCGAAAAGAACAAAACCAACACCACCGGCAAGTTGGTTTTAAAAAAGTATTGTCGCAGATGTAAGCGAAAAACAGAGCATAAAGAGAGAGCGAAACTAAAATAAATTAATTTCTATCTTCGGATTTTTTTCGGTGCGTTTTTACTAAATCTTGTCTGGTTAAAAACTTTGCTCAATCCTTTGATTTTGAAACTTTATCGTTCCCAGATAAGCGGTTGAAATTTAAGCCCGTAGTGAATGACGCTTTCTGCGTCAGCCACGGCAATCCGGCGGAAGACGGAGACGAGTTTTTGGCCAATCTTCAATCTCTTTAAATCAGCATTAATAATCTGGGCCGTGACTCGAATCTTTGGTGCCAGTTCAATAAGACCAACGATATATGGCGCTTGACCCTCAAAACCAGCCGGCGCGTTCCTGACCACGGAAAAACTAATCAATTTGCCTGGATTATGAATTTTAATTTTCGTTAAACCATTTTCTCCGCATTGGAGGCAGTATTCCCTTTTAGGGAAATAAGTCTTTTGACATTTCGAACAATAACTGCCAAAGAAATGATAACCATTCTCCCGCCAAATTCGGACCGGTGATTGTCTAGACATGATTTTCTCCTTTAAGAAGATGGATGACCGCGGTCGAGCCGCTGCCGCCAAGGTTCTGGGCCAAACCAATCCGGGCCTTCTTCACCTGTCTTTTCCCGGCTTCGCCTCTCAACTGAAGGACTAACTCGACCAGCTGTTTGACACCAGTGGCGCCAACCGGATGACCGCAGGCTTTTAAGCCACCCGAAGTGTTAACCGGCAATCGACCGTTAATTTTCGTCTCTCCCTTAGTCGTTGCCTGACCCGCCTCGCCTGGCTTAAAGAAACCCAAGCTCTCCAGGCTGATAATCTCGGCAATGGTAAAGCAATCATGAACTTCGGCCAAGTCAATCTCCTCAAGTTTAATTTCTGCTATTTTTAACGCCTTTTTAACGGCCTCCTTGGTCGCCTTCTGTTCAGTTATCTTCTTTCTGGCGGCCAAACTTAAAGTATCCGAAACCAGTGAGCTGGCAATAATCGAAACCGGGGGTTGGCCATTTGCTTGATTCGCCATCACCAGGGCGGCGGCGCCATCAGTAATCGGTGAACAATCAAGCACTTTTAAAGGATCGGCTACTTTCGGACTAGCAAGCACTTGCCTCAGACTGATTTTAAAAGGAAACTGGGCTAAAGGATTCAAACTCGCATGAACATGATTCTTGACCGCGACTTGGGCCAAGTCTTCTTCCTTTAAACCATATTTTTCCATATAGGCCTTAGCCATCAAGGCGTAAAGTGAAGCAAAAGTAAAACCATTGACTCCCTCTTCAGCTTCAGCGCTCGCTCCCATCAAAGCTTTATTCACCTCTTGAGTCGATAAATCAGTCATTTTCTCCACCCCAATCACCAAAACCTTTTGATAATAACCAGAGGCAAGCGCCAAACACGCCTGATGAACCGCCATCGCTCCGGAAGCACAGGCACCCTCAATCCTCATCGCCGGAATTTTCAAGTTTAATCTTTCCGCCACTAAAGCCCCCAGGTGCTCCTGACCAGTCACCGCTGAAGAAAGCATGTTGCCGACAAAAATAGCGTCTAAATTTTTTAATTCTATCTTTGAATTTTTAACCGCTTTCATTCCCGCTTCTTCGGCTAAATCAACCAAGGATTTATCCCAGTGTTCGTCAAATTTAGTCATCCCTACGCCTAAAACCGGTATCGGTTTCATAAATAACCTCCTTTTCTTAAGTACTGACTGTAATCAAGCTCTTCCTTCTTTTCAAGAAAATGGACGAGCTTTGTTCCCTTTTTTCTTTTCGTTAAAAGCAGACTCCTGGTCCGCATCGAAATAATATCAGCGCCGGCCCCTGAGCCATAGGCGGCCAAGAGAATCTTTTTGCCCTGCCTGGCTCCATCCAAAACCTGACAAAGACCTAGAAGAGAAGAAGCGGAGTAAGGATTGCCGATTTGTTTGACAATCAAGCTTTTCTCAATTTGTTTTGATTTAACCCCTAATCTCTCGGCTAATTTAAGGGGAAACTTCAAATTGGGCATATGGAAAATAATTGCCTCAAAATCACTCATCTTTTGCTCCGAGCCTTCAAGGAAACGCCTGACTCCCTCCTCCAGGTGGCGGAAATAAGCCATCTCGCCGGTAAACCGACCCGCATGAGAAGGAAAATCAGCCCCGTCCCGACGCCAAAAATCCGGGGTGTTGGAGGAAAAAGAGGAAAAATAATCAATCTGGGTTAAGAATTCCCTTGGTTGACGACCAAGAACAAAGGCGGCGGCCCCAGCTCCGGCCGTGTATTCCAATTCATCTCCCTTTTTACTCTGGGCAGCATCCGTGCCAATGGCTAGACCGTAATTAATCTGGCCGGCTTCCAATAAAGCGGCCACCAGCTGAATTCCGGCCGAGCCAGCCTTGCAGGCAAACTCCAAATCCGCGGCCAGGTAGTCAGGACCAATGCCTAAAGCCTCAGCCACTATCGTCGCCGAGGGCTTAACCGCGTAAGGATGACTTTCCGAGCCGATAAAAACCGCCCCTATTTTCTCAGGCTCAATCTCAGCTCTGGCAAGAGCGATTCTCCCAGCTTCCACTGCCATGGTCACTGCGTCTTCATCCGAATCAGGAATTGACTTCTCTTTAATGCCCAAGCTCCGCGAAATTTCATTGTCTTCTTTGCCCCAAACCCGGGCAATCTCATCAACTCCAATCCGAAACCGCGGCACATAACCTCCGTAGCCAACAATCCCCACTCTGGCTAATCTTTTAAGCTTTCTCATATTTCTTTTTAAGTCTAAGGTATATAAAAACCCAGTAAACAATGTAAGCCTCCAAAGCCAGGAAAAAGAGAGTTATCATCGTAAAAGAGATTAAAATCAAACGGTGATAGAACCAAGGAATTTTAAAAAAGAGAAAATTGATCAATTCAAAAACTAGGAAAATAGAAAAGACTGGCAGCCAGAGATAAAAAGGAAAACCAAGAATCAAGAAGGTTTGAGAAAAGTCTTTTTCTATCCGGATGGCTCTAAGAGTTCGGTAAGGGTGAAAGATCAATCCCCAAAGATTGCGCAAGGAGAGATAGCTCTCTCGGATCGAGAGTAGCCCAAGCTTTTTGGTTGAATTTTTGATCTTGCCAATTTTTGAGGAACGCATGTCTTGCCCGACGCAAACGAGACTCCACCGCCTTAACTGATTTGCCGGTTAAAAAGGCAATCTTTTTAACGGTGTACCCTTCTATATATTTAAGTCGTAAAACCTGGCGGTAACCCTCACTTAAGGAAAGGAAGCAGCTTATCATTTTTTCCTTGATTTCCTTCTCCTCCAACGCCATTTCCGGACTTAGGGCTTGGTCAGCGATGGTCTCTAAAATGGGCAGTCGGGAAAATAAAATTCTTTTAATTTTTTGCTTGCGGTAAAAATCCGCGACTTCGTGGCGGGCAATGCTGGTTAACCAAGATTTGAGCGAGGCTTTGCCGAAAAAAGAGGGTAAAGAATAGATGGCAGAGATAAAAACGTCTTGAAGAATCTCTTCTGCATCTTCGACTCGTTCGACTTTTCGAGAAATATAATTAAAGAGGTAATCTTCAAACTGTTCATGAAATCTTTTCAACCAAATCTTCTCCTGCCTCATCACCCCTTTAATTAACTCTTCGTCAGGACACACGGTAAAGAAGATTGTAGCAAGAAAACAAAAAGAAGGCAAAGTTTTCTTAACTTCACTCTCCTGCTAACATTTTGACCCAACTATAATATGAATTCTCGCTCTTAATCTCCTTAATCTCTATTTAATTCCATCACAAAATCTTGTTATAGCCAAACTTTGTGATTTTCTTAGGTTCATATTTTTAAATGAGTACTTAAATGTTGTAAATAATGTGGTGGATGTGGCGTCAGACTAAAAAACTTCCAGAAGAAAAATCACAAACCAAAATACTTCTTATAAACACTCTCGTTTTCTATTCCCTCAACTATTAAAATTATAACATCATCCCCTATCCCGTAGTACTGACGCAAAAATTCTATTTCTTCATAACAGGTATAGGGATAAAGATAAACACTTTTCTGCAAACGGAAAAACTTAAGTTTCTTCAAAATTTCCCGAAAGGCCTGTTGAGTATTCCTTTTGTATTTGGCGATATCATAAATTACCAACCTCCAACGGCCATCCCATTTGGGTGGTTTTTTGATAATTATTTCTTCAAGTTTGTATTTTAGATACCTCGTTTTCCCTTTTTTAGTCAAAACTACCATCGGCTCTCCGTTTCTTTCGACTATCTTAACTACTTTTTGATTTCTTAACCTTTTTAATGATGCCCGGAGCCGCCACAAATTAAATCTTTCCCATTCTCTAAATCTTTTTTTCTGTTCAGCCCCCTGATAGCTATCCATCGCCGCCTTGACCACAATCGGTAAACCCGGGAAAACAAGGCAAGCGGACAGGAAGGTACCCGCACCCAACAGCCCTAAAATATCTTTTACCCTTGGATCAATTTTATCGACTCTCAATCTACTCATCCCCATCTTCTCCCTATCAATAACTCCCTCTTAATAACAGAACAATTTTAATCAATATCACATTTTTTGGCAATAGCCAAATTTTGTGATGTTTTCAGGCACGAATTTAATTATATTCATATATTATTATAGTGGATAATAAATCTTGTCGATTGATAAATTAATGATTATTGAATTATGATTATTAAATTTACCACTAGAAGCGCAATTGAAAGTCATAAGAAGGCAAAGGTTCTAAATAAACATCAGGAGGGAAAGAGCAAGAAAGATTAATAAACCGCCAAAGCCTAGTCCTATCACGGTTGGGGCAAAGAAACCGGTTTCTGGTACCGTCGGCGTTGGCGTCAACGTGCCGGTCGAAGTCGGTGTCGGTGTGCCGCTGGCCGTGGCAATACCAGCGCCAATTCCTTCGGGAAGAATGGTATAGGTGCCATTGCTGACGCTGGCAAGAATATCCTCGCCGTTAGCGGTAACATTACAATCTGTGGTTGACTCGCCGAACATTTCAAAACTCACCACCGCCTGCCCGCCGGCAATTGATTTGAAAGAAATTCTCGCTAGATTACCCGTCCCGATAAAGCCCGAGCCAACATTGCTGACCGCCTGAAGAACAATCTTGCCCGGCTGGGAAACATCCTCATTAATCTTGTTGTCATAGAGACTACCCAGAGCGGCATTCTTCGCCTCAAGCTTCATTTCATCGTAAGAGATAAGAATGTCGACGTCGTCGGTCTCAACCCCACCGGTATCTAAAACCACGTCAACCTCAAAACTGTCACCAACCATCACCGATTTTGAAGCCGGAGAAAAAGAGAGGGAAGCGCCAGCAAAAGCTAAGCCTGGCTGAATTAAAAAAGGCAAGGCAAGGAGAAAAAAAATTGAAAGAGCTGGCAGAAACTTTTTCATCACTTTAGATAATCAATCTAATTCATTTTCAATCAAATCGAACTTCTTGTCAAGTCCCTCTTTGTTTTAACCACTACAGTCAACGGGACAATTACATTTATTTTCAGGCTTTTGGCATTGTCCATCTCCGCATTTTGTGCAATAGCCAGAGCCGTCGCCTCTTCCACCAGTAGGTAGAAGACATTTTCCATCTTTAAACTTATCTAGACCGATTAATCTCAAATCCTGACAGCACTTAGGAGAATTAGGATAATCAAGGAAGGCTTCTCCTTCAGGGATACAGGATAATGGCGGAATAGAACTTAAGGGATAACCATACACGGCTGGAATGTTTCCTTGTCGTCCAAGACTCAAACCATATCTTTCAAGGATGGTTGGGGCCAGGTCTTTTCTATCACCACCCCTAATCACTAAAGGGTCGTTGGTGGCCAAAAAACCATAGGGGGCATTCTGATGCTTATCTTGACCCTCATCAAAACCGTGATCAGTGGTTACATAAATCAGTGTTTCTTCATAAACCCCCGTCTCTTTTAGCTTCGTGATTATCTTCTCTAGCCATTGGTCCTCGTCAAAAATCTTTTCTGAATATTCGACTGAATTTTCTTTAAATTTGTGGCCAGAACTATCTGAGTCTTTAAAGAGAAAAAAAGCAAAGAATTTTTTATCTTTATATTTTTCTATTAATTCAAGGGCTTTAGCGCCAACATTGCTATTGTTCCCTGCGCTTTCCTGTAGGTAATCAATTCTCTCATTGTTGATATAAGCTCCTTTTCCTGAAACATAAAGAGTGACGATATTATCCTCACCAAAATATTCTTCCAATTTCTCAAAAATCGAAAAACCTTTTGGTAAAGCTGGTTGATCATCATTACTGAAAATGCCGGATACTTCGGCGCTATAACCTGAAAGAATTTGAGGCCAGCCAGGGGTAGTTTCTGTCTCGCCATTAGTAACAGTAATATCAAAAACTTCTCCGCTGGTAAGTCCTTCCATGTTTGGCAGGCCCTTTTTACATTCAGGCAACTCCTTTTGAAAACATTCCCACAAATGATCCCTCTGAACTCCATCCCAACCAATAATAATGATATTAGGCGCCGTGGCTAGAAATGCCTTTCTTGACTGAAGCTCTCTTATCTCCTTTATTTCGCTAGTAACCTTAATAATTCCAAGGAGTAAGGAAAAGAGAATCGCTACTAGCAGTGGTATCTGTCTTCGAAAGGTCACACTTCTAAAATACATCAACTTCAGATTTTTGACAATTTTTGACTCTATATAGTATAATCCTCTTATCAATGAAGCGGGTTAAGTTTCTACTAGCTCTTCTGCCCGCGATTATTCTTCTAACATTCCCTTATCGTGCTTTAGCGGCAACAGAAGCCCTAACATCCAACTGCCTTAATCTGCCTTATTCTATCATAACAAAGCAAATTTTGTCTTAAAATATCAAAAAAGGGAAAAGTTCTTCTCCTTTTTCTTTGAATAACTCTCTACAAATTTCTTTCGAAGATAACGTGTCAAACCATGTCTTAATATACTTTTAAGATGAACCTTTGTGCCATAACCTTTGTTTTTTCCCCATAAGTATTTCTTATATCTGGATTTTTCGCAGGAAAAGTTAGGTTGAAGCCTCTAAGTCAAACTAACCGCGGTCAAAAGCGACTCAGGGGCAGGTAGGCCGCTTCTATCTATCACTAAATTCCACATGCCCCCTACTTTCTCATGAAGTGTGGTTAAATCCTCTTCGTCAAAATCAGCTCCGATAAGGAGTCTTATCTCGTCCTCACCGATTATCTCTACTGCCAATTGAGGAAACTCACCCACAATTCTTTGATACTCCTTTAAAAAGTCTTTATTTCTATGCTCTTTCGTTGCTTGAAGTAATCCTGCCGAAAAAATGTAAGCGTCCTGAATTCCTGCTTCAGAGGTCATCACTCTCAACCTAAGAGATTCGAGGTCAACAGTCTGGATTTTATAAATCTTCTTTCTAATAAGTCAAGGTCTTCTTCAGAAACGCCGAGAAGAGCCGATCCCTACTTTTATCGGCAGTGTCAGATCAACCACACCCCCTTTTACAATCGCCTCTCTGAATTGATCCCTGAAGGCGGCTGCCTGTTTAATAATGTTTGTTTCTTGTTCCCTTCCCGTCCCACCTTATTTTACCACTCCTGGTCAAATTTATCTTTGTGAGATTAACTCAAGTTGGGCCTGAGTGGGAGTTGTTGATTCAGTTCTCTTTTTAACTGGCAATCTTCCGGTTGAATAGGGTAAATCACTCAAGGACCTAGTCGACCGAGGATAGACTAAACCAAGATCACGAAGGTAACGCTTCTTTTCTCTCTTCCTTCTTCTTCTCTCCTCTCGCCTGGGATCAAGAGGTGAATGAGGCTCAACAAACCAAAACTGAGTGCCCGGAGAAAGATACCTAGTCATCACTCTAAGATCACTTCCCATATCCTCTAGACTGACCTTGGGTTCCATAAAAACGACCACTCCCCGAACTGCTTCCAGAGAACAATCATGACTCCTACATAAATCCTCAGAAAGACTCTTAATTGAATCTCCACTTTTTTTTACTTCTTCAGCAGAGGGAGTTTCTAAATCCAAGAAGCAACCTTGAACCGAACCGTCCATATTTGCCCTCATAATGATTAAAGGAGAACAAGAAAGTTCAAGAGGCGATGGCTTTTTTAGTTCAAATATTCCCCTTATTATTAGAGGATTTTCAGGAAATAGCTCTCCCCCAATTGCCTCGAGAGAGAAATTAAGCGTTTCTCTTCTCTGCTCATCAATTCCTGGTGGAGGCAGTTCTTCAACCATTGTTTTCTCACAACCTTAGGCAGGTTACTCCATTGCAATCCGAGCCTTAATTATGTTATCATATTTCCATGCCTGTTGGCAAAGTAAAACCATTAATCTTTCTCCAGGAAGTCCGTTCGGAACTGAAGCGGGTCGTTTGGCCTACCCGTCAGGAAGCCATCCGCCTGACTTCAGTCGTGGTCATTGTTTCCGCTTTGGTCGGCGTTTATATCGGCACTCTTGATTATTTCTTTGCCAAAGCGATTGGCTTTTTGCTCGGGAGGTAATGATGGCAAAAAAGAGAAAGCTCAAAAAAGAAACAAAAGTAACAGAGAGTGAAAATGAAATCAGGGTCGCTCCCCGAAAGAAGTTTCAGGGACATATCGTCATTACTAAGACTGACAGCCCCAAAGCTCAGTGGTATGTCATTCATACTTATTCTGGTCATGAACTGAAAGTCGCCACTTCTCTTAAACAAAGGGTGGAGACGATGAACTTAAGTGATAAAATCTTTGAAATTCTTATCCCCACTCAAGATACTTTTCAAATTCGGGCGGGCAAAAAATTACCGGTGACTGAAAAAATCTTTCCCGGCTACATGCTCGTCAAGATGGACTTAAACGACCAATCATGGCTGACGGTGAGAACTACTCAGGGAGTGACCGGTTTTGTCGGCGTGGGCAACAAACCGACCCCGATTTCCGGCGAGGAAGTGAAAACCATTCAGCAATTCATGTCCCTGGAAGCCCCGAAGTTCAGGGCAAAATTTAGCCAAGGAGAAGCGGTCAAAATTGTTGATGGACCTTTTGCCGACTTCCTCGGCACCATTGATAATATTGACGAAGATAAGGGCAAACTAAGAGTTCTGGTTTCCATTTTCGGTCGAGAAACACCAGTGGAGCTAGATTTTTTGCAAGTCAAAAAAATCTAGAAATTCCAATTATCAAATTCCAAATCCCAAACAAATCACAATGATCAAATTCCAAATAGATAATAAAGTTTTAAAATTAAAAAATTTGAATTTGGAAATTATTTGTAATTTGGTGCTTGGTGTTTGGAATTTATCCTGAAAGGAAATTTATGGCTAAAAAAGTAAAAACCACCATTAAAATCAATCTGCCTGCGGGTGAAGCGACCGCCGGCCCGCCCGTGGGTCCGGCTCTCGGCCAGCATGGCTTACCCATTATGGATTTTATTAAAGCTTATAACGAAAAAACCGCTGCTCTCAAAGGTAAAATCATTCCTGCGGTGATTACCGTCTACGAAGACCGAACCTTTTCCTTTATTACCAAACTGCCGCCGGTGGCGGATTTGATTAAAAAGGCTTTAAATCTCGAAAAAGGCTCGGCCACCACCGGCCGGGAAGAAGCAGGCAAACTCACCAAAGAGCAGGTCAAGCAGATTGCTGAAGAAAAAATGAAAGATTTAAATGCCCGTGACTTGGAAACGGCGATGAGAATCGTCGAAGGAACAGCGAAATCGATGGGAGTAAAGATAGAAAATGGGTAAAAAGAGAATTATCACCGTTGGTGAAGAAAAAAAGACCGTTAAGAAATCTCTCAAAGAAGAGAGGGGTGTCCGCGTCCCGGGATTAAAAGGTGGCGAAAGAGTCGTCGCCGTAACTGCGGAACCGGTTAAAGAAGAATCCTCCGACGCCAAGGCTATGGTGGGCAAGGAGGAATCCTCCTTCACTAAAGCTTCGAAGGACAGGCCTAAGGTAGTTAGACCGCCTAAAGAAAGAGGCAAGAAATACAAAGCCGTCAAGATGAAAATCGATCCTGCCAAACTCTATCCCCTTCCCGAGGCGATTAAACTCCTCAAGGAAACTTCTTATTCA
>JADDYB010000140.1_pt1 | contig 21394 bp, 25 predicted proteins | sample 8641941 | NCBI WGS metagenome assembly JADDYB01 (sample SAMN16275377, study PRJNA637457) | freshwater sediment metagenome | isolation source: Lake Kineret sediment | place: Israel: Lake Kineret | collected 2013
AAGATCAAACACAAGATATATATAGGATCAATTATTGATCAATATATTAAGTCTGTAATATGTGGGAGATAGTCATGGATTACTTTAAGGCTGGTGGAGTTTGCCTGCTTTTCGTATTCATAGCTGCAGCTCTGCCTATAGGTGGGTTTGCGGCAACCCCAAGCGATGTAGCAGTACCTGGCAGCAATCCTGCTGACACTAGCGCCAGCGGTGCTTCGCCGGTAGTCAGTGAGAATTCAATTTCCAAGGGCGTCGACATCAAGAGCATAGGTGCGACCGAAGCTCCAATTAAAGTTCAAAGGCCAAGCAGCGGAATTCGGCCAGGGGCTGCAATTGGAGCAAGCACGCCTGCCGTTTCAGCGGCGCCTGCTGTCTCTGAGGCAACCAAGTCGGCTACATCAGAAGCAGCCAAAACGAGTGCAGATCAACCATCAGCTAAAAGTGCTGAGACAAAGACTGCAACTGTAGCCTCGAGCACAAAGGAAAGCACACAAAATTCTGCCCAAATCACTCCGCCTCAGGCCTACAAGACACAAGCTATCGCCAACTTATCCCCAAGCTCCGCTAATTCTGACAACTTAACAAGCAAGACGTCGGCTTCTCAAAATAAGACTTTGACAACCTCTGATGTAAATAAGGCTTTGGCAAATAACTCAGAGACAAATATGACAATAAATACGACTCCCTCAACGACTGAAAATAAGACTGAACAAATAGCTCCTACGGTGCAGCCAGCTTTTACAGACAGGATATGGGATGAAGACAGAAGCCCGCTGGATTATACTTGGACTCCATTAGTCTTTTCCGGATTCTTCTATGACCTAGATGATGGGGTTGGAAACGAAAAACTGATCGTGCACCTTACCCCAGGAAAGTTGAGAACCATTGCTGAGAAGGACTTAAAATATGAAACAACGGTACAGCCCATAAATTTCAAGTTCAAAGATTGGGGCCAATACCAGGTTATAGGCTTCATGGCTGACAAGTATTTTGCAGGCTATAGCGGAACAAAGGTAGTTGACAAAGAAATAAGTTTGATCAATGAAGGCCAGCTGCGGCAAGTTCTAATGGACAACGACGATGAAAAGACCATCGTTCAGGGTTCCGTTCTTCCTCTCGAAGAAGGATATGAGCTGCGCATCAAAGAGATCGATACCAATGGCAACAAAGTATATTTGGCCCTGGCTAAAGATGGCAAGGAAATCGATAGCAAGGTAATATCTCCTGGAACGCTCAAAAGCTCAACTTACCAGTATAAAGTAACCGTAGGCGGAGAGGACATACCCATAATCATGGCCCACATACCAAGTGTATTTGCCGGAAGTGAATCCGGCATAGTGTCTATAGACGGACTATTTCAGGTATCTGATACATACAAGTCTGTAGAAACCGGAGATAATTACGGAAAGATGGAAGTAGACTCTGTATCCGATACTGGCGTAACTATGAAAAACAAGGATTCCTCCATCAGCCTAGGGAAAGGCAAGGTCGTGGATATATTCCAGAACGTAAAGTTCCAGGTAGCTGATGCCGCAAAGGTGAGGTTTGCGCCTATAGTAGAGCGCACAGGTTCCTACGAGATCAGAGGAACGATAGTTCCTCCAATACTCCGGAATTTAACTGGACCCCCTACAATTTCGAGGGATTCTATTATGATCTAGACGAAGATACTGGCACAGAAAAGCTGATCGCCAAGATATCCGGATCGAAGATAGACGAGGGTGATCTCCTCTACGAGACCAGCCCCCTCCAAGTAGAGTTCGATTTCAAGGACTGGGGAAAGTATGATGTCATAGGCTTTATGGCCGATAAATACTTCGCAGGCTACAATAATAAGACCAAGTTCACCGATGAGTTCAGTGATATAAACGAGGGCGAATTGAGGAAGATCCTGGTGGACAGCAAAGACGAAAAGACCATAACCACTGGTTCTGTGCTTCCTCTAGAAGAAGGCTACGAGCTGCGGATCAAGCAGGTTGACATAAACGGAAATAAAGTATATTTGGCCCTGGCTAAAGACGGCAAGGAGATAGACAGCAAGATAGTATCGCCGTCTGCCGGAGATTTCAAGACCTCTAACTATTTCTATAAGATCAATATGGGATCCACAAAGGATGTTCCGTTAATAGCTGCCCACATACAAAGCGTCTTCAAGGGCACAGAGGCTGATCTGGCCACTGTGGACGGCATCTTCCAGCTATCCGATGCGCCTGCAAATGTGGAAGAGGGGGAGACACACGGCAAGATGAAGGTGAAGACTCTTAGTGACACAGGCATCACTATGAAGAACGAGGGGGACATCAGCCTAGGAAAGGGTCGCACAGTGGAGATAATGGGCAACTTGAAGTTTAGGATTGCCGACAATGATACTAGGAGCTTTGCCCCTATCGCCGAGAGATCCGGAGCCACAAAGGCCCTTGCCCTTAATATTCCAGATACTATAGTAGTCAATAAAGCTATGAGGATCGAGGTCAAATCTGCAGGAGAGACCATAAGCGGTGTGACGGTCCTAGCAAATGGCGAAGTCATAGGCAATACAGATGCCGAGGGAACGATAAGCTATGTGCCTACAAAAGTGGGAGCTTTAGAGGTAATTGCAAAGAAAGCACCCTACAGTGACGCCCGGAGCAATCTGGTTGTGAAGGCCACGGCCGCTCCTGTCTCACCCGGAGCTGAAAACTTAACCACCAAGATGACCATCAGCGTACCTTCTGAGGTTCTGAAGAACCAGACTTTCCTCATAACTGTAAATGGAGGAGTCAATCAGACCGCCATCGAGGATGCGGATGTCTCCTTTGATCAAAGCATCATAGGCAATACCAGCGCTCAAGGAACCTTGAAGTATTCATCAGGCATTTTAGGCGAACACACTATTACGGCAGAAAAGGCCGGCTTTGATAAGGCCAGCAGAAACATAACGGTGGCCACCCCCATACTAGTGCAGGGCATTAACCTCAGCACCAAGATGGCAAGTGCTGGCAAGCCGGTGGCTGTGACGGCCAACATTAAAAATGTAGGCGCTTTCAAGGATTCCCGCAAGGTAGAGCTGATACTAAACGGAAACAAGACTGTAGATACTAAAACGGAGACTCTAGGTCCTGGCGAGAATAAGACAGTGACTTTGAGCTACAAGCCAACAGAGCCGGGAACTTATAAGCTCAGCGTAGACGATAAGGAGACCATAGTGACGGTGGAAAAGGCACAGACTAACTGGGCTCTTTACGCACTCATATTTGTGCTTCTAATCGCCATCGGAGCAGGAGCCTATCTATATAAGACTGGAGAGCTGGAAGGTTTAAGGAAGCGCCTGCAAGGACGCTAGTGAAAGCACTGGCAAATGGGGCCTCGAAGGCCCCTCTAAATCTTTTTTCGATTCGCCTTAGCAAGCAGCAATTCAGTTGTGACAATGTTTTGCCAGCAAGGGATTTGCTTTAAATAGAGCGGACAGTACAATCCTGAAATTACGACTCACGTAAGTTGAGTTGAGGATTTAGATCTAGCAAATTATCTTTGCATCAAAAGAACAAGCAAGGCAAGACGCGATTGGCATTCTAGGAAGCCCTGATTTCTGCTCAAACATTGAATTGCCCATGTCTGTTACTTTAAAAAAAACTCCACAGAGATTTACTTCTGAGGAAAGTTTGTTCCGGCATTTCACTACGGACATGTTGATATACTCTTAGGCCATCACTCATAGCACATAGTAGCATATCGATAAGTGCTACCTCAAATTCATCAAGGTATTGATATGAACTACTGGCAACCCAAACTAGAGATGATGGACAGGACCGAGCTGGAGGATTTGCAGCTAAGAAGGCTGAAGAGCACTGTAGATGCTGTTTACAAAAACGTTCCCTTTTACCATGAAAAAATGCAGCAGGCTGGGATCTACCCACAAGATATCCAAAGCCTGAAAGACCTGGAGAGGCTTCCTACCACCCGCAAGGCCAATTTGCGGGAGAACTATCCATTTGGCCTATTTGCCGTTCCCAGAGACCAGGTGGTCAGGGTTCATGCCTCCTCTGGAACCACTGGCAAGCCAACCGTAGTCGGGTATACGGCCAAAGATATCGAGATATGGTCGGATATGATGGCCAGGGATTTTGTGATGGTAGGCGTCACAAAGCAAGACATATTCCAAAATGCTGTCAATTACGGATTTTTCACCGGGGGCCTGGGCATCCACTTCGGCATCGAGCGCATGGGGGCAATGGCTGTGCCCTCTGGAGTGGGCAGCACCGAGCGACAGCTAGAGATAATGCAGGACTTCGGCGTGACTGTGCTTCACTGCACTCCATCCTATGCCCTTTATCTGGCTGAAACAGCCAAGGACAAGGGCATCATAGACAAGCTTAAGCTCAAGATAGGATGCTTTGGAGCCGAGCCATGGTCAGATGAAGCCCGAAAGGACCTTGAGGAAACCCTGGGCATAAAGGCTTACGACTCCTATGGGCTATCGGAGATGTTTGGGCCCGGAGTGGCCTTCGAGTGCCAGGAGCAAAACGGCCTGCATATCTGGGAAGATCATTTCCTGGTAGAGATTCTGGACGAGAATGGTGAGCCCTCTGCGCCAGGTGAAACAGGTGAACTGGTGCTTACCTCTCTTACTAAACAGGCCATGCCCCTCCTAAGATACCATACTGGCGATATTACTTATTTAATGGATGATGGCTGCAACTGTGGCCGTATCAGTCGCAAAGTCCATAGATTCCTGGGAAGGGCTGACGACATGCTGGTGGTCCGGGGCATTAATGTCTTCCCCAGCCAGATCGAGGATGTGCTGGTGAGCATCCCGGAGATCGGGAACTATTTCCAGGTCATCGTTGATCGGCCAAAGCATGGCCTAGATGAGTTGACCATAAAGGCGGAGCTGGCGGATGAGGCATTCACCGGCGAATTGGGTGATCTGGCCAAATTACAAAAGAAAGTCGAGAAGCGATTAAAAGCAGTGCTGAACTTGCGCAGCAAAATAGAGCTGGTGGAGAAAGGGAGCATTCCAAGGACAGCTGGGAAAGCTCAGAAGATCATCGATCTGAGGAAGTTCTGAAAAGAAGGCGCAAACAATCCAATCCTGAAATTCTCAAGATTGGATTTATATATATTTTATTCATTGCTACAGCTTGTAGCGTGGAGCAGCTAGCGGAATAAAAGGGATCTATCGATTGCATATCTCAAGATACTACACTGCTTTTTATCGAATATAAGAAGACGAAAAGATGGTTAGGATCCTGGATATCATGACAATCGAACAAGCTCATAAGAAGTACGGGCGATTTTAGAGATAAAAGAAAAGAGCATACGATCATGAAGACCGGCACCGCCAACCTTCCACTCCACGACGGCTCCGCCCCGCAGTGGCTGTTAAAGAGCGCGCCTCCTGGCAGGCGAGATAGTGAAGGCTTTGGTCTATGAACATGGCTCAAAGGAGTTCTTGCGTCGCATCTCCGATCCCTACTGGTTCTAGGCCTTTTCATGCGTGCTGGGATTCGACTGGCACTCATCCGGCACGACTACAGTCACCACCGGGGCGCTGAAGATGGCAGTGTCTCCAAAGAGACATGGAATCGCCGTCGCCGGAGGAAAGGGCAAGACTTCCAGCAAGGCCCCTTCAGATATCCTAACGCTGAGCAATGCATTCGCTTTGTCGCCGGAAAAAGTGAGCGGGCTAGTCAGAGCCAAACGGATGTCGGAAAAAGTGGACAATGCCTTGGTCCAGGACGGCTACCAGCTCTACCACCACGCCTTCTTTTTCACGGAAAAGGGCGACTGGGCGGTGGTCCAACAGGGCATGAACGATAGCTTTGCCCGCCGCTATCACTGGCTTTCGGATGGAGTAAAGAGCTTTGTGGAAGAGCCTCACAATGCCATTTGCTCCCAGCGGCAAGATCAGACGGTGCTGGACCTGACGGCTGTACAGAGCCGGGAGAACCGCCAGGCAACTTTAGATTTGGTGAAAGACGGCTCGGCTCACCTCGGACTTCGCCCGGGCCAGCGCCGTCTATTGGACTTCGTAGAGGCCAAGCCGTGCACCTTTCTGCCCGAGATTTCCATGCCCATGCGGCATGAGCTGCTGGCATGCCTCGATATTGACGAAGCAGGCAGAAAGGCACTGCAGATGGCTTACGAGCTGCAGCCTTCCAGCTATGAGGAGCTGATAGCCTTGCGGGGCTTGGGGCCCAAATGGATCAGGGCGCTGTCCCTGATCTCTGAATTAATCTACGGAGCCGCCCCTAGTTGGAGGGACCCGGCCAAGTTCAGCTTTGCCCACGGCGGCAAAGATAGTACTCCCTTTCCAGTTGACAGGGATATCTACGACCGCTCCATAAGCACGCTGCACGATGCCATAGATGGTGCCCGGCTGGATAAGAAGGAGAAGTACGAAGCCATTAAGCGGCTGGCTAGGATATGCGACGACTAATGTATATTCGATTGGATGGGCAAAAGGGCGGCCATAGATTATTATACTTCTTAATATTCTTAATACTTCTCTACAAAAGGTTTATTTCCTTTAAGTCGAACCAAACGGTCAGCAATTAATGAGGAATTCTATGCGACTTTCCATGGACTTAGAGCTGCAGGATGTGCCGGGACAGTTGCTTCTGGCGCTGCAGCCCTTTAAGGATAACAGGGCCAATATAATCAGCGTTGTTCACCATCGAGAGAGAAAGACTCCGCGGGGAATGATTCCCGTACGCTTCGTGGTGGAGATGGATAGATCCAAGCTCGACACAGTTAAGTCTCAGCTCAAGAACAGCGGTATCTCTGTGGTTAGAGCTGGCGAGGAGCGTTTCATCGAAGCTATTCCCGTAGTTTTGGTAGGTCACATACTGGATAGCGACCTGGGAGATACCATTAAAAGGATTGACTCCACCGGATTTGCCGAGGTAATGGACCTTTCCCTGACTATGCCGGGGGTCGATGAGCCATCTTCTGCCTATCTGCGAATTCGGGCCACTGGCAAGGCAGAGATACAAAAGGCCATTTCAATTCTACGTGAAGTGGGTGCCGAGAAAAAGCTGCTGGTGATAGAGCCGATAGAGGCGGAAGCGGTATGAGAGACATCAAGATTTCCCTAGTTGGCTACGGAATTGTAGGGCACGGCGTAGTCGATGTCCTAAACAGGAAAAAAAAGATGCTCCGCGATATGGGCTTGAATCTGAAGCTCATAAGCGCCACCGATCATACTGGCACGGTAGTCAGCGAAGACGGAATTGACGCAGAGAAGATACTGGCCGAGAGGACCCTGGAAAGAGTCGCCACATCCAGCATGAAGGGAAAAGAGGCCATAGCTGCAATTGACTCCGACCTGGTGATTGAGGTAACTCCCACCAACATAGTCCACGGCCAGCCTGGCCTAGGACACATGGAGGCAGCTCTGTCAGGGGGGAAGCATGTAGTCACATCGAACAAGGGCCCACTGGTTGTAGACTACAGCCGTCTGAAGAAACTTGCTGAAGATAACGGCGTCATGCTCAAGTTCGAGGCCACCGTTGGCGGCACCATGCCCTTGATTAGCCTGGTGGAGCGAACTCTAGTAGGAAACAACATTCAATGCATCCGGGGCATCTTCAATGGCACCTGCAACTACATCCTTACCAGGATGGTTGAAGAGAACATTCCATATGCTCATGCTTTAAGCGAAGCCCAGGATCTGGGAATTGCCGAGGCCGATCCCAGCTATGATGTTGAGGGAGTCGATACTGCTGGTAAAGTAGTAATTTTGGCAAATTCGCTCTTCGACATGGATATAAAATACAGCGATGTGGACGTGACTGGAATTACCGGAGTCACCCCCGAAGCATTGGCCCTAGCCAAGAAAAGAGGGTATGTGATCAAGCTAATTGGAGATGTGCCTGCTCTTAAGGTGCGGCCCACTCTAGTGCCCATCGGAAATCCCATAGCTGTGTCAGGGACGCTTAACTCAGCAGCTATATACACGGATGTATCTGGAACCATAACCGTCACTGGTCTAGGAGCCGGCTCCATTGAGACGGCCAGCGCCATTCTAAGCGACATAATCAGCATCTACAGGACTAAGCGCATCGACGCAATATTTTAAGGCATGACCAGCTTCCTTGAGTTCGCAAAGCTTTGTCAAAAGGCAGAAGGGATTCGCAGCTCCCTGGAGAAGATCGATCTAGTGGCGGCATTCCTGGCACAGCTAGAGGATGTCGAACTGGCCATTGCTTCCAACTTCATTATGGGCCGGGTTTTCCCTAGTGCAGATATGGTTCTGGGGGTGGGCCCCAGCATTCTTTATGAAGCCCTGGCCAAAGCCTGCGGATGTACTTCCGAAGTGATCCAAGACGCCCTTCGGGAAACGGGAGATCCAGGACTGGTGGCCGCGGTAGTGGCGCAGAAGCGACGACCGCTCAATTTATCCGCCTTTTCCAGCGCTGATCAACTGACCATCTCCGATGTCTATGAGAGATTTGTATCCATATCCAGGGCTTCAGGAAAGAGAAGCCAGGATGCAAAAGTCAAGAATCTGCAGTTCCTCTTCGGAGCTGCAGCTCCCCTTGAGACTCAGTATCTGGCCAGACTTGCCATGGAGGATCTACGAATAGGCGTGGGTGAGGGGGGAGTCAGGGACGCCATAGCCAAAGCCTTTGGCCAGCCCGCTGATCTAGTTGAGCGGGGCTACAATCTCACCAACGATATGGGGCTGGTGGCAAAGCGCGCCAAACAAAGCAGTCTTTCTAGCCTTAACATATTGATCAATCATCCCATAAAGATGATGTTGGCTCAACTGGTGGAAGGCATTGGACCAGCCATCCAGGAGATGCAAATGGCAGCTGTTGAGTGGAAATTCGATGGAGCAAGGGTCCAGATCCACAAGAACGGAGAAGAGATTCGCATCTATTCCCGGCGTCTGGAGAACGATACATCGTCTCTGCCGGATATTTCAAGGGCAGTCCTCAAGCTGGTGAAAGCTCAAAGCGCCATCCTGGATGGAGAAGCCGTGGCAATAGGAGACGATGGCCGTCCCCGGCCTTTCCAGGACATACTCAAACGATTCCGCAGGATGTACAACGTAGAAAAGCTGGCTGCCCAGATACCCTTGCGCTTATTCTTATTCGATCTACTCTACCTGGACGGAGAAAGCCTGATAGACAAACCGCTCTCTGAGCGTAGAAGTTTGCTGGAAAAGATTGCCGATTCCCAGCTTGTTGCTCCCCAAGTTATCACAGGCAAGTCAGAAGCAGTAGAAGAGATCTACCAGGATGCCTTGGCGGCCGGCCATGAAGGCATCATGATAAAAAATCCGGAATCTCCTTATGCCCCGGGAAAGCGTGGCAAGAACTGGCTGAAGATCAAGCCGGTCATGGAGACGTTAGACCTGGTGGTCATTGGAGCCACTTGGGGGGAGGGCAGAAGGGCCAATTTGCTGGGGTCATACCGCTTGGCTTGTGCAGATCTGGAGACCGGAAAGATGCTGGATATCGGCTGGGTGGCTACCGGACTTACAGATGAGGTTTTGGCCGAGCTTACCGAGCTTTTCCGGGACTTGATTGTGATGCAGAAGGGCATGGAAGTGGAGATCAAACCGGCTGCAATTTTTGAGGTGGCTTATGAAGAGATCCAAAGAAGCCCTAACTATTCTTCTGGCTTTGCTCTGAGGTTTCCACGTCTGGTGGCGGTAAGGGATGACAAATCAGTTGAAGAGGCAGACACTTTGGAGAGGGTCATGTCCTTGTATCAGTTACAGAGGGGTCGCAACCATAAAAGCAAGGTTTAGGTATCTCAAGGTTTAGGTGTCGATGATGATTTCTAAAAGGCTGGAAGAGCTGAAGGATGAGGATCTGGAACGGCTGTTGTCCAGGCAGGCAGGAATACAGGATGTTCTGCCTAAGGTGAGCGAGATAGTCATGGAAGTGGCGTCTGAAGGAGACAAGGCGCTTTTCAAGTACACCGAGGCGTTGGATGGTGCCAAGCTTCCAAGCCTAAAAGTTGGCGAGGAAGAAATTGCGGCCGCTTATGAGGCAGTAGACGAGGATCTGGTCACATCTTTGGGAGAAGCGGCAGAGAATATCTTCAACTTCCATGATGAGCAGAGAGAACGCGATTTCTGGTTGACCGAGGTGTCGCCGGGCGTTTTTGTAGGACAAAAGACCGTTCCGCTGGAGTCCATTGGCGCTTATGTGCCCGGCGGGCGGGCTTCTTACCCCAGCTCAGCCCTCATGACCGTCATTCCGGCCAAGGTGGCAGGAGTGCCCAGGATTGTTGTTTGCACTCCTCCAAATAAAGACGGCCGGATCATGCCTCTTACATTGGTGGCGGCTGACATGGCCGGTGCAGATGAGATTTACAAATTGGGCGGCGCCCAGGCCATTGCAGCAATGGCTTTTGGGACGAAGACCATAGACCGGGTTTACAAGATTGTAGGCCCGGGAAATGTCTATTTAACCGCGGCCAAGCTGCTGGTCAGGGAAACGGTGGAGATCGACTTTCCAGCAGGCCCCAGCGAAGTGCTGATAATTGCCGATCGCTCTGCCAATCCCGGAGTCATAGCAGCGGACATGATCGCCCAGGCTGAGCACGATCCCAACTCAATAGCCGTTTTGGTGGCCACAGATGAGCTGCTGGCTCAAGCAGTGGCCGAGGAGGTAGCCATTCAGGCTCAGCAGGCCGAGCGTCTGGATATTATCAATCAGAGCCTGAATCATTGTGCCGTACTATCAGCCAGCAGCATGGAGGAGGCGGTGGATTTCTCCAACGCCTTTGCTCCGGAACACCTAGAGATAATCACCGCCAATCCCATGGATGTCCTGCAGGATATCCAGAATGCGGGAAGCGTCTTTTTGGGTGGATTTACGCCTGTGGCAGCCGGCGATTACGCCAGCGGTACGAATCACGTTCTTCCTACTTCAGGATACGCCCGGGTCTTTTCCGGCCTGAATGTGGATCATTTCACCAAAAAGATGACGGTGCAAAAGATCTCTGAAGACGGGCTGAGGTCGCTGGAGGATTGCATTGTCTCTCTGGCCAAGGCAGAGGGACTGAGCGCCCACGCTAAGTCTGTGGAAAGGCGGCTGGAGAAGATAGAATAGAATCTAGGCAAGCACAATTTGCGCAATCAAGCATATCTTTAATCAATCTAAATTTGTTGGGGATTTAAAGGCTTAGTTAATAATGAGGATTTGCGGATAGCTGGATTTTCCGATAGATTATTAAGGTAACGATAGTTAAGTTCTGCAGATACATTTTGAATTTCTAGCTGGAAAGGTGAATTTAGAGATGAAGTATCAAAACCTAATCTTTGTGCTTGCATTAGCAGTGCTTATTATGTCAGCAATGGCCCAAGGGCCAGCTGATATCATTGGCGCAGCCATCAACGAGAAGATAAATCAGGCCCAAGCGCAAATACCTCAAGAGATAACTCAGCATATCGCTGAGGGCAACATTACTCCTCAGCACCTCAAAAAAGATATGAGTGCCCCTGAAGAGGAGCTGAAAGAGATTGCCAACCAAAAGATGCAGCAGTATGCCAACGTAACGCCGAAAGATCTTCAGAAGATGGCAGAACAGGAGATCAAGAACCAGGTAACTCAGAAAGTTCAGCAGCCCGGATTTGAGGCTGTATTTGCCGCTGCTGGCATCCTGGCCACAGTTTATATCTTCCGGAGAAGAAACTAGATCTTCGATCATATGTTCCAAAAAATAATGATTGCCACCGATGGATCGGCTCCCAGCTACCAGGCCGCCAAGCAGGGCGTAGAGATTGCCCGTGTATCTGGCGGCCAGGTGGTCGCCGTCTATGTGGTGGACGTGCCTCGTCTGGCCCAACTTCCCGGATATGCCGGTATTTCAGGCACCAAAGATAGGCTGCTTGAGCTGATGATTCGCCAGGGCCGGGAGGCCACGCAGGAGGTTGAGCATATTGCTTTGGATGCTGGAATTCCCTGCAGCAAGGTCATATTGAAAGGGCATCCTAGCGACGAGCTGCTCAGATATTCTCAGGAGTCCGAGGTGGATCTGCTGGTAATGGGGGCCGTTGGCAAAAGCGGTCTACACAGATTTCTCTTGGGCAGTGTGGCTCAGAAAGTGGTTCAGCACACCAGAGTGCCGGTTATGCTGGTGCCAGGAAACGGGGATTGATTTAAAAGGTATCCTGCGACTTGCGGCGGGGTTTGTCGTCACCTGTTTAGCTTAAACTTTGGCATAGCGATAGTTACCTTTAATTTGAGTCGCTAGATATTTTCCCTTCGAATCTGCAATTACAAATCCCTCGTATACAGCTTGCGGAACATCAAAATATTGGTAGACGCCCCCCTTTAGAAATTCTACCTCGAGGGTTTGAGTTTCTTTATCGTATCCTATGCCCGCGATATTTGTTGAACTGACCGCAATTCGATTCATCCTTTTCTCTCACTTTTTTCTATCACTGAAGGCGTATCAATGATATGCAGCAATTGATATTCTTTTTTCAACCACATCGTAACCGTTTCTGTGTAATTGTTTTTCCCTCTTTTTCCATCCTATTATCGGGTTATTGCAGCATTGAACTACCTTTCCAAAATTCAACTTCGCCCCCTTTCCCCTCCGCCTTGACAATCTTTAGACGCCAGACCTGCGCATTTTTGCCGAGCATAGAAGCCTCGACAATCGGAATGTCTTCACTAGACGAGCTGCCCAGTTCGATCAGGCAAAAGATAAATATCATACGGCTCTTATGGAAATTCTATAGTATTATTAGCGAGGGGTTCTAATTTCATGGACATCCAAGCTCTCAGACAACGGCGCGAGGATATCTTACAGATAGCCGCCAAGCACGGTGCCCGAAGAGTCCGAATCTTCGGCTCGGTGGCCAGAGGCCAGGCAGATGCGGCAAGCGATCTGGATCTTCTTGTGGAGATGGAGCCAGGCAGGAGCTTGCTCGATCTTGGCGGCCTTCTGATGGAACTTCAGGATCTTCTGGGATGTCACGTGGATGTTGTCACCGAGAAGGGGCTCAGGGAACGGATTCGAGACAGGGTACTGCAAGAAGCCGTGGCTCTATGAGAGATGATACACAACTGTTGCTAGACATCCTTGAGGCTATTAGTAGAATAGAACAATATTCATCAAGAGGAAAAGACGCCTTTGAAGGGGACGAGCTGGTTCAAAACTGGATCGTCAATCATCTGCAAGTGATTGGAGAAGCTGCTAGATCTTTATCCGCTGACTTCAGGGAAGCCAATAAAGATGTACCTTGGGCAAAAATCATCGGAATGCGACACATTTTGGTTCATCGCTATTTCCAAATAGATCGAGATTTGGTCTGGTCAGTAGTGGTTGGAGATTTGCCCGAGCTAAAACAAAGAGTTGAGGCTATTCTTGAAGAAAGATAGAACGTAAAGAAGTGCTTATTCTCGTCCCTTCTCTTTTTCCATAGCTTCCTTCGCCATCCGTATAGCACATAGCTCAGAGCACATGGTGCAGGTGTCCGTCTCCACACCCCGCCGGTGTCTTATCTGCCTGGCCTTGACTGGATTTATAGCCGCATTGAATTGCCCCTCCCAGTCCAGATCTGCCCGCGCCTTGGCCATCTGCAAATCCCAGGCGCGCGCCCGCTCTCGTACGCCCGGCCGGACCAGATCCGCAGCGTGAGCAGCAATCCTAGTGACATAAGTTCCTTCCACCACGTCTTCTTTTGTGGGAAGATCGAGGTGCTCGGAAGGCGTGGTGGCACAAAGGAAGTCTGCACCAGCCATTCCAGCTATCACTCCGCCCATAGCCGCCGTGATATGGTCGTACCCCGGTGCCACGTCGGTCACCAGCGGCCCCAGTAGGTACAACGGCGCGCCGTCACAAAGGTGCTTCATGGCCTTGACCGATGTCTCAATTTCATCCGCCGGAACATGCCCTGGCCCCTCTACCATGGCCTGCACGCCTGCAGCGCGGGCCCTTTTAACCAGCTCGCCCAGCGTTATGAACTCCATATACTTAGCCCGGTCCGAGGCGTCCTCTATGCAGCCGGGCCGAAGGCCATCGCCCAGGCTCAAGGTAAGCTCGTACTCCCTGGCCATCTCCAGGAGATAGTCGTATTCCTCGTAGTAAGGATTCTCCTGGCCGGTCTCGGAGATGTACTTCATAGTAAGCGATCCGCCCCGGCTCACCACCCCCATGACCCTTGGGTCCTGCCGCAGGCGCTCCAGGGAGCTCTTGTTCACTCCCACATGAACAGTCACAAAGTCCACACCATCTTTGGCATGCTTTTCCAGAGCATTGAAGAGGCCCTGAGAGGTTAGTTCCTGCTTCACCGCAGCCTGATAAATGGGAACCGTGCCCACCGGCACGCTGGCGCTGTCCAGAATCCTGCGCCGCACTAAATCCAGGTCTCCGCCTGTAGATAGGTCCATAATGGTATCTGCACCCGCTTGCATCGCTGCCAGGGCTTTGTCAACTTCCGCCTCTGCAGAATCAAGGGATTGCGAGGTTCCCACATTTACATTCACCTTGGTGGTGAGATGCTCTCCCACACCCATGGGCATAGTCTCCCGGCGGACATTCCTAGGCACCACTACTCGTCCGGAAGCCACTAGCTTGGCCAGCTTTCCCGGATCTATTCCCTCTCGCTTCGCCACCGCATTAATTTGGCTGGGCACACGGCCCTTGCTTGCCTCATTCATCAGGGTCATGCAATCATCTAATATACCGCTAGAACGACAGTTCTCCCTTAGGTGTTTGCATGGTAGAAGTGCATAAGGTTAGCGGTGCCGCCTACGATGGCAATGTCTATCTGATACTAGACGAGAGGCCTATTTTAGTGGACGCAGGCATGATGGCTGGCCCCACCTTAAGAAATATCAAGAGATACATCGATCCAACAGAAATCGAGATGATCGTTCTTACTCACTGCCATCACGACCACTCTGGCGCAGCATCAGAGCTGAAAGAGGCTAGTGGTGCTAAGCTCCTGCTGAGCGAAAAAGAAGTGAGCTGCGTAGGCGATGACCTTACTACCGTATCTTACCTCTTTGGCATGGAAGCACCCCAGTTCCAGGTAGATGGAACATTATCCGAGGGACGGATTCTGGATACAGGACAATGGAAGCTAGAGGTACTGGAGACGCCAGGGCACTCCCAAGGCAGCATATGTCTGTATGAGAAGACGGAAAAGGCCCTCTTCTCTGGAGACACCGTGTTCCCGGAGGGGAATATCGGACGTACAGACATGTACGGTGGAGATACAATTAAGTTGATTAAGTCCATTGAAAGGCTGACTGCGCTAGATATAAAGACAATGTATCCTGGCCACATGGATATTACTATCAGAGATGTCAACCGGCAAATACAAATGAGCCTGCGCTTTGCCAAGAGCGTTTTGTAGATACAATAGATTTGGCTTTCAAATTGGAGCGTGATTTTATGGCAAAGAAGAAATCGAGCGATATGTACAAGGCGGCCAGGACGGCCCGAGATATCGAGGTCTTGGCCTCCGGAGATCCTGAAAAGATCATGCGAAGGGCGAAGAATAAGCTGGTAGGCCGGTTGCTGTCTAAGCTGAAGATCTGGCGATAAAGAAAGCAAATCTTTTTTATCGAATTGATCTTATGGAATTTGGAGGGATAAGTGGTGAATCGAATCATTGTTGATCAGAATCGATGTACTCGATGTAGCATCTGTTCAAAGATCTGTCCCGTCGGGCTCATCGATCCCGCTGATGAAAATCACCTTCCTCAAATGACACAAGCAAAAGCCTCAGCTTGCATTAACTGCGGACATTGTGAAGTATTCTGTCCAGCGGGAAGTCTTACACTAAATTTTGCTCTTGATGAGAAAAGCTCTGGGACAACTGAACCGAGAGAAATATCGGCCGAAGGTCTTGGCACCTACTTAAAGAGCAGACGTTCAATCCGACATTTCACGGCCCAGAAGGTCGAAAAGGAGAAGATAAAACAGATTCTGGATATTGTCCGCTATGCTGCATCGGGCATGAACGCCCAGCCGGTAGAGTGGATGGTTGTATATGATGGAAAAGAGGTAAAACGGCTCGCAGGATTCACAATTGACTGGATGCGCTCACTATCGAGCGGCGATAGTCCTATGAGTCCTTATGCCAAGGGCTTAGTGGCTTCCTGGGAACATGGATACGATCCAATCTGCCGCAACGCACCTCATCTTCTAATTGCAAACATTCCTGAAAACAGCCCAATTGCACCCATAGATGCCATTATCGCCCTTACTCATTTCGATATCGCTGCACCGGCTTTTGGACTAGGGACCTGCTGGGCGGGATTTGTGGCTGGGGCAGCAAAATTGTGGAAACCGATGCAAGAGGCGCTTGCGTTGCCAGAAGGGCGTGGTGTAGGCTATGCAATGATGTTTGGCTATCCCCATTACAAAACTTATAGCATCCCGCGACGCAATCCAGCGCGCATTACATGGCGATAGTTTTTTCGGAAACTGATTTAAGGATGTAATTGAAATAAAGCAATCAAGAAAGAAAGAATGCTATTATGGTGGAAAAATGTCCGGAATAGTTCACTTTGAGATACCTGCCGATGATATCCAAAGGGCAAAAACATTCTACTCCAAGCTTTTTGGATGGAAGATCGAGGGTATGCAGGGTATGGATTATAATATGATCGACGTTTTTGGCGCTCCCGGAGGAGGCATGATGAAGAGGATGCACCCAGAGCAACAAATCATAAACTACATCGGCGTGCCTTCGGTTGATGAATATTCGGCGAAAGTTGAAAAGCTAGGCGGCAAGATAATCGTTCCTAAGAAAGCCGTTCCTGGAATGGGGTACTTCGTGATTTGCATTGACACTGAGAATAATGACTTTGGCATCTGGGAGATAGATCCCAAGGCAAAATAGTTGATATCTTAAGCAAGCATATGCAAGCAGCAAATATCACTCAATTTTTTGGATGTTTTGCTATATAAAACAAATTATATTATGATTCTTCTCTAGCTTGTAGCTGGACAAGTGGAAAGAGGACCGCTATTTAGCATCCTTGAAAGTCTCAACTCGGCCAGCATTGGCCAAATTGGAGCTTCTTCAAATATCAGCCTCAGATCCTTCAATGCTGCTTGAGGTTTTTCTGAATCTCCATCAAAAGTTCGCCGAGCCTATCCATCGTCTCAGCTGCTCCTGCCTCCATCCCCGACTGGACCGCTCCATCACGATCCTCAACCGACTAGAATACGGATCTGTGCGTCAACATCGTCTTGCAGCCGTGCTCTTCGAACGTCACTGTTTCAAGCAACACATGGCCAGGCATACCTTCGAATTCAAAGGTGTCGATGACTCTCCCGGGCGGCACGATTGCATGATACACGCCCGTGGAAAGCATACTCATTGCCTTGCGAACCGCGCTGGACGAAACGCCAAACTCCGCCTGGTCTCACATCCATCTGGTCAACGATGGTGGTAAAGCTCCTTGGCCCCCACCAACTGCGGTATGAGATTTGGATCCATGCAAACCTTGAACACGAGATCGCGCGGCGCGTCAAGGACCATGATGATGACGATCTCTTATTTTCCTGGTTCAGCGATGAGACTGAACTCAGATTCATTATTAGGTGCAGGATTAAAAAGGAGATATATCCGGCGGTAGATTCAATTCATGAGCAGGTTTTTAATATTGGATATGAAATTGATTCCAAAGAATGTAAATATGTAAACGGGATAATTCGGCAAAATCAGAAGATGATGAACGAAATAATTTTAGGATAAAGCAGGTGAATCTAAAGTTTACGAAAGATTATTATAGGATCAATTGGATAAGCCAGTACTTAGATCTTTCTTTTGAATTCTATAAAAGGAAAAGGAGAACGGGCTGATGCGACCTGCGGGATTTCTTATGCTAATTGGCATGGTTTATGCTTTTTTGACATTTCAAGGATTTGCCTCTAGCAGCGCCGAAGTGACGACAGTCTCCAACTGGCTAAAAGGCTACAGCGTCGAGGTTGACGGCGTTCAAGTCGGTACAGATGGAATCGGCTCAGACGTCTTGGACGGAACCTACACATTTTACGTAGAGGGAAGCATGTATCATAGTATAAAGGTAAATCATTCTCAATTCTGGAAGAGCTGGAAATACTTTTTTATGGCAGATAGAAAGCATACGGCTGATATCGATGACCCTGGAAGTGCCATATACATTGAATCTGCCTTGTCTCCTGGATGGGATGATTTTTCAGGAGATGCATTGCCTTTTTCGGGAAAAGTTAAGTATACATTGACCGATGAAGGGGAGCCTTTAAAGGTAAATTTCGAGATATCCGGTGCAGCTCCCAAACATAGTTACATCGTGGGAGCCCACTTCTTTGATCCTGGCTCTTACCTTCCGGGTTCTCTTGCTGCTGTTTGTAATTTCAGTAATAAAAATAGTTGTTCCACTTGTCCATGGATGGTGACCTGCAAAAGTGGTCCTTTGATTCGTGAAGGCAATAATGCAACTGCGCTGGGAGCATGGGACTTCGGATACTTACTTACAGATGAAAGCGGGAGTGGTGCGTTCCAGGGAGATCTCGGATTTCCACAACCAGGAATTTACTTTGTTCAGTTCACAGTGAGAGTTGGAGATAAATGCGATCTTGCTGCCGGAGAGACATATGGATGTCCTGTAGTATATCGAACAGGGACCAAGCTCGGAGTGGGATTTGAAGAGATACGCATACCAGTACCTCAAAAGCAGAGTCAAGGGGCATCTCAGCCCATAATGTTTTCAAAAGTACCCGGCTCCGACGTCGAGATGGTTCTGCCCAAGCAGAGTCAGGGTTCGTCCTCTGCTTCAACTCAACCGCCTCTAGCTCAGAGTTCTGGAGGAAATGCACTCTACATCGATGCAGGGATCCAGGACACGGCCCGGTTCATGTCGGTCTCCCAGCACAGCAAGATGACTATTATAGCAGAGACGCCTGCTGGAGGACAGGGAGAGATCTTCGAGCTTTACCCTGCAACAGGTGGTCAGAGCACTTATGCTATCAGCACATTCAATTTCTATCCCGGCAAGAACAATTTGCAGTACAATGCTGAAGTTCCCGGCAGGCATTATCTGTTTTCATCACTCAACAATCAGACCAGCAACGTGATAGTAATTGATGTACAGGGAGGATTGGGCACAAGTGGAGGTTTGGGGCAGCCGCTGTCATTGCAGTCAAATCCTTCCGAGGATTCAAAAGGATCAAATAGTGATACAAAGTCGACGATATCAGGAACAATCCCCTCTGGCAGCGCCGAAGTAACTGCTGCCTCCAGCTGGCTGAAGGGCTACAGCGTCGAGGTTGATGGCGTTCAAATCGGTACGGACGGAACCGGCTCAGACGTCCTAGACGGGATCTACAAATTTTACGTAACGGGAAACCAGCAGCATAACATAAAAGTGAATCATCCACAATTCTGGAAGAGCTGGGCCGACTTTTTTATGGCAGGTGGAAAGTATACGGCCAATATCGATGTCCCTGGAAGAGTCGTCAAGTCAAGCTGATACAGGACAATTTATCATCTTTAAAATCTAATTTGACTTTTTTTGACTTTTCCGACCTTCCTTAGAGTCCTAGAACCTCAACTCCCCATAATTTAGGCATATAGCCTTGATGCATAACGATTCTTTGAGGTAATGGGCACAAATCATTCATCGCAAGAATCACTAGCTAGAGCTCGATTCATCTGGCCACATTGCCTAAACAGCGGGGAGGTCAGGCTAGAAGCCTCAGATCATGCTCTACTGAAGATATCATAGCACATCGAATATTTCGAAATGAGCAATGCGGCAATAGTCCATGGCGAAGTTGTTGGCCTCCAAATAAGAAGAGGAGGCCATCATCTATTTATTGATGCCATGAATATTTATCAATAAAAGTGGTAAATCTCCAGGAGGATTTGAAATTGAGGATTTTCGAGGTTGTCGTATTGATATCACTATGCATCGCACTGACTGCATCATCTCTAGCCGGGGGTGCCGGAGCAGAAGGAAGCCTTAAGTGGCGTTATCTTGCCGACAGTGATTACTATTCGCCACCTGCTGTGGGTCCTGATGGCACTATCTATTTCGGATCCGGCAATTTCTTGATAGCATTAGATGCAGATGGCCAATTGAAATGGAAGAATAAAACAGGAGGGCTAGTATCTTCACCGGCTATCGGTCCTGACGGCAGCATCCATGCGGCTTCAACCGGCCTATATTGCTTTAACTCAAATGGCACCTTGAGATGGACTTACTCAACTGGCTACTACGATTTCCAAACGCCTGCAATCGGCCTAAATGGCACAATCTATTTCCCATCTGAAAATGGCAATCTGTATGCGTTTAATCCCAATGGGACTATCCGCTGGAGTTATAAGATAGGATACAGACCGTCTTCACCTGCTATTGACTTAAATGGAACTATATATGTATGTGGAAATAATAGCACATACGCAATTAATCCTGATGGCACAAAGAAATGGAGTTTTGTAACGGGACCTGCCGCCTCTCCCATAATCGGCTCGAGCAAGATGATCTATATCGGATCCTATTTGAACGGCCTTTATGGCTTGAATCAGAATGGTACACTCATGTGGCATAATTCTACGGCAAAGATCTCATCATCTCCAACTGTTGGGCCGGATGGATCAATCTATGTCGGATCTATTACTGGATGTATCTATGCGTTCACTCCCGATGGAAAACTCAAATGGTGTTATCCAGCAAAAGGAGCCGTGCGCTATCCACCTACAGTCGGCTCAGATGGCGTATTGTATGCTAGCGCCGACTCGGATAACTATCTCTATGCCATCAATTCCAATGGATCGTTGCGGTGGCAGTACCAAGCGGGAGGCATAATAAATAGCGCCCCCACCTTAAGCCCAAATGGAACACTGTATGTGGGATCGGCTGACAAGTATCTGTATGCGTTTAATACTTCCAGCAGACTCGCCAACTCCTCCTGGCCGATGTTTCAGCATGACGCGCAGCATTCGGGAATGGCTGGATGGCCACCCTATATTGGCATATCCTCAAATCCATCCTCCAAGGCATCTAAGGGATAGCTGCACTTTTGCAGCTATTCTCTTGGATTGAGGAAAAGGCATGCCCTTTCGAGTTCAAATGTGTCGATAACCCTCTCGGGCGTAACAATTGCATGATACACGCCGTGGAAAGCGTACTCATTTTCTTTCGAATCATGCTGGACGAATCGCCAAATGCCGCCGGGTCTCACGTCCATGGTCAACGATAGTAGTAAGGCTTCTTGGCCCCCACCACTATAGTATGAGACTTGGGTTCATGCAAACCTTGAACACGAGGTCACGCGGCGCATCGAGGATGGCAGTGATGACGACCTCATGTTTTCCCGGTTCAGCGGTAAGATTAAAGCTTGCCATTTGTTGATCTGCTCCTTTCACTAATAGTAGGAATGAAAGAAGATATATCCAGCGGTGGATTCAATTTATGCATCTTAAGATCTTACTATGTTT
>JADDYB010000141.1_pt1 | contig 21366 bp, 49 predicted proteins | sample 8641941 | NCBI WGS metagenome assembly JADDYB01 (sample SAMN16275377, study PRJNA637457) | freshwater sediment metagenome | isolation source: Lake Kineret sediment | place: Israel: Lake Kineret | collected 2013
CGGTGAATTCGTTGGTCATTGGAGTGGCAGCGTTCTTGATATGTGTCAAGTACAGTGCCGTCGCAACGGAGTTCTTGTTCTTCTTCGGCGCTTTAGGCACGTCAGAATCGACTTTGAACGACGATTCGGAGCTGCTGGTGGCAAACTGCCAGGCATTCTTCGGAGACATCTTGTACCACGCTGCTTTGGCTACGGCATCTTCAATGAGCTTCGGAGCGTTGCCAAACTCGTAGTTCGTCTGGCTGATTTCGTCAACGGCGTACTGAGCCGCAATACGAGCTGTAGTAGCATCAGTCACACTCGGCCGCATGCCGAAGACGTCGTAGAAGAACATGATGGCAGCTTCGAGACGGTTGGCCTCGTCCGCCAGCTCGATATACTCACGAACGCCGGCTACAGCAGCGCTACGGCTGGAAGTGTTGATGTTGATGTTTTCCAGCAGTTGCTTGACGTTGATCATTTGTGACTCCGTTTTCAGACAGTAAGAACATTATCTGACAATTTGGGTTAAATGTCAACAGAACAGCTTCACCTGGGAAGGATGAATGGGACCGGTATAACCGTTTTCCCACTTAACTTCAACAATCAGTTCGTTGCTGGTGTTTCGAGCAAAACCAACAATGTGGCCAAATCTGTCATCCGGCTCACGTTCGGTGGGATAGCCCTCACGGAAGGTAGTATCTTGCACCACCATTCCCACGCGAACCATGCCAACGTGAACGCTATGGTCAGCATACTTTGTTGAATCGTTGAAGAAATTAAGTATGGTTTTCATTCCGGATACCCCTGTACAATGATGGAACTAACGCCATCGAGCTCGTACGTTCCATCTTCCTTGATTACAGCCGACCCTTCGAACGCTGGCAGGCTCAGCACCCCGACGATCAAGTCTTCCTTGGTTGGATAACACTCGAGCAGATGCTCTTCGTCGTCGAGCGTCAGAACGTCCTGGCCGTACGAGTCGGCAGCAATGACGACGACGTTGTAATCGCTGTCTGTGGAGCTGAGAGGATGGAATTGACCTACGGTGATGTAGAGAGTGTTGCTCATATTGGTCCTTTGTTTAGGGAAGCCAGTGTACAAAAATTGGAAGAAGATTACAACCGTACCGACGACTTGTTGCTTGACTATCAGAGAATGACCGTCCCTGGAATACTTGCCATGCCAGGTAGCCTCGCTTCTTACACTCCTCACGGGCAATATCAAAATGCGTTTCCCATGAATTACGACCATCGACGATTATCACCGATCGATCGCCACTACCCTCAATGAGGTCTTCAGATATGGCAGATTTTTGGAAGAACTGAATGTAGTGCATTGGTGTGTCCTGTAATCAATTAAGAACACTATAGGGTAAAATGAGAAAGAAGGCAACGGAGGGTTGGTGGTGTCTGGGTAGGTTGGCCACTCACCAGGGCTCCCTTCAACCACGAAGGACCATGTGATAAGTCTAGCTCTGCTACCCAACCGTCAAGAGAAGTGTACGCTGGTGGTTAACCCAGCTATCATTCTCCACCAACATTAAAGTCGCCTCGAGTGGGAGACCAATCCCACCTACGTTTGTTAGACAAGAGCTTGCGGCTTACTTGCCCTACGATTCAGCGCTACCTGAACCTAATTAGGTCCAAGACGACTTTAATGTTGGTCGGAGTACAAGGATTCGAACCTTGGACCTCTTGCTCCCAAAGCAAGCGCACTACCGGGCTGTGCTACACTCCGAATTGGTGCCCACTATCTGACTTGAACAGATGACCTATCGCTTACAAGGCGATTGCTCTACCACTGAGCTAAGCGGGCGTGAATCTATTTATGTATTCTCCCACAGAACCTGCCTCTTGACAACAGGCTCTGTGAGAAATTACTTAGGCGAAACGTTCGCCGTTGATCGACACGGTCGGCTTCGGCGTCAGGATCTTGGCAAACGCATCTGCCAGGTTGCTGATCAGCTCTTCGTCTTGCTCACCAGTCAGTTGTTGAACCATCAGAGCTGCAGGAGTGTACAGATCGTCAAGATCGCTCGATTCGAGATAACCACCACACGGAACGAGCATCAGACCCATTGGGTTGTCGAGGACATCGACGTTGATGTTGAGACCACCTTCATCGTTGTAGGAGGTGTTGAGGGTGATGTACTTGCGCATTTGTATTTCCCTTTCGTTGTGTGAAGACTGCATATTACCCTAATTACGATTTAAGTCAACAGTTAGTAAGCGTACTTTCTTGTTGCAGGATCGGTTATAACCAGTTGATATTTGCCGTCTTTCTTCTTCCGCCACATCACGTTTCCGTCGTGGAGGTCGCTGTGATACTTAGCCCACAGCTTATGAAGGATCTTGTGGGCACGGGCCGCAAACTTCGACTTAAATGAAGGAGCGTATTCTGCAGATTCCTCAAAGTCGAGGAACGTGTCAACGCCCATGCGCTCAAACGCCTTCTCACTGATGTCCCAGTTGACAGCTTCATACTCGATCAACCGTTCCATCTTGACAACGTAGTACCGAGAATGAACGGAGCTCTTCTTCACCCAGTTGAAGCGCTCAACGGATTTGATCTTGGGGAACATCGGGTTCGAGGTATCGAGGTGGCGAAGGAAAGCCACATATCCATCATCAAGCCAGTTGTTTTCCAGTTGACCAATCTTGATCACATAGTCGCACTTCTTCTTACCGTACACCTCAGCATACAGCCCGGAACCGAGCTTGCGAAAGCCTTGCTTACGCAACTGCTTCCTGTATTCGTAGAAGGAGACGTCGGTAGTTTGAACGTTGGTGAGCTTCATTTGTTATCTCGGTTGTTGAACGACAGAGAACATATTACCCTAACAGCTGCTTACCTTCAACAGGGACCTACGGCCCGTCTTGGTTTTCCTGGGAGTTGAGTCCCTGTAAGAAGATGACAGCAACGAATGCAAACACGATTCCAAGAGGACCGAACGTGTAGACTCCGTGACCTCGGAACCATTCGATTACCGGTGTACTGTCCCACAATATGTCGTTTGTGAAATGTGCGAGCGTGTACACCAGCATGGGCGTCAGCATCACAATTGCAGCCACTGACATGATGACAACCATTAACAAGTTAAACTGCTTCGGAAACAGCGCGATCAGCGCGATGACAACCGTGATTACCGCGACCAGTAAGAGTGTCATAGTTTAATTCTCCGAAAAACTGCCGTAATCTTCGTCAGTGCCCCAACCAACGGAAGCCAGAGCTGAAGCTGCATCACCATCCATGTCATCGTCGTAATACTCGACTTCATCCTCACCTTCCGCGAGGATTGCGTCTTCGGGGTAGATGTCACTGTCGATGTAGTTCTGGACTTCTTCTTCAGCTGCAGTACGGTTCTCGGCCGTCAGACACATTCCGCTACCGTTGTGCCACCACACGTAGCATTCACAGTCTTCGTCGTAAGTAATATCGTGTTCCATCATCGTCTCCGTTAATTGGTGAAGAGCATTGTACCTAGTTTTAGGGTAAGGTCAACGACCTGTTAGTACGTCGTTAATCCACATAATGCCGGCGGCGAGGATCAGTCCCCCTCCAAGGAAATACCACCCTTGAGCCGCGCTGACGTGGTGTCCAATAGCCAGAGAGCAAACGATCACACCACCCACGTACAAGAATCCAGCCATAATCAGTTCCCACTGACCAAACGGTCGTTGTCGTTGGATCCAAGGATACCGATACCACACAAGTAATCCAACAGGCCATCCAAATCTTTTTTGTTCTGCATGAACCCACCATCAACCAGCTCGTACATGTGGTCAATGTCGTGGATCTCGAAGACGGATGTTCCGTCAAATGCACGAACATCCGCGTTGAAGTCACCGCGTTCGTCGATGTTGATGTAGTACTTGAAGATCATGTTATAACACCTTGACTTGAAAGGATTTTGTTTCGTCGATGTAAGCGTTGATCTTTTCCTGAATGCAGAACCACAACCAGGACTGGCCAGGACCTTTTTGCGTGTTGCCTGGCAAGTTGTCGCCAACCATTTCTGGGATGATGTTGTTCGCCCAGTCGCGGCAGTCGCTAGCCATACGGTCAACGGTGATGTCACCTGCCGTCCGGACATACTCTGCAACACCAACGTCTGCGATGATGTCGTTCGTCACTTCTTTAAAGTGTTCCACAACGAGGGCGGCGTACAGCTCGAACACATCTTCGAAGCTGAGTTTCTGGTTGTCAACCAATTCCTGCAGATGGGGATTCAGCGCCATTTGTTTCTCTCTGTTCGTTACAATGAAGACATTGTACCCTAAATCAGGGTTGAGTCAACTGGGCATTCTTGAAGAAGGTGCTGATGAGCAGGCGCATCTTCGGGATCTGATTCCGGTTGAACGTATGGTTCCACACACCGTTGTCCTGGTCGGCCAGCAGCTTCGCTGACTTAAATGGGAGCTCACCAGGATAAAGCAACCAGCCGAACGTCGGATCAATGCCAGTAGCACGCTTGACACCGTTCGTATCCATGTGATACTTGCGGCCCTTGTACTTGAACTCGACGATGACGTGGCCGAAGTAGATTCCGTTGTCATTCCACTCAATGCCATCAGCATGATCATACACCCGTTGGGCGGCGTCCTCGACGTCCGTGTCAGCATAGTCGTCGAAGTCTGTCGCCACACGAATTTTCGTCGGGTAGATGTCTCGGAGGTATTTCGCAATCTCCACAGCAACAACACAACACCCACCGTGATTCGGCTTTCGGATGTTGTGATCGAGTTTAGCAGCCAGCTCACGAAGTTGAGCGAGATTCTTGTCCATCAGGTCTTCCTTAGGGATATCGAACATAACAACATCCTACATCTTTAGGGTTAAACTGTCAACACTGCCTTTGCAACCCGGGCAACGAAGTCATCCATTGCTGCTTGAGCTTCTTCGAGGGTAGCATGGGAGGACCCGAAGCCCCTGTAGCCGACGCCTGGGAAGGCTGACCGGCTCCGCCACGTTGCCTTGTCTTTGCCGAAGAATAAAGGAGTGTCGTACCATACCCGGGCAAGGATGATGTTGTCAACCCGACCCTCGTACGAGCCTTCGTGAATCTTATGCCATGTAAGCATTACGCCTCCGGGTAGAGGACGACGGCGTTGATGGTCTCGCGGTCATCATCGAAGTCAGCATCAGAAGCGATGGTCATCTCCCATTCGTCGCTGACAATCTCCTTCATGCGAGTCTTGTCGACGTCGTACAACTTACCGTCAACCTCTCCGTCGAAGACCCGGGCCATGACAACTTCCATGTCACGAGGATAGTCACGCAGCTTTTCGATCAGTTCACCAACATTCATTGCACATTCTCCAGTTCAGGGTCGTCAATATCCATGTACATTGCGTCTTCAGGATGAGGGACGGCCGGACCACAATAGAACGGGTTCGGTTCCCACGTATCCCAGTCAGTCAGAATCCAAGCATCTTCAGGACGCTCATGACCAACGTTACGGGCGTACTCACGACAAGCTTCAGTCTCAGTCGCCAGCTCAGTAAAATCATCTTCGAAATAACCGTACATGTCATCTCCTTAACCAATGAGGACATTGTACCTTTTTACCCCAAAAGGTCAACGAGTGACGGTCAACCCGAGGCGCTTTGCTGCTTCTATGACCTTCTGGATTTCACGTTCCTTCTCACGCTCAAACATGCTCTTGATGCGGTTCTGATACTTCTTTGACTTTTTGATGGGATCAACGAACAGATCTGGGATCGTGTAATCAAAAAAGTCCTGCCCGATAAGTGCGTCGATTGCAGCGGAGCTGTCGACGTCTTTCATCTCATACCTGAGCGCCTTCTGGACTGCAGCGGCAAACTTATTTTCGTCGACGAACTCCAACATCTCGCTCGTATCCAGGACGACGTCGTCTTCGTCGAAATGATAATCGTTGATCCGATCGACGAAGTATTCGTACAAGGCTGCCAAGGCCTTACGGGACATCACCACTTCCTTCAGGACGACAATCTTCTCCGGGAAGGCGTTGACGTCAATCTTGCGTTTTGCTGTCATGGTGGTTCTCCTTTAAAATGCTTCTTCGCTTGGATAGGGGAAGTCAATGACGACTACCGCTTTGTGTTTCAGGATCCGGGAGAAGACTGCACTCGCACGATACCAACACGAGTCGCTACCGCAGCCTTCCATCAGATCATCACCGATGTCTTTGAGGAATTCGAGGGTGTCGTCATCAGCTTGTATGACAGCGCATGAATCCAACAGCAGCCCATGTTCACGCCACACGTCGTCTGCCATCTCCTGGTACTCCCTGCCCATCGCCACGTTGGGCGGCGTACCAAGATTAACCAGGATTTGTTCCAGCATCTGATCTGTTATCTCCGTTGGAGGTTGATCAGCTTCCAGGACGAGGATCGGTTCGTTAAACACCGTGGCTGATTCGTCATCCATAAATGGAAACAAGTGATATGTTGGCATTAACTTCTCCCATAAGATGTAGGCATCATCTCACATTAGGGTAATATAGACAACAAGAAGCCTCCCGAAGGAGGCTTCAATGAACCCAGGCGGGTTTGACTTACGCAGGAATGTGAGCGATGAAGCCGTTACGACGCACTTTGTTCTTGCCTTTGATCGAAGACGCATCGCGGGCGATCACTGCCTTGCCGTAGACGCCGGTAGCTTTCGGCTCTGCAAAACGAATGACATTGAGGAACATCGTGCTGTTGGTGATTGCGGCGGCGTACGCTTTCTGGCTGTCGCCACGAATCTCGACATAACCATCACGTTCTTTCACGGTGATGTTGTCGACATCGTCGAAGCCGGCTTTGGTGAGGGCTTTATTGACTGCTACTGCACGGGGATTTGCTGGGCGGGACATTTACTTCTCCTTTAAAATTATGAAATTAGGTTAAATCAAAAGTGTGGCTCTGGCGGGTGGGCGCGTATACTTTAACTTCTGCTGCCTGCTTAAGGTTAGCACTGGCTCAACGTAACTCCTTTTGATTGACACATCTTATAGTGTTTGATTGTTTTGGTCAACATTGTTGCCTTTTTACCCTAATGACGTATAATTCAATTGTCGAACAGAGGGGGATGGACGGTGGCAGCGCCTATCATTTTCGTCATAAATACCGCACCAATAAAGGATATTATATGACATACCCCGTCTCAATATACGTGTATTGCACTGTGCGAGAAATTCAGTTGCACTATATCAGTCAAGGGATGGAACACCGGGCCGCTAGATATCTTGCCCACCGGGTTTACGCGCCCAGTAAACTTTTAACATCCGTTCCGATTAGAGCAGCTCGCATCAAAAAGCAAGCTCACCGTCTCTACAACACTTACGGTCTCACGTACAAACAGTTCGAGCAGATGTTGGTAGAGCAACACCACAAGTGTTCAATATGTTCGACACCCATCACAACAAGTTCAACTCCTTATAGTTGGCAACGCAAGTGTGTAGTTGACCACTGCCACACAACCGGGAAGGTCCGGGGTCTGTTGTGTAGTCAGTGTAACACCGCCGTAGGATTACTTCAGGAAGACGCTACTGCCCTTCAGCGAGCCGTAGAATACCTATCCGCATAATTCTGTTGCCTTTTTACCCAATTTCAAAGAGAATGGACTCATCGGTTCGAACAGCGAAGTCTGGGGGTGGACGGCGGCTACGGACAACGTTCTCGTTTGCCCTGTTGACTTTATCCCGCGGAATATGCGATAATATACTGTTACGTACCATAAGCAGGAGTTGCCCTGTTGATCAAAAGCACAAAACAGTATCCATAACAGTGACCAAAGCCCTGTTGACTTTGTGCTCGATATTGTAGCAAGATGCTTCCCATGATGTTGCACTGTTGATGTGACCGCAGGAAGTGTGCCCACCCGTGTCCATTTGAGCACAATCGAGGGCACACAGTGAGAAAACGGTTGACTTTTTGAGACCCGCATGAACAGTGGGGTCTAGAATTTGAGGGCAAAACAGTTTAGACACAGTCTAAAAACGATTCTAACTGCTTGATACTGTGGGGAAATTGTACTTGATACTCGTGATCGAGAGGCTGAACTGTACCTATTGACCAGAGGCACACAGTAAAGGTCAACGGGGCATCGTAAAAAACTGTGCAAGAACTGTAGCTGTTTGTCAGGTCAACAGGGCAATTTTATCTTTTACCCTAATTCACAACTATCTTTTTAATATTTTACACAGTTTCCCTACAGTAATCAACGGGATATATATTTTTCTTCACACGGTTGCCCCGTTGACTTTTTGTTTTTACGGTGGAGAAACTGTATTGCACTGTTGTATGTTGGTGTGTTCTATGGTATACTAAATAGTTTTGCCACGGTTAAGCACTGTGAGCAACTGTTGACCATCGCATGAACAGTGGGATAGAAGTGTGCAGGGTTGTGTCATAATTTAATGTTTACTAGTAATCTCGGAAAGTGTGCTAACCCCTTGAAAACTTTGGAGAAAACTGTGCATGGTCACGCGATATATCCCAACTTTTGTATAACGGTTTCCCAACAGTAGAACCCTTTACTGTCTCCCTAACTTTAGACTCAGTCTAAATCCTAGAAAATGTTTACTAGTAAACACATGATTATACACGTTATTTTTCCCTTTATAATCAAAGAGTTACACCAAAATAAAACACTGTAAAAACATACGGTTAGCATAAGGATTTTCCACTGCAAAATCAACAGTCTTTCTATCCCCTTACAATTAGGTTGACTTCTTTCTCCTATTGCTATACCCTCTTATGGTACCGACTTTACTTAAAGGGGTCCTCTATTAGACCCCCTTCTCTCTATAGGAGCAGTTGTGACTTTTATCTTCTTTATCATTTGTTTCGTATCATGTATCTTCCTACTCGTCACTGGAATGATTCGTATGAATGCCAGGTTCGTATTAGCAGGTGGGATTCTTGGTGTCACTTCGATACTGATTCTACTAATTGATATCAGTATGATGGGAACGAGGTGCGGGGGGTGAATATATTCATTGTAGTGTACATCTTATTTGGGATGGGGACGATTCTTACTCTTTCGGGAATGGTTTTGTTTGCTACTGGATATCCAGAGATTTCTATCCGGTGGATTTGTTCGGTTGGGGGTTCGGGACTCGTCTGTCTGCTTCTCGGTGTTGTCCTTGCGTGGATTACTGCTATTGGGAGTTGAATATGTTCAAACTTGTTGCCCTTCTTACTACTCTATGTCTATCTGCTCCTGCGCTTGCTACTCAGTGCATGATTAAGGTAACATCTTCTTCGTACATCAATGCAAAGCAGGTTGCTGTTGTTGTTAAGTGGGATGAGGATACTGTTGTCTTCAAGGGTGATTCAGATCGTTATTTGGTTACTGTTTCGTTTAGTGACCCACGTAACGTAGATTCATATATTGAACAAATTCTTGCTCGTATTGAGTTGTGCCTTTAAGGAGGAATTATGACACGAGACCAAAAGAATTATATGGCTTACGACGACGTTGTTGAGACGAACCTTACGACGAGATTTACTGATGAACCTTCCTGTCAACTATAACGACTTGCATGCAACAGAACGCAGAGCGGTTCGGGAGCACTACGTTGCTATTCAGTGCGGGTTGTGCTATCATTGTGGAGAACCACTTGCAGGCGGCCCTTCGGGGCGAATATTGAGCATGCGGATCAATAGGCAATTGTTCCCACCTGACTTCTTTAGATGGCCTGTCCACTTACACCACGACCACGAGACCGGAATGACAATTGGTGCTGTCCATTGCTATTGCAATGCCGTGTTGTGGCAATATCATGGAGAATGAAATGAACGACCGCGAACTGTTGGAACAAGCAGCAAGTGTGTATGGTCTTAAAGACGCTGTATATCATGGCCCAATCGAAGGGTGTTGGTCAGAAGAACTTGACGACTTCTGGAACCCGTTAACGGACAATGGCGATGCATTCCAATTAGCAGCAGCGATTGGAGCGGAAATCAGGACGTATTGTGTACCAATGTACATCGAAGACAAAGCATACGTCACTGTTACGTTGCAACATTGGAACTCCGTGACAGGTGAAATAATCCGGTTATCGAGCAGTAGTGACTTCGATCCTGGTGACCAACTAAAAGTTGTTCGATATGTTATTGTCAAGATCGCCGCTGAACTTGGAGAACGGTTAAATGCAAACTGACATTGAATTGATTACTCTGGCGGGTTTGGCAATTGGGCTTGAACTCGACCCACCGTACAGGATGGACATGGCGAGTTGTCCCTGGAACCCTTTAATTGATGATGGCGATGCACTGCGGTTAGCAATTGATTTGAAGTTGACCGTTGTCGTAGAAAGTGACCTCGTGTTCTGTCGGAATATGCTGACTTATAAAGCGTTTATGGAAAAGATAAAGACGGACAAATACGCAGCTACCCGTCGCGCTATCGTTCGTGCCGCCGCTGCAGTTGGAAAAAATGTTGCCCCTAAACAGTAATCGGGGGTATGGTGTCGTTAATTAATGGAGGGAACTGAATATGTTTAAGAAAAAAGTTGTGATTGAGTGTGATGCATCTGACATCGAAGAACTGGTGATGAAGCACTATCCCCAATTTAAGGAATACGAACTCTATCCATACGAAGAGCATGACAATAGCGTTATGTTCAAGCACGTCCAGGCAGAAGATGTTGAAGACGAGTACGACAAAACGAAGTTTGACGCTGGCAAAGCTCAGTGGATGGCAACCGTTCTTCTTAACAAGCTGTGCTTTGATGGGCACATTGAGCCTGGTAAGTATTTGATTGACGGGACTTGGTAACGTGGACCTTACCGTTGTTTATTTCATTTGGGCAGTTGGTGCTCTTGTGGCTCTGCTGGTATTCTTTCGTGCTTTCTCAAGAGAACGTCACAATCCCCTCACAGACTTGACGTATGGCCTAACGATTCTGATGGTTGGGGTTTGTTTACTCCCCATTATGAACATAGTGCTTGCTTTTCTCATATATCAATACTTCCCTGAACATTTTGCTGTTGATACGTCGGGGTGGTGGACGAAACGCTCCGTATATGTTGGCTCCCCTGAAAATAGCGAGGAGAAGTAAATGAGAAAATTGTTTGTGTTAGTTAGTAATGGCGGTGACGGGTCGTATAACGCTCAGTACACGATGAACGAAGCATGGATTGCTGAGCAACAACGCCGTTATGACAATGACGAATGTGATTGTGAGTATGATATTGGCATCGACGGCGATGGGTTCCATTACGACGTTCTCACAGTTCCTGATGGCTGCTCATTAGAATCTTTGGGAATCGACTTCGACTGCGCAGAAGACTAATACGGCGCCAACATAAAGGATATTTAAATGACCAAGTACGTAGAAATGATTTTGAGGTGGTTTGGGAAACTAACGCCCGCTGGGCAAACCACCTTGGGTGCCTGTATGCTGGTTGTTTCAGTATGGCTTACTCCGTTCATCCTGTCTCTTCAAGACGATAATTACCTCACCAGGGAATGGTGGGTGGCACCCGTTGGAGTTACCGGGACGCTTGGGGTCATTGCAGGATTAATACTTGCGGTTTTCGGTATCATTGATTTTTATGACGCCGAGAAGAAGGAGAAATCGTGATGAAACGTGATACGTGGCATTGGAGATTAGCAACAGTGTACGGTACAATGGCAGACAATTGGTACCGTGACCAAACAATCAACGTCTGCACTTATGTTAGTCACGTAGTGTGGGGAGCGCTTGTAGTGGCATTTATCATTGCCGTAGGCGGGGTTGTTGCGTGGGGCGTTGGTGATACGTTGGCGTGGTTGGCTGTCAGGGCACAGGGTCTTCACGCCAATCCTGGTGTGCCTACGATACTAATGCTGACCATGATTGTTGCGTTAATGTTGGCTGGTGTGATTTTATGGGGGATGGAAATCGCAGAAAAACGCGAGAGGCAGCTCAGCGCTATGTTTCAGGCGCATTTCGCTGGTATTCCATACGAGAAGAAACGACCAGGTGTTCTTGCGCTTTGGTATAAGGGGATCAAAGAAAAAACCTGCTTCACATTTAAGGTGGAGAAGGATGCCAAGCGTATTGCTGTACCAACTATCTACGAGGAGAAGTAAATGAAATATAGCGGACGAACAACAGCTTACGAGCACAAATTTGGCGACTGGGCGAGCAAACCATTGTCGCCAGATACAGCGTCATCAATCCAACAAGTGACCGTATTTGAGGTACAGTGGTCTGATTGTCCCGTTGAGGTAGAGGCGGAAGTCAAGCAGATGTGGGAGAACTACGATGCAGGGAATGACCATTGGTATCTTGCCTGGGAATCAGAAGAAATGAGTGAGGACTATCCGCTCATCGATGAATACCTGAAATCTAAGGGTGTCACCGAATGTCTGATTCATTGGTGGTGGTAGACACACAATGAGATACACAGCAGAGAACAGTAATCCCTTTGACGTCTTTCGTGCTACGCTTACGCCGAAAGGAACGTCTGACCTCGTTCGACTTTCGTTGTCGGGGTCTGCATTCTTTCATTACGACTTTGTTCTATCTGTTATTAACGAACTGGAAACAAAAGTAATGATGTCCGCGGCAGGAATGGATGCGCTGACCAGTGCGGACAAGCTGGTACTCGAAGTTCTGAAGGAAAGTTCGTACTGGGAACCACCAACAAAGGATTAATTATGCACATTGTTCAAGACGTTAGATGGTTTTGTGGACAATCAAATATCGGAATTGTTCGCGTTAACGATGAGTACGAAGGAATTCGTTATTATATTGGTTCGTTTGAACCATCCGACGATGACATGGTTGACGCGGCGTTTATTGCTGCGTGGGGTTCTTCCTTTCCCAAAGCCGCTGGTGACGTCCTGTTTGGAGTGATGGGCAGTTGACGTTTAGTTGAGTTAAGGGTACCATATTATTATTGCGTCATAGGAGAACAGCATGGGAATTCATATTAACGAAACAGGTGATACAAAACGTCCGCCGATTAAAATTACGATCTCGGGTGTAACAGGATCAGGCAAAACGTTGCTGGCAGCATATATTGCATATATGCTTGATGGTGCTAAGGTGTCGGACATTCGAGTCATCGATCGTGACATAGTCGACGCATCTGATTGCCGTCACAAAGCAGAGACGTTGGACACACATCCGGAGGTCATCGGTGAAGTGACTATTCAAACCGTAACGCAACCGCCACCAGGCCCAGTGCAGAGGTGATCGAGTGATGACCAAAGAAACCAAATGGAAATTGATTACGTGGGGTGTGTATGCTGCATGCCTCGTTTTAGGCTTTTCGATAGCGATGTTCTCACTGGGTGCCGTTCTAGTTACGTGGTATTATACTAACCACGAATTCTTTTGGTGGACGATTCCTCATGCTATCATTGGTGCAGTTGTAGCCGCAATTGGAGTTGCTGTCGCTATTGCTCCGTTGTTTTTCGACAAGTTCGACAAAAAGATTACATATCGGTTCTAACTATATGATTCCTTGGAAAATTATCAATGGTGAGACATACAAGTGGGACGGCGATGTTCTCGTTTCCAGCAGGTACCATAAAGATATCAAGGTAGTGAAGGTAGTAAACGTCAGCAAGAATCTAGTTTTAATTCCTGGTCAAAATGACGCTGTTATGTGGTGGAAATGGATGTGGGATAATGGATGGACACATTGGACACCAATCAACCTTCCCGAGGATGAAGAGTAGCTTGACTTTTTCGTTGTTTAAGGGTATCCTACTATTATTGCGTCTCAGGAGAATAAAGCATGGACGAATTTCAATACTTGAAAGAGCGCGTGGAACTGTTGGAAAACGTGGTTGAGCGGTTGGGAACCATCATTGGATTCAATTTGCCTGCAATTCAACCACACCTTGTTGAAATGGGTGAAGAGTGGACCAACGACGGTGATGCGCTGTGGGCGGAATACAACGAAGGGAAGACTGGTGAAGAATAACCGACTGATTGTTGACGACATGGAGTACGTAATTGACGTTGCGTATATGTACGGAGCGTGTGGTCGACGTGACAACATTCCGTGGCGGTGTAACCCATTCAGCACAATGTCTGACAAGAATTCTCAATGGGACTACGGTCACACCAATGAGGATGAGGGTTTTCACATGGTGGATGGCGTTGACATCATTAGGGCTCCTCGCAATGGAACCGTTTACCGAATTGTTACAGGACAATGAAACTATCTAAAAAAGAACAGCTCATGCTTGTTGCGACGGCAGCGAGCCTTGAAGTTGTGTGGGTCGGCGAGGATCGTCAGTTCGCACAACTTCCAACTCGCGACTGGAAAGACTGGGATCCGTTTGAAAGCAATGACGATGCGAAAGAACTTGCAGACTACATGGGATTCTCCGTAGATGTCAACAAAAGGCTCAACCGAACGATTGTGTCTAACGGGCTGCGAGAGTACGCTGTGTCCCATGGACGAGATGGAAAGAACGTAGAAAGAGCATCGCGCCACGCCATTACCCTGCTTGCCGCGCTTGTGGGGTTGGATATACAAAAGGTGCTGCAATTACATGGCGACGAATGAATTTTTGGATGCGTTCATTGTAGGTGGTGGACCGACAGAAGAGTGCTCTTAGTAGCAAAAGATTATATTTAACAAGAGGATATACCATGTACGGCGATTTAGAAGAAGATAAAGAGGTTCTAATGAGCTGGAGGTCAAATCCAAGACTGCTCCGGTTAGTGACTGGATCAGTGACGTTTATGACGTTTCTGTGGCTCACTCCGTTGGTTATCAGCTTTGGTGGTGCCTCAACCGTTTCGTGGTGGACGTTCCCTACAATGGCGACAGGACTACTAGGTATTTTCGTTGGATTTGTACTATTCATCAACGGGATGTACTATAGGCCAAAGAGCGAACCACATCTGATCAGTTTTGAACCTGCAATACTGCAGACGTGTGTTATGACGTACAAAGGTGAAACAGTTTACATGACTCGGGTGCCTCGCCATGAATGACACAACCAAGCCACCACGCATAACGGTTTCCAAACCAGCAGTAGAATTTGGTGAGTACTCTTTTAGGGGTTCGCTGAACGACCTGCAGGCATTCGTTAATAGCCTTGTTGATCGATACGGCCCCGATGCAACCGTTGGACGTGTGTATGACGCATACGACGACGACGTCAATTACGGTGTGTTTGTTGAGCGTGAAGAAACTGACGCCGAGTATGCGAAGCGCTGTGAGTGGCTTGAACAACAAGCAAAACGTGATCGTCAACAGTACCTTGCACTTAAAAAGCGGTTTGGAGAGTAATGATGAAGAAACAAGTTAGAGTGTATCGAGATAGCATCAGCATATACGACTTTGATGGCACCCTCGCCAACATTAAAGAACGGGTTGATTCACTGTATAATCAATACGGTCCTGATGCTGTGCTCGACTATGGACAGCACGAAATGTATAGCACTTCTTATTCGTACGCGCTATATGTGATGCGCGATGAGACTGACGCTGAATACAACCAGCGGCTTGCAGACCAGCGTGCTCATAAAAAGGATGCAGAAGAACGTGAGCGTAAACTGTTTGTTGAGCTGCAGGAAAAGTACGGCACCAAATGACACCAAAGCTGAGATGGTTGCAGGAACATTACGAAGCCACACGAGATGACATTATCACATACAGAGATAAACACGAGTGTGGGTTTGTTGACGCTAAGTTGGCTCTCCAACCACATCTTGACCCCGTTCTCCAGTACTTCGACGAAGATACACAAGACTGGGTTGAAGTTCCGATTGCATATGTGTCGTTAGGGAAGAAGTGTGAATAAACAAGAACCAGTCGATGAGGTGTTTGGGCTACACACTCCTGACGAGTTAGATATCGTCAAAATAGAGAAGTATTTCAAGGATTTAGCTCGTTCTGTTACTGATGCCGCTATAGCATTCAAATACTCAGATGACGAAGCAGTAATCGACGCAATTTCTGGCATTGTTAGTGAATTGACTTGGGTGGAACGCGATATTCACGATTTGTTTCAATTCTACAACGACGCCCAGGACATTATTGCATCATACAGGTCATTGGCTGAGGAGCGAATGACAGAGGATGAATTGTACGAATACAACACCATTCGAGTTCGGAACAAAATGGAAGCGGTGAAATGAAAAGATACATGTTCAGGTTCGAAGGCACCGTTACACCAAAAGAAGGTGACCCGTTTAAACAACTGTTCTTTGTTGTGGCAGTTGATGAGGACGAGGGGAAAGTGTTGCTAGACAGAGCAAACCCCAAGGTGCCAGACTTGATATATACTGGTATAAACCACTTGTGCAATAAGGACTGGGACGTATGAATTCTGTACCCCACAACGCTATAATGGTCGTGTGTCTCGAAGACAACTGCTACTTTTGGTGCTGTGAGGTAACGTTTGAGCAGTTGACTGATTGGACACTTTTAACGGATAATTCTCTTACGGAGAGATATGGGTGGTGTCAGTGGGAAGCGTGGCAAAACTTTCAAATGAACAAATTGTGGTGCAATGGGAGAGGTGATTAAATGTGGGTTGTTCTTGGTGTGTTGTTTGTGACAGCTATCGTGATCGCGATTGTGGCGACTGCGTGGACTTCTTTTGAAGATAAATTCATTTACACATGGATGCAGCACATTAAAACAGGTTCACGTCTGTCCAAGGATTCAACCAATCAACTCAAGCGTGACGATGTTTTCATCTTTCTTGCAAAACAAACAAGGTTTCGCGTGGTTAAATATAATGGACACTTCTTCACACAGTTCAAGACCTTTGGAACGGGTTGGAAAGATTATGTTTACAATGAGTGGTTTGGTGGCTCAAACGACTTTCTCACACTGGAAGATGCTAATAACGCCATAACCACTGCTGTTGCCAACGTTTGTGAATATATTGAAACAAGCGATTACGAAGATCCTGATCGGTATCGCAAAATTGTTGTTGCATCACAAGACGTAGTAGTGAAAGAAATGAGATGAGGAGATCATCATGGTTGGGGGTATAGTCGTTACGTTGACACTATTTTTGATTGCAATTGCGCTATGCATTACAATCAATTTCGTCGTTTGTAAGTATCTATGGGGCACTGTACCTGATTGGGTACAAGAAATTGTGTATATCATATGTCTCACCATCATCATGTTCACACTCTACCACTTAGTGGGACACGTGTGGGGTGTTTATGAATTTATCGGAAAGTAAACAATGAAATATATCAGTACTCTCAAGCGGTTAAAGGCTCTTTGGGATGCAAATTCTCCAGAAGCGGAAGAAATCACTGACAAAGTAGTGGAGTCGGTGATTGAAGACACGCAGACGTATGCCAAACTAAACATATACATGAAAGGTGGGCGAACGATCTCGATGCGGATTTGGGTGAGTGAAGGCGGTAATATCACCGATCACAATTTGTGGAAGGGTCTGACAGAGTGGTTGAATGACAAAGAAGATGACACTCCTTACTTCTTTAACGCTGACGATAACAACTATCACACGCACATTGTTAAGAGTGAAGTCACTCAGGTTGAGTTGGTGAAAGAAAAGGACAAAAAGTGAAGCATGGGTTAGTTAAAGTTTTATTTCAAGGTGGTCCAGTATACATCGCTTCAATTGCAGTGAATGATGACCAAGAACTTGGCGAGCACAGAGAATGGACGTGGTTAAGGCAATGGTGGTTACGTGGGTTCGATGTTGACAAACACATGGTGCATTCGGTCACATGGGATGACGGTAGCGAAGTGCTGCTGAACAGAGCCTTCATAATGAACATCACAATGGAACCCAAACTCGTATTGGAGATCAACTGATGAAGTCTGCACTACCACCGATCGAAGAAATCAAAGCACACAACACGATGAAAATGGTTCGAGTGAAATTGTCAGATTTGCCTTCTCACAACGGTACATTCAAATTCGATGGAGTAGATCAGGAGAGCGGTGTACGTTTCCCGTTAATCGCTCCAATATATGAAATCGATGACCACATCGTTCGTGGATTTCTGCCATCGAAGGTTTGGTGGAGGCCAGAGGACGACGACGTTCACTTTCTGTTCTACGTTCAGGGAAACATGTCACATGATGCAAGACCGTTTGGCACAGGCAAATCGTATATTTCAGCAATGTATATCGGTGATCGTTGTACGATTGAGTACGAGGTTGGATTGCATATCTTCATTGATCAAGTGCAAACATCGACGGGAACCTTGTACGTGTTCATGTTCGGTGAGAAGGAATACAAAAACGCAGTGATGGATTCGGAAATCATTGGAGACCTCGAATGTGTCCAAACGAAAGAAGACCATCACAACAACATTTTTGATTTATATAGGGACTAATAATGTACTTTGCTGATTTCCAGAGCTTTATACAGACTCAAGAGAATTCCAAATCGTTCATCGTGGAGGTGGAGCTGGTTGGTGGTGGAACGGAAGTGGGAAGTCCCGTACCAGCAGAATGTTATGCCCAGTTAATGGCTGATATTGCTGTGTGTGATGAACTCAAAACTGCGTTTGCGTTGTGGTCGAGGGACGGAACGAAAGGTGGAGCACTCATCTTTATTCCATATGACAAGATCAAATCAATCCACGTACGGTTCGCCCCATAACACAATAACCAGACGTTAAAAAAGCCGCATCTGCGGCTTTTTTATTACGCATTGTCGATTATTTCTCGCTTCTGTTGTTCCAAATCAATTATCGTCGCCTCAACATCTTTGGCGAGGTCAGACAACATTAAACACTGCATGTGGATGAAATTAGCTTCAGCTTCGGTCAGATTCTTGTCTTCGCTGGCTTTACCTTCGATTTCTTTCAGTGCTGCGAGTATCACTTCCAGATCAATCTTACTTTTTGTCAACAGGACCAACACGTGCGATTCATACAACCAATCAGGAGCTGGTTCAAATGTTATCAACCATGTTAATGCTCCACCGATTACCAACGAACAGAATCCGACCCACGCCGCCGACACTTCTTCACCAGTCAACATTGACCCCTTCAGTGACAGGTACAACGACGTACACAGTATTCCAACCCCGACAGCAGCCACAGGAAAGGTCCGTGTGAGAAAAATCCATCGCTGTGCGACACGGTTCATTAATTCAACGTGGTTGGCGTTTCTGAACATCTGTTCCTGTACTCCTGGCACACCAAGTACGTCAAGTGACTGTCCAACTACTTGATAATTAAACCCAACCTTCTTCGCTGTCAAATATAACATCAACAAAAAGATACCCGCCATTACCAATTCAAGAGCTCCCATGTACTTCCCTTTCTTATAATACTTCTGTGATTGAATCAGACTTAACCGTAGCTCCGATTGTTAAATAATACCACGTTCCACTGCGATTGACAATCACTTTTTTGATTGCACTCTCAAACGGAATCATCTTGGCGCCTCTGCACGCACACGACGGTCGAATCCCTTTTACGGGTGTGCCTTCTTTCAACGGATGTACAATTGTTGTCAACTTACCACCTCCACTTCACCCATAGGAAACTTTGTTACATTCTTCCACATCATGTTGTATTGATAAATGTTCCCGTCTGTTGGACAAGCCATTGTTAATACGTTCAGCTCACTCTTCAGCTTATTGGTGTGATGGTAACATGCTCCAGTGTCAAGGTAAACTTGTTGTTCGGCGCGCAGCACTTTCCTCGCCGGGGTGTGACCAACATATGTGACCGACAGACGATCAGGGTCTTGGTACCTACGAGAAACGGCTCTATTGTATCCGATAATAGTACGACCCCACGTCATATCGTACGTGTCGTACGTAGAAAATCCCCACTGATCGATCATATCATCAGTAACCAACGTGGCCGTTTCTCCGGGGGCATAAATTGTGTAGTGGTATTGGTCAGTGTGTTTCAGTTCGGCGTGGACGACATTGTAACGAGTCTCACCCTCCCCCACAACAATAATCAAGGGAAGCTGGTCGAGCCGATCAGCGGCATCTTTCAGTTGCCAAGCTGGCACACTCGCCGACCACATTCCGCCGTTGTGCAGCCACGTGGCGTGTGAGTCTGCATTCTTTCGTAGCACAGAGTCGCACATCAGTTCTTCGTGGTTTCCCTTGACCATAAAAAACCAAGGCTCATATACGAGGTCAATACACTCCATGTTGAGAGGACCACGATCGACGATATCCCCAACGCTGATAAGGCGATCTACAGACGGATTGAACTCCACCTCTTTCAACAGAGCGTGGAGTTCATCAAAACAGCCGTGCAGATCGCCTAATACGAAATCTCTACCTTCGATGTTAGCCGGTAGGCGTTGTACTTTGTTCTTCATTAGTGTTCAATTCCATTTCTTTGTTGTACCGCATCGCTACTCCAATTAGAGCAGTTACTTTGACAGTAGCACGTTCACATAATACCCCGTATATATGCTTATGAGCAACGTTATTTTCACCGATGTCCGATCCAATTTCCTCAACGAGTGAGCATATTGTTTCTGCTTCCTCGATTGCGAGGATCAGGTCGTGGTACAAGGTGGTCACTTTGGTTCCTCCAAAGGAAAAACACTGTCGGTAAGAGTAAGGCTGCGAAGATATTCAATCCGCAGGCCTCTGCGAACCCCATTAACGCTCACGCGATATCCATCGAACATGTGGTTAAAATATGATGGCTTGTCTCGCTTCATCTCCCTCAACACCCCCAGTTTGGCGGTGTAGAGGGTTTGTGTATCAATGTTCCAAAAGTATCCTGGATACTTGGTGGCAACAAATTGTGAAGGAAGCGTGACCATGGCTTATACAAGCAGGAGGGAACGATAGTCGTAAGCTAGGCTGCGGCGTTGCACAAACGTAGCGGTTTGACCTTGGTTGTTGGCGTACACGATCCGCCCGTCACCAGGTTCGATACATTTGAGGTCCGATTGTGTGAATTCTGCGCAGCCATCGCACTCCTCATCTTCATCAGGACAAGAATAGTAAATGTCAATAGTGCCACGCAGTTTGGCAAGTGGGTTGCCGTTCCAAACGCCGATGTTGTTCTCAACCACCTTACCACCAATAGTAAGCACAACGTCGTATTCACCGTCGCTTTCACCAGATGGTTTGGTGTTCAGCATCTCGAGAGCATCATAAGCGGATTCGTTGTAACGATTCATCTCTTCGATCAATGCTTTGAGCATATCGAAGTTGAATTGACTAAACAGCTGTGCGACCTGGCACACTTGGTCAATATGTTGCTTGTCGTTGAGATTATCTTCGCAGTAATCACGAACAAACTCGACAGTAAGACCTTTGAAATCAAGCATATAGAAGATGCGGCCTGGGCGATTGCGCATGTGGGAGTCAATGCGCCACGGATCGTTCACAGTGAAGATGAACAGTTTTTTGGTCGGGAACGTGCCGTCGAGCAACGTCAGCAGTTTCTCTTGGTCATCACGATCGTAAATCTTCTCGAACTCATCGAAGAAGACAATCGCAGGCTGTTCAACGTTC
>JADDYB010000142.1_pt1 | contig 21359 bp, 20 predicted proteins | sample 8641941 | NCBI WGS metagenome assembly JADDYB01 (sample SAMN16275377, study PRJNA637457) | freshwater sediment metagenome | isolation source: Lake Kineret sediment | place: Israel: Lake Kineret | collected 2013
CGAGGGATAGAAGATACCGACAGGGAATCCTCGCATTACACTCCCATTGCTACGGCTGCCATGTCGTCGTTTGTGCACGAGCCACGCGGCCCGGTGCGGCAGGGTGCCGGATTTGACCAAAGCAAAAAATGCAGAAGAGGTCGGACCGTACCATTCCGGACGTTTTTCATACCCGCGAAGTAGCCTCAAAATAAGGTCATTTTGGTTAAATCCCCTGCATGCGGCGAGCGATTCAGCGACTGCCATTGCCTGTAATGTATCGTCCGTAATTTGTCCTTTTTTCCGGGAATGCCGCCCTCCGGGAAGCATTTCGGTCACCCACGATTCAGTCTGGGCAGATCCTTCCAGGGGCGCACCCAATGCATCCCCAATAGCCAGCGCAACGAGCGATCCTGTAGCATGCAGGTTTCCAGTTATAAACCTCACCAAAAAGGTATATGTGTATCACAGGAAATAGAATCAGCTTGCAGAAGGTGATAGTGTGCAAAAGGAAGAGTTGCTGCATTTACATATGTTAATGATTCACATCAAGAAGTACTACGAAGGCATCACCAGTGAAGAAATCGGAACCGACCGTTATAATTCCCTTGAAATTTCCCCGGTCCATATTCACAAGGACAAGAAAGCCCACAAAGATGCTCTTCTTACGCTTGGTGATGAGATTGTGACCCATATCCACGGGCGTCATATTCCTGTGGTGAACTATTCTTCAGAGACTGCATCCACAAAGGTTGCAGCCGAACATTAAAATTTTGTCATGGATGAGGATATGGCATTCCGGGAGATGATCTCCCGCATCCTCACCCTTCAGCCCGGTGACGATGCTGTCGTTGCAGTAAAGATCGACGTCTGCCGGAAATACCGGTTACCTGCAGTTCCCAAAAATTCTGCTATTCTTGCAGTCGCTCAACCTGCGGATCGGGAGATCCTCCGGAAGATCCTGCTCGTGAAACCCACACGGACCTTGTCGGGAGTAGCTCCTGTTGCGGTGATGACGTCCCCGGCGCCATGCCCCCATGGCAAATGCCTGCCATGCCCGGGTGGACCCGACCACCCGTACAAATCCCCGCAAAGCTATACCGGAGAGGAGCCGGCAGCGTTACGGGCACGGGAGCATTCCTACGACCCGTTTGCCCAGGTGCATGCCCGGCTTGAGCAGTTCGAAATCCTCGGGCACCGGGTGGACAAGGTGGAGCTGATAGTCATGGGTGGGACGATGACCGCACGGACGCCGGAATACCAGGAGCAGTTTGTATCTCGCTGCATTGAAGCGATGAATTCATACCCGGGTGGCACAGCAGCAGCTGAGTCACATGGTATTACTGCCGTGCAGGAAGATAATGAGACCTCTGCCATCCGCTGCGTAGCGATCACGTTTGAAACCCGCCCGGACTGGTGCCGGCGTGATCATATTGATCGGATGTTGCATCTCGGGGTAACCAAAGTGGAACTTGGAGTGCAGCACATCGATGATACTATCCTTTTATATAACCGTCGCGGGTGTACCGCGGCAGATACCATTGAAGCAAACACACTCCTCCGTGACGCAGGTATGAAAGTGGGTTTTCATATTATGCCCAATCTTCCCGGTTCGACTATTGACCTGGATAAAAAGATGTTTGAGACAATCTTTTCCGATTCCCGCTTCTTGCCGGATTTCCTCAAAATCTATCCCACTCTTGTCACCCCTGGTTCGGAAATTGAAGAACACTGGAAGCGGGGCGATTACCTGCCCTACAGTGAAGAGGATATGATTGATCTTGTTGCATACGCCAAGTCGCTTATCCCTGAGTACACCCGCCTCCAGCGGATCCAGCGCGATATCCCGGCAAAATTAATCGTTGCCGGTTCCCGGCACTCCAATTTCCGGCAGCTTGCCCAGAACCGTCTCAAGGCAACCGGCAGGCGTTGCCGCTGCATTCGGTGCCGGGAAATTGGAAGACTTCCCTCCCTTGCAGAATCAGAAATCCGTGTATCGAAATATGAGTCCTGTGGCGGGGAGGAGCACTTTATCTCAGCAGTATCCAATGATTCAATAATCGGGTTCACCCGGCTACGATTCCCTTCCCGTGTCTACTGTGCTGAACTTGAGAATGCCGCACTCCTGCGGGAGCTCCATGTGTACGGAAGCCTGGTTCCGGTAGGGAAAGATGCTGAGTCTGAGGAATGGCAGCACCGGAATTTTGGAAAAGTGCTTATCGCCCGGGCAGAAGAGATCACCCTTGATGCAGGATTCTCCTGTCTGGCGATTATGAGTGGTATGGGCGTGCGCCCCTATTACCGGAGACAGGGCTATGAACGCAAAGGACCTTATATGATTAAGGAGCTGCCATGAACCCGGCGACGACCGAATTTCTCCGACAGCGCTTCACGGATTATTATAAAAAAACCGTTCTTGTTGCGCCTTCATCGCTTGAGCAGCGTGAATGGGGTTTTGTGCTGTTCAATCCCCATACAACTACCCTCCGGATGCGCCGGCATATGGGCTTTTCAGGAAGGGATGAACTCTTTCAGTTCATTAAAAACCTCGTGCCCCAGCATTCCTACTACTCAACGGCATACTACGAGAAACCGGATGCCGGAACCATGGCAGAGAAAGGCTGGTGCGGGGCAGATCTGATTTTCGATCTCGATGCAGACCACATCATGCGAGGTCCCTATGACCAGATGCTGGCCAGAGTGAAAGAGGAAACTGAGAAGCTCATAGCGATGCTCACCGTTGAGTTTGGTATGGATCCAAAGATGATAGAACTCGTCTTTTCCGGTGGCCGTGGGTACCATGTGCATGTCAAGGATATCACGTTCCGCGGATGGGGAAGTGCCGAACGCCGGGAGCTGATTGACTATGTCTGCGGTATCGGCATCGACCCTGCCGCGATGCTATCCGGAAAAAAACCTGCATCTCCGGGCTGGCAGATGCGATATCGCGAAACGCTGCTTGAATATATCCACTGGGTTGGAAACCTGACTGGTGAGGAAGCAATGGCGCATCTCACAGGAATAGAGGGAATTGGCAAGGATTCAGCAACAACATTCCTGAAAAACCGGGAGGAGATTACCGCGATGATCGAACGCCATCCCACGAGCATGATCGTAAAGAATCGTGTACTCCACACTATTCTCCTACAACAGGAAGGGGAATTTAAAAAACGACTCCTTTCCCGTGCGGCTCTTGCAGATGAGCCGGTTACCACTGATACAAAAAGGCTGATACGGATGCCAACATCGCTGCATGGCGGGAGCGGCATGCGGGTGCAACGCCTTGAACTCCGTGATCTCCATGACTTTGAACCGCTTGTGGATGCAGTGGTCTTTTCAATGCGGGATGTCAGGGTGGACCTTTTCCATCCGGTCACGATACCGATGCTCGGAAGTACTTATGAACTCCAAAAAGGCATCACTACAGTACCGGAAGCGGTAGCAGTGTTCCTCTGTTGCCGTGGCTTGGCGGAAATCAGCTAAAGGGAGAAGACAATGGGGCGACTAGGGCTGGACGATCTGCGCAGCATCCTGCTCTCAGAGCGGGAGACGGGAAGACTTACTGCAGTTGCCCCGGATCTCTTCGACAGAGGGCATGTGGAACTTGCCTCACTTATCAGCAAAGTATATGCTTTTGAAGACCCGCTCTCTGAAGAAGCCCGCTCTCTTATCGAGGAAACGCTCGCGATAAAAGAGACCCTCCGTGAACTTTTTGCACTACGGGCACGCAAAATTCTTGCGCTTACTATCATGCATGCGGAAGGTAATTATTATGACCGCGAAGAAGTGAAACGGATGGTCCCCATTGAGAAAGAGATGTTTGAAACGGTCACTGCCAGTATTGAACAGTGCAAGGGAATCCTGCTTCACAATGTGCCCCATCGTCCAAAAAATATTGGAATTCCTGAAACGGTAGAAAGTGGCGAACCCGAGATGGAGCAGAACGAAGATTCTAGTAGAGCAACAGACCTTTATCCAACATTAAAGACAATTGCCCCTCTCTCGCTACAATGTGTACTCGTACGGGTGCTTGAGGACATGGAATCCTTTATGGGGATTGATGGGAGGATTTATGCTCTTTCAAAGGGAGATATAGTGACGCTTCCTGAGCGGAATGCTGCGGTCTTGAGTGAACGCAACATAGTCTTAAATATGAACCTTTGTAAATAATATTGGTATTCTATATCAAAATTATCGGTGAAAATTTTATGAAAATGCCAGCAAAATTCAACACCTACTGTCCTCACTGCAGGAATCATCAGATGCATGAGGTTGAGAGGGTAAAAAAAGGCAAGACAACCGGCCTTCACTGGATTGACCGCCAGAAGGCCCGCAGAGGAAAAGTAGGTAATATGGGAAAATTCTCAAAAGTGCCCGGAGGCGACAAGCCGACGAAAAAGATAAACGTGCGGTACCGCTGTGTTACCTGCGGAAAGGCACACCTGCGCAAGGGTTACCGGGTCGCAAAGTTTGAGCTGACGGAGTGAGCGCATAATGGTACGCGAGATTCGGGAAAACCGAAGTAAATTTTTCAAAGTAAAGTGTCCAGACTGTGAGAACGAGCAGACGGTATTTGAAAAGGCAAGCACTGTCGTCAAGTGTATCGTCTGCGGGCACGATCTTGCGCTCCCCACCGGGGGAAAGGCAAGCATCAAGGCTGAGATCCTCTCAGAGCTCAAGTGATTCAACCCATGCTGGACAGAGAGTGGCCACAGGAATCGGAACTGGTTGTCTGTACCGTACAGAATGTCAAGGACTTTGTAGCGTTCGTATCGCTGGATGAGTATGGGGGACGCCAGGGGCTCATCCCCATCTCTGAAATTGCTACCGGCTGGATCAAGTACATCCGAGACCACATTCGTGAAGGACAGAAGATTGTCTGCAAGGTGCTCAACGTCGACAGGAATCGTGGTCACATTGACCTTTCCTTAAAAGATGTCAATGAACACCAGCGCCGCGAAAAAATTCGCGAGTGGAAGAACGAGAGCAAAGCCCAGAAGTGGCTGGGTTTTGTAGCAGCACAGACTGGTGAACCAGCTCCAGCTATTGAGAACGAGATTTTCAGTAAATACGGGGCTTTCTATCCTGTATTTGAAGATCTTGTCATTGACAGCGAAACAACACTTAAAAAACTTAATCTCTCAAAGAAGGTTGCCGAAACACTTCTGCATGTAGCACAGGAGAATGTCAAAGTTCCCAAAGTCGAAGTAACAGGGCACCTCTACCTCACCTGTACCCTGCCTGATGGAATATCCGTAATCAAAAAGGCATTGAAAAGTGCTGAGCCCAAAATTGCCGGTGTCGATATTGAGATCCTGTATCTTGGCGCACCGACGTACAGAATTAAAGTGACCGCTCCTGATTATAAAAAGGCAGAGAAAGCGATTGAGAAAGCGGCCAGTGCAGCGATCGCAGTAATGGAAAAGTCAGGTGGCGAGGGCAAGCTCGTCAAGAAACCGAAGTCCGGGAAGAGTCAATGAGCGGTCATATCCGTCACTGCAGAGAAGATCATGTTTATACCCTTTCTCCCACTTGCCCGTTGTGTGGCAAACCAACGGTGATTGCCCACCCGGCACGTTTTTCCCTTGAGGACCGGTACGGGAAATACCGGAGGCAGGTAAAAAAATGATTGAAGAGATTTCTGTCCGGTATCTCGATGGTTTCACGGAAAAGAAACTTGTCAATCCTATTATGATCGAAGGACTCCCCGGGATCGGGCAGGTGGGCAAACTAGTTGCCGAATACATGATCCACATGCTGGGTGCCGAGAAGATTGGGGAGATCCATTCGATCTATTTTCCTCCTCAGGTGATCCTTGAAGAGAATGGTCTTGCCCGGCTTGCACGAAACGAACTCTATTTTTACCGGGCATCAGGAAAAGACCTTATCTTTCTCGTTGGTGATCACCAGAGCACCTCGAACGAAGGGCACTACCTCCTTGCCGACCAGTACTGTGCAATCGCGGAAGATCTGAGGGTACAACGTATTTTCACCCTTGGCGGATTCGGGGTTGGTCACCTGGTAAATGAGCCCCGGGTGCTGGGTGCTGTGAACCGTGCAGATCTGCGCCCGGAACTTGAAGAGGCCGGTGTCACGTTTGACCGTAATGAACCGGGTGGCGGGATCATCGGTGCAGCCGGACTCATGCTCGGGCTTTCTGCCCAGCGTGGGATTGATGCAGCATGCCTGATGGGCGAAACAAGCGGGTACCTTGTCGACCCGATGAGTGCGGCAAACGTCCTTGCAACACTCTCAAAACTGATTGACGTGCCGGTCGATCCTACCAAGCTCAATGACCGTGCTTCTGAAATGGAAAAAGTCATCGAAGGATTTGTCGAAGGCAACAAGATGCAAAAGGATGAAGAGCTGAGTTACATCGGGTAACTATGCTAGCGAACGCTGACCTGCATATACACTCCCCGTATTCGATGGCCGTCTCCCGCTTTATGCAACCGGAGCACCTGCTATCAGCCTGCTTAACAAAGGGCATCCATGTACTCGGAACTGGTGACGCGCTCCATCCGGTATGGCGGAAAACATGGGAACCGTTTCTTGAGAACGATGTTGGTACTGTCATCGTCCCGACCGGTGAAGTTGAAGACAAACACCGGGTGCATCACCTGATCCTGGCAGAGGATTTTTCACAGTTCGATGAACTGCAGGGACTCTTAGAAGGAACGTGCAAAAGTTTTCTCACCAATGGTCGCCCGCATGTCTACCTTTCCGGTGAGAAAATTGCACAATATGTGCACGAAGTCGGGGCAATGATTGGCCCGGCACATGCATTTACCCCATGGACAGCGATGTACGCGTATTTTGATCGCGTTACGGACTGTTACGGCAGCCAACCGATCGATTTTCTGGAACTCGGTCTCTCAGCGGACAGCTCCTACGGTGCAGCGATTCCGGATCTCCACAATGTGCCATTCCTTTCAAATTCGGATGCTCATAGTCCGCAACTGGAAAAGATCGGGAGGGAGTTCAACCGACTTCGGCTTGCGAATCTTTCTCGTAAAGATGTACTTGCGTGCGTCAAGAACGGGGCCATTGACATGAACGCCGGGTTCTTCCCGGAGGAAGGGAAATACAACCGCACGGCCTGCACCCGCTGCTTTGCCCAGTATTCGCCGGAACTGGCCATACAGTATAAATGGCGGTGCCCGGCTGATGGTGGTATCATCAAGAAAGGTGTGTATGACCGTGCGCGGGAGCTTGCTTCCAATGGTAAGCCCGGTAATCGTCCCCCCTATCTCCATATTATTCCGCTTGGCCAGATCATCCAGACGATGGAGGGGGTCTCTTCGCCACACACGAAGAAGTGCAGATCCCTTTATGAGCGCTTCATCAGCATGTTTGGCAACGAGATCGAGGTGCTTATCAATGCCCCGGTTACCGAAATCCGTGCCATCCATGCTGAAACTGCTGATGCAATTGAAGCCCTGCGGAGCGGGCATGTCACACTGCACCCGGGCGGCGGTGGAAAGTACGGTACATTTTCGCTCGTCTGATGTCTTGCACATCGTGGGATCGTGCCAATGCATTTTATCGTAAATATTAAAGAAACAGGACACCAACATGATTAGTCAATGCTCAAAGTACATCGGGATATCTGTGGATATTGCGGTTGTTGTGTGTCAGTCTGCCCGGAAGGCGCCCTTGAACTGATTGATGCGTACCTCTGCGTGGAGAAGTGGTGCACGAGCTGTGGGATCTGTGCAAAAGTTTGCCCTCTGGGTGCTCTGGAGGTCGTGGATGAAAAATAAGTATGATGTTCTGGTCATCGGGGGGGGTCCAGCTGGGGCGATCGCTGCAAAAACAGCAGTGGAGAAGGGACTCTCTGCTTGCCTCGTCGAAAAGCGGCCGGCAATAGGAACCCCGGTACGCTGTGCCGAGGGTATCGGGAAGGACGCCCTTCATGAGTTCATGGATCCCGACCCAAAGTGTATATCAGCTGAGATGACCGGGGCGAGCATCGTAGCTCCCGATGGCTTTTTAATGAAACTCGAATCCGGGCTCGCAGGCAACAAAGTCGGCTATATCCTCGACCGAAAATTCTTTGATCGTGAGCTGGTCTGGAACGCGGCCGAGGCCGGGGCGGATGTTGCGGTCAAGACCCGTGCATCAGCGCCGATTATTGAAAAAGGATTTGTCAAAGGGGCAAAGATTGAGTGCTGCGGCACGGTAACGAAAGTTACTGCTGATGTGGTCATTGCTGCCGATGGTGTTGAATCAAAATTCTCGAGATGGTGTGGAATTGATACTACCGTACCTCTCGGTGAGATTATGAGTTCAGTCCAGTATGTCATGGCAGATGTCGATATCGATACGCACTCGACCGTCTTTTATCTGGGGAACGAAATTGCACCCCAAGGGTACCTCTGGGTTTTTCCGAAAGGTGAACGGTCCGCAAATGTCGGGGTAGGTATTTCCGGCAAAAAGAGCGGGGAAGGCCACCGGGCAAAGGATTACCTTGACAGGTTTGTTGAAAAGTCATTTCCCCACGGGAAATCAATCGAATATATAGCCGGTGGTGTATCTGTCTGTCGTCCTCTTGACTGTACAGTAGCAGATGGTCTGATAATTTCCGGTGATGCAGCCCGAGTCGTAGATCCGCTCACCGGTGGCGGGATCTACAACAGCATGTATACCGGACGACTTGCCGCTCAGGTAGCGGCGGAATGTATCGGAAAGGGTGACGTTTCGAAAAATAAGCTCATGGTGTATGACAAAACCTGGCGGACATCAAAAATGGGAAAAACCATCGAGCGTAACTACCACATAAAGGAATATTTAATCAAACAGCCCGATGACAAACTTAACGAGATTATCCACTCCGTATCTAAACTGAATCTTAAGGAGTTCACAACACTGTCTCTATTAACAGAAATTATCCGTGTGAACCCGAAACTGATGCTCGATCTGGGTGCGCTTGCCGCATCAATCCGCTGATTTTTTGAGTTGCCTGTTGAGGAGGCGGAGGCAATCATCTTCTGCTTCTTTTTTCGTGAAAACCGTGAAGATATCGTTGGGCTGGATTTTGACATTGCCACTTGGAATGATCAGTTCGCCCCCGGATCGGCGGATTGCGATGAAAACGAAATCTTTTACTTTAAGCTCACGGATTTCGTGCCCGACAATGGGAGCACCCTGCTCGGCTACTATATCGAAGATGGTCCCACCAGGAATCGAGGCAAGCTGCTGCAGCTGGGGGTTCTGGGTCCAGTAGTAGAGACGTGACGCTACGAGTTCGTCAGGGTTCTCGCTGATCCTGACCCCGACTTCCTTGAAAAAATCCGAGTGTGAGGACTGGTTGACGATAGAAACTACGTTAGGAATAAGGAACTTTTTTGCCAGCAAGCAGGTCATGAGATTGACTGAATCATCACTTGTGGTAGCAATCAGGGCATCTGCCCGATCAATCCCTGCCTCCTCAAGCGTCGTTTTGTCGGTTGCGTTGCCTGTCACTGCCAGTACATCATAATGCTCGAGAATGTCGCTACAACGGGTTTCGTCATGGTCAATAACAACAACATTGTTTGCATGTTCAACTGCCTGTTTTACCAGGTTTTTGCCGATTCCTCCAAGCCCCACGATGATAATATACATGACTACCGGTTACCATCATCGGCATTGAAATAATTTGCGCAATAACCAATCCATGTGATCTGTGGAGTGGATGAGGCAGGAAAAGGATCCGTGCTGGGTCCAATGGTTATCGCTGCCGTTGGAGTGTCCTCTGAGAATGTATTTGCTGAAGTTGAGGTGGCTGACTCCAAGTTGCTATCCCCCCGGATGCGGGAACGCCTTTATACCATTATCAGGAAGCGGTTCTCTGTAGCAACGGTACGTATTGACGCGCACGAGATTGATCAGATTCGCACAGGAATGACCATGAATGCCTGCGTTGCCAGGGCGCATGCACAGGCAATTGACAAGCTTTCACCGTCTATCGCTTATGTTGATGCCTGCGACGTGAATGCGTTCCGATATGCAGACATGGTGAAAAGTCACCTTGAACAGAGCTGCGAGATCGTATCTGAGCATAATGCTGACCAGACTTTTAAAGTAGTATCTGCCGCAAGCATAGTCGCAAAAGTTACCCGTGACCGCGCGATTACTGCGCTTTCAAAAAAATACGGGGAGATCGGCAGCGGTTATCCTTCGGATCCGGTTACCATTGCATTCCTTTCGGCTTATATCGATGAACACAAATGTCCCCCGCCAATTGCCCGGAAGAGCTGGAAGACAATTACTGCCATGCTCAGAAAAAAACAGCAGAGCCAGCTGTCACAATTTTTCTGATATCTTTATCTTTCCCGTCGGATTGCTACGAGCCATTGTTTTATGTGGCCTGCAATGCAATAAATGACGAATGAATTGGATCCTCCTGATCATTTTTCTCATCACTGCCTACGCAGCTATAGCATACTATATTCATTCCAGGAAACTCTGGGAGGATCACATCACCTTCTATGGCCCGATTCTGGCGCTCAAAACGAACAGAGTCGGGTTTTTTGACAAATTTACCGCATTCCGCACGTTTTTCCGAATCTATGGGACGGCCGGGGTTATAGCCGTTATCATCGTTTCGGTCTTCATTACTGTTATGCTTTTTATTTCTGTCCGCTATACACTTCTCGTCCAGCCGGAACCTACCGGGATCTATAAACCACAGAATATCCTGCTTCTCCCTGGTATCAACGAATATGTTCCTTCTACCATTGCGGTTTGGCTTGCATTTATCCTTACCATTGGCGTTCATGAATTCGGACACGGGATTCTCTGTCGCGTTGAGAATATTAAAGTTAAGACCATGGGGGCGCTCATAGCCGTAATCCCTATTGGATTTTTTGTTGAGCCCGATGAAGAAGAACTTGACAAGACGAAAGGAATGGCCAAGGTCCGTATGTTCGGTGCAGGGATCACCAACAACCTTGTCGTCGGATTTTCCTGTTTTTTCCTGCTTATCCTCTTCATGGGACTAGTCACTCCTTTCAGTCAGCCAGTCATCCATGGAGTCTATAAGGATTATCCTGCAGCCAGCGCCGGAATTCCTCCCGGATCGATAGTAACTGCAGTAAATGGAGTTCCGGTCAACAGCCGGGCTGATGTTTCGTCTATCCTGAATACAACAAAACCTGGTAACACACTGACCCTCACGGTTGATAAAGATAAAATCGTGAAGGATTACCCGCTCACTCTTTCTGCCTGGCCTGGTGATATTCCGGACAGGACAAGCGGATTTATGGGTGTTGAGTATTATGACGGTGCAGCAGTGATGTCCGTTATTCAGGGAATGCTATCGCCTATAGGGTTTTTCCAGTTCCTGATTGTTCCCTTCGCAAATGATTCCGGTGTCCAGCTCCTCCGCATCCTTGCATTCGAAACACCTGAGACCCTCTACTACCATGTCCCCTTCGAAGGTTTCTGGGGTGTTGTAAACCTGCTTTTCTGGTGTGCCTGGATCAATATCAATGTCGGTATATTCAATGCGATCCCCATGATCCCACTCGATGGCGGGTATATCTTTAAAGAAGGCGTTGACCGGTTGCTCGACCGCCGCGGGCTCCTGAAATATTCAAGTTATGTTACCAGTGCCGTCAGCTACCTCATGCTGGTTGTCCTGGTATCACTGATAGCACTGCCGTATCTGCTGCATATCTGAACACATCGTAAGGAAGGGAAAATTTGGTTTTTTACCGCTTCCCCTTCATAACCGTTTTTGCGAGATGATAGAGATCAGGATTTACCGGTTTTATCCGCGACGCAATGTCTCTGAGCCGGACTGTACCAATCCGGGTACCCTGAAGAGCTACCATGCAACCGGTGTTACCTGCAACGATTTGCTCTATTGCTGAGACCCCGAATCGCGTAGCGAGACCCCGGTCGAATGCGGTGGGCGTTCCGCCACGCTGGACGTGACCAAGAACCGTTACCCGTGTTTCAATATTGAGCCGTTGTTCCAGTTCTTTTCCAAGCAGGTTCCCCACTCCTACAAATTTCTCGTGACCGCACTCGTCGCGGTAGCATTCGGGGACTGCCGCATCGGCAATATCCTGATGATGTATGCCTTCGGCAATTACAACGATGGAGGATTTTTTTCCTGCCATATAACGGGCTTTGAGATCCTGGCAGACCTCGTCCATGGTGAACGGTATCTCAGGGATGAGGATCACATTTGCTCCTCCGGCCATACCTGACATTAGGGCGATCCAACCTGCATTGCGTCCCATTACCTCCACCACCATGATCCGGTGGTGGGATTCTGCAGTAGTGTGGAGCCGGTCGATAGCTTCGGTTACTATAGAGACCGCGGTGTCAAAACCAACAGCCAGATCAGTACCGAAAATATCGTTATCAATAGTTTTTGGTACTCCGACAAGAGGAATGCCGCTTGCGGCTAATTCATATGCTGCAGAGAGCGTCCCGTTTCCACCAATCACTATCAGCGCATCGATACCGTATGTTGTCATTGTGTTCCTGATCTTTTCCACATCACCGGGTTTTTTGAGCGGATCTATCCGTGAGGTTCCAAGAATAGTACCGCCCAGGGAAGTGATACCTGAAACTGATACCTCGGTGAGCAGTTCCAGGTTACCATCAATGAGTCCCTGCCATCCATTCTGAATCCCAAGGATTTCAAAGCCATAGCTTGAACCCGATCGTACTACAGCTCGGATTACCGCGTTGAGTCCAGGGCAGTCTCCCCCTCCCGTCATGACCGCAATTTTTTTCATACAGCAATTTTTCCTTTGTTCATAGTCCCCTTTCCCGGTATATTTTTATTGTCGTTCGTGTAATCACTTTCGTGTCTCAATGAATATCCGGCGGTGGATGATTCGCCAGCAGAGAATCAGTTGTGCGAGATCCCCCGCCGTGACATAATTCCGGCCTTTAAAGATGGAAATAGGGTGAACCTGTGTCTGTTGCTCGATGCTGCGTTCGAGCTTTTTCACAACATGATCGCTCAGTTCTCCATCAATAATCATCTTTCCCATCTTGTGCCCATTATGTTCACTCGTCAGAAATTTGAGTGAGAAGTTGCGCTCTGAAAGAGACAGGATTGAGTACAGGTCAAGGGAGAGATCAATATTTTCAATATTGTGTTTCATCCTGTTCTGGGAGAGGGTGATACGGTAGACATTTCTCTCCTCTCCAAGGTGCCGTCCGTATTCTGAATAATCAATCCCGATTACAGCATCAGCAAACTCTTTTTGGGGTGCAATATAGTGCTGGTAATCCGGTTCCCGTTCGGTAATTTTCTGTATGACCTCATCAGGGGAATAACCACGCATTTTTACATCACGACGGATCTTCCAGTCAGATTTTACCTCTTTGGTTGGATCCACAAAAAGGGTAAAATCAAGGTATTTACGCAGCGTTGGGGTGAACAGCGTGTGAAGCCCTTCAAGAATGAGGATTTTTTGCGGACGGAAGATGACCGGCGGATCAAACACTCCGGTTGTATGATTATAGACCGGCTTTTCGACCGGCACACCGTGTTTGAGCTGGATAAGGTCCTGTTCGAGTCGATCAATTTGGTTTGCCTTTGGATTAAGTGCTGTCAGCCCCTGCTTCCTGCGGTTATTACGGTCGAGACTATGATAATCATCGAGAGTAATGGTGGATACCAGGTCCTTACCAAAGATGTTCCGTATACCTTCGGTGAATGTAGTCTTTCCTGATCCACTGTCCCCGGCGACCCCCAGGGTAAAAATATAGGGTGATGCCGCGATCGTGTCTTTGAAATTCGGATAGTACATACCTTATCCCGGTATATGTGCATATTTGGTAAAAACCATCCGCCCCCCGTCTTTATGCATGAATTATTAAAAGAAGGATTGTGAGGCGTGGGTCAAAAAAAATCGCTGCTGTCAGGTTTGTAAGAGCGCGATCTTGGACCCAACGGGAACTCCAACCTCATCAGCAACAGGTTTGCATTTTGCTGCCATCAGATAAGCAACCGGTGGGAGATTGTCCATCTCGGACAGGGACTCAAAATTTGCCATCCCTTTTGCGATGATTATCGTACACTCAGCTATGGCATCCCGAAGATCTTCAGGAATATTTTCCATGCATATACCGATTTCAGCACCCCCGCCATTTGTCGTGATCTGGTCAACAAGGGTGTCAAGTCCCAGTTCCTGAGCATCCCTCAATGTTGCATCATTGAGAATCGGGGCCTCCTTGACAGCAAGGGTAACATGAGAGCCCTGCGCCTTGAGGTGTTCGATCAAGAGGTGATCGAGAACAATTTCGCCGCAATTATCGCTCAGATATACAACACGGGAGCAGAGAGGGGCGATTTTATCGGTATCATCAATGGTGAGCCCTTGTGCATATTCCCTCTGGAAAAAAACAGAGAAATTTTCTTCAACAGTGTGTCCTTTCACCCCATAATCAAATGTATTGCCGATTACCGATGCGAGAACATACTCGCGGAATGTTGACAGTTCCTTACGGACCTCTTTACAGACTTCTATTGCCTGTTGGTTCCCCAGAGCCTTGAGTTCTGCGAAGGGATCGGAATTTCCCAGAATATCATAAGCCCTTCGATGGATACGGCTTGCGATCTGAGGGTGGCTGAGCGGTGCGGAACGAATTTCACTCATCAACCTCCTGCACTCAATCATTGCTGTATCCGTGAGAGTGGGATTAGCATTACACAATCTACATTCAAGTTCCACGCGGGAAAGTAAACAGTCAATGCAGAGTTCTGTAATTTTCATAACAACGACCAAAACGACGACCAAAAAACAATATCAGAAATGGGGCCACTGAGATTTGAACTCAGGTCAGAAGACCCCCAGTCTCCTAGGATGGCCAGGCTACCCTATGGCCCCGCTCTCTTACTATTGGCTCATTTCATTTATTTATCTTGTTATAGCAAAAATTGAAATATTCACATTTCTGGTAATTAATCTCACCAGTCGGATAGTTACGTGACTGGAGAACTCAAATCCTGTAGGAGATTTTTTACCTGGAATTCCTGACTGTGATCATACCTTTCGCTGTACCTCATTGATCGAGGCAAAAAAAAGATATGTATATATGGTTCAATCAGGTATTATGAATTGCAGATGGTAGTGCAGCAGGTGCAAAGACCATGGTAAATGAGGAAATTTTTCCATTCATTGATATAATACAATTGGCAGAGCGGGATGCAAGGATGATTGGGGAGGCGAAGTGATGAATACTATCCTCGTTGTCGATGACAGTCCTTTCATCGTTGATGTTTTCGTTACTATGCTGGAGCGAGGCGGTTACCGTACTGTTGCTGCATATGGGGGGGAGGAATGTCTTGAGATTTTAAAGACGGTGACTCCCGATCTGATCCTGCTGGATATCATGATGGAACCAATTGATGGATGGGAAACCCTTGAAAAGATCAAGGAGAATTCCCAGACAAAGGAGATCCCGGTGCTCATGCTTACCGCAAAGCAGCTTTCACCAGCAGAAGCACAGGAATACGGGATTTATATCGAAGATTACGTATTAAAGCCTATCACTCACCGAGAATTGTATGATGCGATCGAGCATGTTCTCAACAGGAGACAGTCTATCAAATCTGATATTGACATTGCTAAACAATCCGGGTTTGATGCTGAGATCATCACTGAATATGCCCGCTTAAGTAAAACTATCGATGTAAACAAGCGCCTCATGAAGATTCTCGAAACTACCTACAATTTCGATGACTCTAAAGTCAGAGTGAGTGAAGAGATCTCAAGTGCGATCAAGAATATGGAGCTGAATGTAAAAATCCAGGAGAACCGTCTCCAACAGATAAAAGGGGAATTATCGGGAAACCCCTCATCCAAGTAAACCTCATTTTTTTTATCTTAAATAACTATGTTGTATATATCAGAACTGCATGTACACATTGAGGATTTTCTGCTGATATTTTTTTTTCAGGGAATTGAAACCGTTTGGCGAAGATTAAATGGGAATATACAACTCTATAGGAAAAAGTAGTTACATAGGCTCTGGAGAATTCCTTTTGCTATACTATGAAATACAAAGCACTGGGACAATAAAGGTGGGGACAGTGCCTTTCCCCCCCATTCTATCCCTGCGCATAGAGTGACAATCGTATTACCTGTTCGGGGGTTATCGCATTCAGGGGAGCCAAATGGCTGGGAATTGCGACCACTCTATTCATCTGGTGTGATGATTGCCGCCGCCCCAAAACAAGGCTTCCTGTGCGGCGGATCGGTGAATAAAAAATAAAAAAACTCCCTGCCCGCTGTGCCTCAGAGAGGCCCTGAGGCGGGTGTCCTTCGTAAATAGTCTGATTTTCATAATTCGGGTGTGAATGTATAGGTTCATGTCTGTTTCTACAGACCAAGTTAAACGCAGTCTAATTTTTAATTTATTTTAGAAGGAATCTTTATATAGTTTTTTGGCATTGTTATAATGCTGTACATCTTAGTCTATATTGGGTTCGTAGCTCAGTTCGGTAGAGCGCCTGGCTTTTAACCAGGTGGTCGGGGGTTCAAATCCCTCCGGGCCCGTTGCCACGAGATTCGTGGGTTTTTTGCGGTGATGCATCTGAAAGGAAATTTATTCATCGGTAAGGGGGTTTTTCATTGAGCACCAAGCTGAATGTGTTGGAGCACGTGATGGTGCCAGACCATAAAATCATGAGTGAGGATGAGGTATCTGCGCTTCTCTCCCACTACAACATAACTACGGAACAATTACCTAAAATTTTCCATGATGATCCAGCGGTCAAAATTATTGGCGCAAACGTTGACGATGTTATACGAATTGTCCGGATGAGTCATACGGCCGGCAGGGCTGAGGCATATCGTCTCGTAATCAAGAGACCGAAGAAATAATTATTGGGGTGGTCAGTCTGATAGACAGAAGCATTTTATCGAAGGCATATTTTTCACGGGAGCATGTTGCGCGCCACCAACTTGACTCGTTCAATTATTTCTTAAAGCACAATCTTCAGAAAGTGGTCAACGAGCAGCGGGTTATCGAGACTGATATCGAGAACCGGGGAAAGAACAACGAACCTGTATGGGTGGAACTAGGTGCGATTACGGTAAAACGACCGCTTGTCAGAGAAGCAGACGGATCTCAGGGTGAACTGTATCCCTGCGAAGCACGACTGCGCAATCTTACCTATGCAGCGCCGATCCAGTTAGGACTCACTCTTGTTCATGGTGACGAACGGCAGGAGCCAATAATCACCACAATCGGGCAACTGCCAATCATGGTTGGATCGCATGCCTGCAACCTTTACGGTATGGATGATGCTCAGCGTATCTCCCATGGGGAGGATGCATTCGACCCGGGCGGCTATTTCATTGTAAACGGTACTGAACGTGTGCTCATGACCCTTGAGGATCTCGCATCCAACAAGATCATGACTGAGTTCACCGAGAGGTACAACGAGCGGATCTATGTTGCAAAAGTTTTTTCGCAGTTCCGCGGGTACCGTGCCTTGGTCGTTGTCGAGCGCAATAAAAAGAACCTGCTTGAGGTCTCATTCCCGTCAGTTGCCGGGCACCTTAAATTTGTTGACCTGATGCGTGCTCTCGGAATGACGAACGATCAGGAAGTCGTGAATGCAGTTTCTCCCGATGAGGATATCCTAACGTTCATGATGCAGAATTTGGAAGAGAGCGAGTGTGATTCTGTTGAGGGGGGTATCATGTATGTTGGCAAGAAGCTTGCACCCAATCAGACGAAGGATTACCAGCGTAAACGGGCTGAATTCGTGCTGGACAATTACCTTCTGCCGCATCTCAACTACTCAATGCCAGCAAATTTAAAAGAAGGAGAAGAGGGCTACCTGGAAGCCGTGCTCTCCGTGCGACTTGCAAAGGGTCACTTTCTGGGACGCATGGCAGAGGCGTGTTTTGATCTCGTATTGGACAAACGCAGGGTTGATGACAAGGACCATTACTCCAACAAACGGCTGAAACTTGCCGGTGACCTGATGGAGGACCTCTTCCGTATTTCCCTTAACCGGCTTACACGGGACATCAAATACCAGCTTGAACGCGCCAGCATGCGCCACCGCGACTTGTCAATCGCAACTGCGGTTCGGGCGGATGTTCTCACTGAGAGGCTTTTACACCCGCTCGCAACTGGTAACTGGGTTGGTGGAAGAACCGGAGTCTCCCAGCTGCTCGACCGTGTCGACCATATGGCTGTGCTCTCCCACCTGCGTCGAGTTATTTCACCGCTTTCGCGCTCGCAGCCGCATTTCGAAGCCCGTGACCTTCACCCGACCCAGTGGGGACGGATCTGTCCGAGTGAGACTCCTGAAGGGCCGAATTGTGGTCTGGTCAAGAACTTTGCCCAGATGGTCGAGATATCCAAAGGTGTTGATGATGAAGCCGAAGTCAGGCGACTCCTGCACAATCTTGGTGTTGAGCACATAAGGGGTGAAGCACGATGAAGAAGTCCCGCGTGTTTGTTGATGGGGCACTCATCGGGCTTGATGATGATGCAAAAGCGCTTGTGACCAATATCAGGTCCATGCGTCGACAGGGCGCTATTTCATCTGAAGTGAATGTTTCACACAAGGAATACAATGGCGATGTCGTCATTCTTACCGACCGTGGCCGTGCCCGCCGTCCGCTTATTGTCCTGAAGAACGGCGAACCGCTTATCACGGACGAAGACCTTGCAAAACTGGCTAAAAAAGAAGTTGACATAACATCATTTGTCCAGCGTGGATTGATTGAGTTTATTGACGCAGAAGAGGAAGAAGATCTCCTCATCGCGATGAACCCGGAGAACACAACTCCGGATCATACACACCTTGAGATCGACCCCTCCCTTATTTTGGGTATCGGTGCTGCGCATGTCCCCTTCCCTGAGCATAATGCAAGTCCGCGGGTAACCATGGGTGCAGGCATGGTCAAGCAGGCCCTCGGGTTCGGGACAGCTAATATGAAGCTGCGTCCCGATACCCGGGGTCATCTGCTCCATTACGTGCAAAAGCCCCTGACACACACCCAGACCTCTGAATTAATCGGTTCCGATGACCGTCCGGCAGGGCAAAACTTCGTCGTGGCTATTCTTTCCTATGAAGGGTACAACATTGAAGATGCATTAATTTTCAATAAGGCTTCCATTGAGCGGGGACTCGGTCGCTCCCATTTCTTCCGGACGTATGAAGGGGAAGAACGCCGTTACCCGGGTGGCCAGATCGATCGGATTGAAGTCCCTGAAGAGGATGTTGCCGGGGCACATGGCGCTGATTCGTACAAGAACCTTGACGAAGACGGTGTGATTAATCCTGAAACGGTTGTAGCAGAAAAAGATGTTCTTATCGGTAAGACATCTCCTCCGCGGTTCCTTGAAGAACCATCAGGAGAACTCATTACCGTTGAGAAACGTCGCGATACTTCAGTCACCATGCGCAGCAACGAGCACGGTATTGTCGACACCGTGATTATCACTGAGGGAGAGAACAGTTCCCGGCTTGTCAAGGTACGAACCCGTGACCTTCGGGTTCCCGAAGTCGGAGACAAGTTCGCATCCAGGCACGGCCAGAAAGGAGTCGTAGGACTCATCACCCACCAGGAAGATATGCCCTTCACCGAGAGTGGCCTCTGTCCCGATCTCGTTATCAACCCCCACGCGATCCCAAGCCGCATGACTGTCGGGCATATGCTCGAAATGATCGGTGGTAAGGTTGGCGCACTTGAAGGGCGTAGGATTAATGGTACCGCATTCCGCGGCGAGAGTGAAGCTGATATACGGTCATCACTCAAGAAACTGGGTTTCTCCCATAACGGACGCGAAATCATGTATGATGGCCTTACCGGCAAGCAATTCAAGGCTGATGTGTACGTGGGTGTCATCTACTACCAGAAACTCTACCACATGGTGTCTTCAAAGATGCATGCACGGTCACGTGGACCGGTGCAGGTGCTCACCCGCCAGCCGACAGAAGGCAGGGCCCGTGAAGGGGGTCTCCGGTTTGGTGAAATGGAGCGGGATGTCATGATTGGTCACGGCGCAGCTATGGCTCTCAAAGAACGTTTACTGGATGAATCCGATAAGGTCAATGAATATGTCTGCGCCCACTGTGGAATGGTTGCAATGCTGGACCGCAAACGCAATATGACCCGGTGCCTTGCCTGTGGTAATGAGACAGATATCTATTCTGTCGAGATGAGTTATGCCTTTAAGCTCCTGCTGGATGAGATGAAGAGTATGGGGATAGCCCCAAGATTAAGACTGCAAGATGTAGTCTAAAGAGGTGCGCCATGCCAAGCCCAAAACGAATTGGACAAATTGAATTTGGATTATTATCCCCAAAAGAAATCCGCGAGATGAGTGTGAGGAAGATCATCTGGGCGGATACCTACGATGATGATGGGTTCCCGTACCCCCAGGGTCTGATGGACCTGAACCTCGGTGTTATCGATCCGGGTCTCAGGTGCAAGACCTGCGACCAGAAAGCAAGTGAGTGCCCGGGGCATTTCGGGCACATTGAACTTGCAAAACCAGTAATCCATGTCGGCTATACGCGCCTGATCAGAAAGCTGCTGCGTGTTACCTGCCGATCATGCGGGCGTGTCCTGCTGAGTCCTGATGAAATAGAAAAAGTAGTAGGTACTGAAGATGAGCAGACGGGCGACCTGCTCTCTGAGAAGGATGTGAAAAAAGAGCGCATCTGCCCGCACTGCGGTGACCAGCAGCTCAAGATAAACTTCGAGAAACCCACCACGTTTTCAGAAGTGATGGTAGAGGATGGCAAGAAAATTGAGCATAAACTCACTCCTGCTGACATCAGGGCACGTATGGAAAAGATCCCCAATGAGGATCTGACCCCTCTGGGTATCAACCCGGATGTCGCCCGACCAGAGTGGACGATCCTCACCGTACTCCCCGTCCCACCTGTTACCATGCGCCCATCGATTATTCTTGAGAACGGGCAGCGTTCGGAAGATGATCTCACGCATAAGCTCGTCGACATCATCCGTATCAACCAACGGTTCAAAGAGAATCAGGATGCTGGAGCACCCCAGTTGATCATTGAAGATCTCTGGGAACTTTTACAGTACCACGTAACAACCTACCTTGATAATGAGGTGGCAGGCTGTCCACCGGCACGTCACCGCAGTGGCAGACCCTTAAAGACACTTTCCCAGCGCCTGAAAGGTAAGGACGGGCGGTTCCGGGGGTCACTTTCGGGAAAGCGGGTGAACTTCTCGTCGCGTACGGTAATTTCTCCTGACCCAAATCTGTCAGTATCACAGGTCGGGGTCCCACGTGCGGTTGCAAACGAGATGACAATTCCTGTCCGGGTTACCACTCAGAATATTGAGGAGCTTAAGCAGGTAGTGCGGAACGGCCCCCTCCGCCCGGATGTCAACGCACCCTGCGGTGCCAACTACGTCATT
>JADDYB010000143.1_pt1 | contig 21292 bp, 13 predicted proteins | sample 8641941 | NCBI WGS metagenome assembly JADDYB01 (sample SAMN16275377, study PRJNA637457) | freshwater sediment metagenome | isolation source: Lake Kineret sediment | place: Israel: Lake Kineret | collected 2013
TGGCAAGGTGCGCGAACGGAGCGAGCAGGGCGGCGAGGAGCGACTTCATGACGCCCTCGCACGGTATTCGATCAGCGCGCGGCGGCGGCCGCGCAGGCGATCGAGGTGGAAGGCCAGCTGGCCGCACAGGATCGGCACCTGCTGCAGATGCGAGTGCAGCGCGTAGACGGCGCGGGTCAGGCGCGAGTCCGACTTCCAGGCGCAGCGTCGGTAGGTGCGCGCGAGCACCGCCAAGCCGGCGCCGACGACGGCGGCGAGCGGGACCGGTCCCGCCGCGGCCGCGGCGGCGAGGACGGCCGGCGCCGCCGCGACGGCGCCGCCGTGGACGATATTTCGCCGCACCTCGGCGGACCACAGCGCTGGCCCGCTGGCGCGTGTCAGGCGTGACACCTCGGCGTAGGCGTGGCCGGCCCGCAAGGCGCGCCGCCAGTACTGGCGGAAGGTGCCGATGCCGAGGTCGTGCAGCGTCATCGGCGCGTCGATGTGCAGGATCAGCGAGCCGGCGGCGCGGATGCGCTGGCACAGTTCCGGCTCCTCGCCGGCGATCAGCCGCTCGTCGAAGCCGCCGACCGCCGCCAGTACTTCGCGCCGCAGCGGCGCATCGCCGCCGCAGAACGGAACGATGCCGGGGGCGTAGACCCAGTCGAGGTCGAGCGCGCGAACGTAGAGCGACTGCGCCGGCGCCATCTCGCGCCGGTGGCCCCAGACAACGGCGACTGCCGGCTCGGCCATCGCCGCCAGCGCCCGCGGCACGAAGCCGGGATCGAGCAGCGTGTCGCCGTCGAGAAAGAGGACGAACTCGCCGCGCGCCGCGCGCCAGCCGGCGTTGCGGCCGATCGCCGCGCACGGTCGAGCCGGGCGCACGCGCAGGACGGTCGCCCCGGACTCGGCCGCGCGGCTGCGGCTGTCGTCGGTCGAGTCGGAATCGACGTAAAGGAATTCGGCATCGATGGATGAGCCGAGTGCCCGGCGAACCGAGGCCAGGCATCGCGTCAGCCGCTCGCCTTCGTTGCGGCCGATGACGACGACCGACAGGCGCGGCGCGCCGTCCTTCGGGGTTGTCGCGATGGGGCTCTGGGCGTTCGCTTGCATGGGCCGCATTAAAGCGGCAGTGCGGCGGCGATTTGTGTCGGACTTGAAAACTGTTTGGAAAACCTCGGCCAAATTCGGTTGCGGGGGCACCGGTCGCGCTTCAATGCGGCCGTCCGCAATCCGCCGTCTTCACGCCCGATGTACCCGCTGGTCTTCCTGGCTCCGCTCGTTTCCGCCTGGGTCGCGCTGCGCTTCACGCCGCTGCGCGCGCTGCTGGCGGTGTACCTGCCGCTGCTGCTGCTGGTGCCCGAGTCGTTCCGGGCGACGCTGCAGGGCATCCCGAAGATGAACTTCAACCAGGCGGCGCTGGTGCCGATCGTGCTGATCGCGATGTGGCGCTACGGGCGCAACTGGCGGCCGAGCGTCACCGACGTCGCCGTGTTCGCGCTGGCGGCACTGATCGCGCTGTCCGAGTTCCTCGCCGCCGGCTACAAGGAAGCGCAGAACCTGATGTTCGCCACGCTGGCGTCGATGGCCGGCCCCTACCTGGCCGCACGCCTGCTGCTCGATGCGCGCGACAACGACGTCGCCTTTGCCCGGCGCTTCGTGATCCTGGTCTTCGCGGTGGCGATCATCGGTGTCTACGAGTTCCGCTTCGGCGTCAATCCCTTCCTCCGCTACCTCGGCAACCTGTTCCCCGGACAGGGGCTCGGCTGGGTCACCACCTTCCGGCACGGCTTCGCCCGCGTGGCCGGGCCGTACTCGCACGCGATCCTCGCCGGGATCATGGTGGTGATCGCCTATCGACTGGCGCGCTGGCTGCAGCGGGGCAAGCACTGGGAACCGCGTTTCTCGCCGCTGGCGGCGCTGCCGTGGTCGAAGGCGGCGGTCATCTCGGTGGTGCTTGCCCTCGGCAGCCTGATGACGATCGCCCGCGGGCCGATCCTCGGTGCGCTGCTCGGCGCCGCGGTCATCATGGTTGGCAGCTCGCGCTACCGCCGGCAGCTGTTGCCGGCGGCGATCCTCGCCTTTGTCGTCCTGGCGCCGCTCGGCTACCTGGCGCTGATGGCCTATCTCGACGTGCAGCCCGGCATGGCGATGACGATGTCGCAGGAGTCGGCGATGTACCGCAAGGTCATGATCGAGCGCTACATCGACATCGCCATCGAACACACCGCGCTCGGCTGGGGCCGCAACAGCTGGCCGAAGCTGCCGGGCATGGCCTCGATCGACAACTACTTCCTGCTGCTGTCGCTGATGCACGGCCTCATCGCCACCGGCCTGCTGCTCTTTCTCTTCGGGTGGCAGGGCGTGCGCCTGTTCCGCCGTGGCATGGCCGAGCCGCACGACTCGAACAGCCTGGCGCTGAACTTTGCCGGCATCCTGCTGGCCGTGTTCGTGACGCTGGGCACGGTGTACCTGGGCGAACAGGTGATGCCGGCGCTGTTCCTGATCCTCGGCTGGTCGGAGGCCTGCCTGCAGCGGGCGCCGGCGCGGGTCGCGGCGGTGCCGGCGGCGCGGATGCAGCCCAGCCTCGCGCCACGGCGGCTGCGCCCGATCCGCTGAGCCTCCGATCGACGGGCTGCGTGGACGCGCGAATTTGCGAACAGTTTGCATTGTCGCCACGGTCCACGCTGCAGCGATGGTGCAATCGCTCCTGGCATTAGGACAGTCGTTGAACGCTTCGGGAAAAGTCATGAACGACGCAGATACAGCCCTTGAGTCGGCGGCCGTGCACGAGTCGGCCGGGTTCGCGCTGCGGCTTCGCCGGCTGCGGCGCGACCTGCTGTGCCGTGCCTGGCTCGCTGTCGAGCGCCTGCGCCGTTTCGCCAAGCGTGCCATCGACGTCACGGTGTCGCTGGTCGCGCTCACCGCGCTGCTGCCGCTGTTCGCCGTCGTTGCGCTGCTCATCTGGCTCACCGATCGTGGCCCGGTGCTGTACTGGCAGGAGCGCGTCGGCCGCCACGGCCGCGTCTTCCGGTTCCCCAAGTTCCGCTCGATGGTGATGAACGCCGAGGCGCTGATCGAGCGGCTCAGCCGGGACAACCAGCACGGCGCCGAAGGCGTCACCTTCAAGATGCGCGCCGATCCGCGCATCACCTGGATCGGCCGGATCATCCGCCGCACCAGCATCGACGAGCTGCCGCAGCTGTGGTGCGTGCTGGTCGGCGACATGTCGCTGGTCGGCCCGCGGCCGGCGCTGCCGCGCGAGGTGGTCCGCTACACGCTGGCCGACCGCCGGCGGCTCGAGGTCGTTCCCGGGCTGACCTGCCATTGGCAGGTGCAGGGGCGCTCCGAGATTCCCTTTCCCCGCCAGGTCGAGCTCGACGTCGAGTACATCGAGAAGGGCAACCTTGGCGTCGACATCAAGCTGCTCGGGCAGACGATTCCCGCCGTCGTGACGGGGCGGGGGGCGTACTGATGAAGCGGTTTGCGTACGAGGCGACCAAGCGCGGTGCCGACCTGCTGGCAGCACTGGCGCTGCTGGCGATCGCCGTGCCGCTGGCGTCTCTGGCGCTGGCGCCGGTGCGGCGCGGCCTGCTGCCTCGGCTCGTTACGACAACCTTCATCGGTCGCTCCGGCCGCCCGTTCGCGTTGCGCCGCGAAGTCCTCGCGCGGCAGGGCGGTCGACTGCCATGGCTGGCGCACTGGCCGCTGCTGCTGGCCATCGTCGCCGGGCATGCATCGTTCGTCGGGCCGCGCATCCTGTCGAAGGACGAGGCGGCAGCGCTCGAAGCCGCCGAGCGCGACCGCTTTGCGGTTCGCCCCGGGCTGCTGTGCTACTGGTGGCTGCAGCAGCGGGCGAACATCGACTTCGACAGCGAAGCCGCCGCCGACCGCCGCTACGTGCTGGAACGTTCGCTGCGCGCCGACCTGTCGATCCTGCTGCGTGCGCTGCTGGCGATGCCCTACGGCAAGGGCCACGGCACGCACGGCGCCGCCGTGCACATCTCCGGCATCCGGCTGCTCAACCTCGGCATGGACGAACTGGTGGCGGCGATCGAGGCGGCCGTGCGGCAGCGCGGCTGCACGCAGATCGCGTTCGTCAATCCCGCCTGCGTCAACATCGCCGCGATCGATCCGCGCTACCGGGCCGCATTGGCGCACGCCGACTGGGTCTGCCCCGACGGCATCGGCATGAAGATCGCCGGCCGCATCCTCGGCCGGCCGATCCGCCAGAACCTCAACGGCACCGACCTGTTCCCGCGCCTGTGCGAGTCGCTCGCCGCCAGCGGCCGCCGCCTGTACCTGCTCGGGGCGCGGCCAGGCGTGGCCGAGGCGACCGCGCGCTGGGCGCAGCAGCAGTTCCCGCGGCTGCAGATCGCCGGCGCGCGCAGCGGCTACTTCGATGCCGACGACGAGGAAGCGGTCATCGCCGGGATCCGCCGCTCGGATGCCGACGTGCTGCTGGTGGCGATGGGCGTGCCGGCGCAGGACCTCTGGCTGCGGCGCCACCTGAGGAGGACCGGCGCGCGGGTGGGCATCGGCGTCGGCGGGCTGTTCGATTTCTACGGCGGCCGCATCCCGCGCGCGCCGTTGTGGCTGCGCGAGATCGGCGGCGAGTGGATCTACCGGCTGATCCAGGAACCGCGCCGGATGTGGCGGCGTTACCTGATCGGCAACTTCACCTTCCTCTGGCGCATCGGCAAGGAACGCATTGCGGCAGCGCCGGCCGTGGGACAGGGACGATGGACGCAATGAACGTGCAACGCGCGGTGGTGCTGGCCTGCTGGCCGACGACCGATCCTCTGCTCGCCGGCATCGGCGCCGATGCCGCGCTGTTCGAGCTGGCGGGCAAGCCGCTGGTGCAACGGGTGGTGGAGCAGGCGGTCGCGCTCGGCGCACGGCATGTCGACATCGTCCTCGGCGACAACGCCACCCCATACCAGGACGGTCTGGGCGACGGCGAGCGCTGGGGCCGCACGATCGCCTATCACTACGCGCCTGCCCGGGCCTGTCTGCCTTCGTCGCTGGCGCGCCAGCTGGCGCAGGAGAGCGACTGCCTGCTGCTCTTGGCCGATGCCATGCTGCCGGCCGGCTACAGCCCGCCGCCGGCGTCGTTCGGCGGGCCGACCGTCGAGGGCGAACTGACCTGGTCCGGCTGGGCGCGCCTGCCGGGCCGCGCGCTCGTCGCCGCAGCAGAGCGGGTGACTTCACCGCGAGGCCTGTTCCTGGCCCTGTGCCGCAACCGGCAACTGCATCGCTGCTGCGATCTCGCTGGCCCGTCGGCGGCCAGCGCGGCCGCGCTGCTCGACGCCGCGAAGTCACTGCTGCGTGCGCCCGACTACCCGATCGGCATCGCACGCCGGCCGGTGGCCGACGGGGTGTGGATCGGCAGCGGCGCGCGGGTCCACCCGACGGCGCGGCTGAGGGCACCGGTCTGGCTGGGCGATCACGCACTGGTCGGGGCGGACGCGGTCGTCGGCCCCGATGCGGTGATCGGGGCGCGGAGCATCGTCGATCGCGGCGCCACGGTCGTCGGCAGTCTCGTCGCGCCGGGAAGCTACGTCGGTGCAGCTGTCGAGTTGCGCGAGGCCATCCTGTCGGGCCGGTGCCTGGTCAACGTCGCCCTTGAGACCCGGCTGGACGTTGCCGACCGCGAGCTGGTCGGTCCCGCAGTCGCAGCGGAGGGATCGACCGGGCCGCGGCCTGCGGAGCGGCTGCTTGCGGGACTGCTCTGGGCCGTCTGCTGGCCGCTGGCGAAGGCCGCGGGCACGGGCGCCCGGAGCGCGGCGGCGGGCGAGCGGGCTGCCGGCTGCATCGCGGCGATCTGTCGCGGCGAGCCGGGCGCGTGGGTGCGGCACTTCCGTGCCGTGCTTCATCCGGGACTGGCGCAGGTCGCGCGCGGTCGGCGGCGGATCGTCGGCCCGTTGCCGCCACTGGCAGCGCCCGTGACACCCGGACTTCTCAACGATTCCCTCCATCTCGGCCCCGACGGCCTGGATCCGGCCCTTCGCCATGCCGCCGACACGCTGGCGGCGAAGGAACAACAATTTGATTGCATCATCGGTGCCGTCCTTCGCTACGCTAGAGCCGTCGCGGTCGACTGGCGTTCGCCGAACGTGCCGGGGGCGCAAGCGGCGCCGACCCTGGTGCGAGATCCCTGAGACCGCTGAGACCCGGAGTTAAACGTGAATCTCGAAATCAATGAGCTGCAGTCGCCGGCCGCAACGGCCGTCGTGTCTTTCCCGGTGACCAACCTCGACGCCGGCAACGTCAAGGAGTTTCGCGCGGCCATCAATGCCGTGGCCGGCGCGCACGACACGCTGGTGCTCGACATGAGCCGGCTGACGTTCGTCGACAGCTCGGGCCTGGGTGCCCTGCTGTCCTGCCTGCGCATGATGAAGGGCAAGAACGGCCAGCTGCTGCTGGTCGGCATGACCAGGCCGGTGCGGGCGCTGTTCGAGCTGGTGCGAATGCACCGCATCTTCAGCATCTACAACTCGCTGCCTGAAGCGCTCGAAGAAGCGAAAGCGGCCTAGGTCGAGCGACGCACCGGAGGCCCACCATGTACGGCATGGTCAACAAGGCCGTCGAGGAAATGGTCTGCATGCACCACGGCGAACAGGTGTGGGAGCAGATCAAGGCGAAGGCGGGCGTCGACGTCGACGTGTTCATGAGCAACGAGGCCTACCCCGACGACATCACCTATCGGCTCGTCGGTGCGGCGAGCGAAGTGCTCGGCGCACCGGCCGAGAAGATCCTCGAGGCGTTCGGCGAGCATTGGGTGTTGCACACCGCGCGCGACGCCTACGGCGGGCTGCTGACGGCGGCGGGAAGAACGCTGCCCGAGTTCCTCGGCAACCTGCCGAACTTCCACTCGCGGGTAGCGATGATCTTCCCGCGCCTGCAGCCGCCGCGCTTCGAATGCACGGACGTCGGGGCCAACCGGCTGAAGCTGCACTACCACACGCATCGGCCCGGGTTGGCGCCGTTCGTGGTCGGGCTGATGCAGGGCCTGGGCAAGATGTATGCGACGCCGGTTACCGCGACGCTCGTCCAGTCGCGCGACGACGGAGCGGACCACGACGTGTTCGACGTGAGGTGGTCGACCGCGGCCGCGGCATGAGCCTGCCGGGCCGTCCCAAGGGCGAATCCTTCGAGCGTCAGCGAGAAGGTACTCCAGCGAGCCCGGCGGGCGCGCCTGCGCCACCGTGGATCGGCCTGGCGCCGCAGCAGTTCGCCGCGGCCTTCCCGTTCCACATTGCCGTCGACGCGGCGCTGACCATCCTGCAGGTCGGCGCCACGCTGCAGCGCCTCTGCCCGGACGTGCGGCCCGGAGAGAGTCTCGATCGCCTGTTCCGCTCGCTGCGGCCTGAAGGGCGCATCACGCTGGACTGGGTGCTCGAGCACAAGGCTCGCTTCTTCCTGCTTGAACACGCGACGAGCAAGCTGCAACTGCGCGGCGAGTTCGTCGAACTGCCGGGCGATGCGCGACTGCTGTTCCTGGGTTCACCCTGGCTGACCGACTCGACGGAAGTCGCCGCCCGCGGTCTGGGGTTCGAGGACTTCGCCGTCCACGACCCGGTGGTCGACCTGCTGCAGGTCTTCCAGGCGAGCAAGATGGCGCTCGCCGACGCAAAGAAGCTCGCCGCCAAGCTCGCCGTTCAGCGCACGGAACTGCGCGCCGCCAACGAGAGGCTACGCGAGCAGGAACGGGAGTCGCGCCGACTGGCCCTCATCGCGGCGCGGACCGACAACGCGGTCGTTCTCACCGATGCGGCCGGGCTCGTCGTCTGGGTAAACGAGGGCTTCACGCGGCTGACCGGCTACACGCTCGAGGAGATGCTCGGTCGCAAGCCCGGCGCGGTCCTGCAGGGACTCCGCACCGACAAGGCGACCGTGCACCGGATGCGCGATCGGCTTCGTCGAGGCGAGGGCTTCACGGAGGAGATCCTCAACTACCGCAAGGATGGCGGCGAGTACTGGGCGGCCATCGAAGTGCAGCCGATTCCCGACGAGCAGGGCGGGACCACGCACTACATGTCCATCGAGTCCGATGTCACGGCGCGGCGGGCGGAGCAGCAGCGCCTGGCGGTCCAGTTCGAGGTGGCGACGGTGCTGGCCCAGGCGGTTGACCTGTCGGCGGCCATCCACCGCGTGCTCAGGGTGATATGCGAGCACCTCGGATGGCAGGTGGGGCAGCTTTGGCAGGTGGCGGACGATCGCCTGCAGCTGCTCGATACGTGGCATGCGAAGTCGGCGGACGTCCGGCACTTCGTCGCTGGCAGCCGCGCCTTGCGCTTCCGCCACGGCGAGGGATATCCGGGGCGGGTGTGGGCGACAGGACTCCCCTGCTGGATTGCCGACGCCTCGGCGACCCCCGATTTTCTGCGCGCCGACGACGCCCGCCGCGACAGGCTGCGCGGCGCGTTCGCCGTCCCGGTGCCGGTGCGCGGCCAGGTCTGGGGCGTGGCGGAGTTCTTCAGCGCACGGATCGAGAAGGCCGACCCGGCGCTGCTCAAGACCTTCTCCACCATCGGCGTGCAGATCGGCGAGTTCATCGTGAGACGTGCGGCGCAGGAAGCGGTGCGGGAGGAGAAGCGGCTGCTTGAGGAAGCGCGGCGTCGGGAGTTGCGGACGGGGTTCGAGATTCAGCGCTCGTTGCTGATTGGCGAGGTGCCGGCGGGGATCGTGGGGGCGGACATTGCCGGGTACGCGGAGCCGTCGCGCGGCATCGACGGCGATTTTTATGCCTTCACGCGGTTTCGTTCCGACTGCTTCGAGCTGCTGGTGGGCGACGTGATGGGCAAGGGGGTGCCGGCGGCGCTGGTGGGCGCGGCGGTGCGCACGGCGTACAACCAGGTGGTCACCGAGCTGGTGGCGGGCGGGCGCGGCGACGGCGGGCTGCCGCCGCCGGCGGCGATCGTCAACGCGCTGCACGAGCGGCTGACGCCGCGGCTGATCGAGCTGGAGACCTTCGTCACGCTGGCGCTGTACCGGTTCGACCTGGCCGACGGTCGTCTGAGCTACGTCAACGCCGGGCACACGCCGGGGCTGCTGCTGCGTGGCGGCGGGGGCGTGGAGCGGATCCTCGGCGAGAACGTACCGGTGGGGGCGCTGGAGGGCGAGCGCTATGTGCAGGCGAGCGTGCCGATGGCGGCGGGCGATGCGCTGCTGGTGTACTCGGACGGCCTGACCGAGGCGCGCAACGTTGGCGACGAGGAGTTCGGCGAGGGGCGGCTGCGCGGATTCCTGCGCGGGCTGAATGCCGCGGAGGTGCCGGCGCGCATCGGGCTGCAGGCGCTGCGCAAGCGGGTGCGTGACTACGTGGGCGAGCGGGTCATGCGCGACGACGAGACGGCGGTGCTGATTGGCTTGCGGGGACCGCTTGCCACGCTGGAGGCGCCGGACGGGCAGGGGGTGGGCGAGGAGACCCTCGAACTGCCGTGGGACCCCGGCGGGCTCGAACCGCTGCGGCAGCGGGTGGCGGTGGCGGCGGCGGGGCTGCAGGCCGAGGCGCGCGACCGCCTGGTGCTGGCGGCTCATGAGGCGGCGACCAACGTGGTGCGTCATGTGCGGCGCCCGTTTGCCGATGCGACGCTGACGTGTCGGCTGCGGCGGCAGGCCGATCGGGTGACGGTGGAACTATGGTACGTAGGCCTGCCGTTCGAGCCGCAGGCGGAGCGGGTGCCGGACTTCTCGGGCGACAGCGAGGGCGGCTTCGGGCTGTACATCATCGAGCGGGCGGTCAGCCGCGTCGCCTACGACGAACCCGTGCTCGACGTGTGCCGCACCCGCCTCGAGCAGATCGCCGATAACGCGGCGATCATCGAGGCGTCGTCGCAGGATCTCGCCGACTAGGCGAACAGACGTCCGACGTGATCGACCATCCAGGGAGGCCACCATGCGCCTGAGCACCTTCACCTTCACACCGGAACGCGGCTGGTCGGTGCCGGCGTTTCCCGACCTCGATTCGCCGCAGACGCTGGTGGTGGTCTTCGGTGCTCCGGAGTACATCGACAGCCCGGCGCCGCTGGCAGAACTGTTCGCCGCCTATCCGTCGTCTCGCCGGGTCGGCTGCTCGACAGCCGGTGAAATCGCCGGCTCCACCGTGCGCGACGCCAGCCTGACGGTGGCGGTGATGCGGCTGGAGCGCAGCCGGGTGGCGGTGGTGTCGGCAAAGATCAGCAGCGCGGACGACTCGCGTGCGGCCGGCCAGCAACTGGTGCGGCAACTCGACCCGCAGGGCCTGCGCGCGGTGTTCCTGCTGTCGGACGGGCTGAGTATCAACGGCAGCGAGCTGGTGAAGGGCGTCAACTCGGGATTGATGGCGGATGTGGTGGTGACGGGCGGACTTGCCGCCGACGGCGACCGCTTCAAGCGCACCTGGGTGATCCTCGACGGCCGACCCGAGTCCGGCTGCATCACGGCGACCGGCTTCTACGGCGACGATCTGCGCGTCTGGCACGGTTCGCGCGGCGGCTGGGACAGCTTCGGACCGGAGCGGCGGATCACACGGTCGAAGGGCAACGTCCTGTACGAACTCGACGGCAAGCCGGCGCTTGCCTTGTACAAGGAGTACCTTGGCGCCCGTGCTTCCGGGCTGCCGGCCACCGGGCTGCTGTTCCCGCTGTCGATCCGCGCCGACGTGTCGGATACGCGCCACCTCGTGCGCACCATCCTGGCGGTCGACGAGACGAACCAGTCGATGACCTTCGCCGGCGACGTGCCCACCGGCCACCTCGCCAAGCTGATGCGGGCCAACTTCGACCGTCTGGTGATGGGCGCGAGCGATGCGGCGAGTGCCGCCGCCGCGGGCGGGCCGGCGGGTGATCCGACGCTGGCGGTCGCGATCAGCTGCGTCGGACGCCGGCTGGTACTCGGCGAGCGCATCGAGGAGGAAACGGAGGCCACGCTCGAGCACCTGCCGCCGGGCACGCAGCAGATCGGTTTCTATTCCTACGGCGAGATCTCGCCGTATGCCTCCGGCGCCTGCGACCTGCACAACCAGACGATGACGCTCACCACCTTCGGCGAGTCCTGAAGACGATGGCGCAGTACCACCGCCTGCTCCTGCGGCAACTGAAGAGGCTGGGCATCGACGATGCCGGGCCGGCGCCGACGCGCGAGCAGTGGACCGCGCTGCTCGAACGCGTGAGCCACGCCTACGAGGAAGCCGACCAGGAACGCTACCTGCACGAGCGCTCGCTGGAGATCTCCTCGCAGGAGATCCAGTCCGAACTTGAGGTCCGGCTAGCGGCGGTGCGCCAGTTGCACGAGGCGCTCAGGGGTCTGGTGCCCGCCGAGCGGCTGGGCCGCTTCGAGATCTCCGATACTGACCTCGGTGCGGTTTCCCGCCTGGTGGCTGACCTCGTGCGCGAGCGCGAAGCGAGCCGGCGGGAACTGGACAACCGCATCTTCGCGCTCGACCAGCACGCCAGTGTCAGCATCGCCGACGCCAGCGGCACCATCACCTACGTCAACCAGAAACTGGTCGACATATCGGGCTACTCCGCGGCGGAACTGCTGGGCGCGAATCACCGCATCATGTCGTCCGGCCGGCATCCGCGCGAGTTCTACGGCGAGATGTGGCGGACGATCAGCGCCGGCCGTGTCTGGCACGGCGAGATCGCCAACCGGCACAAGGACGGCTCGGTGTACTGGGTGGCGACGACGATCGTGCCCTGGCTCGACGAGGCCGGGCTGCCGTACCAGTACATCGCCATCCGCACCGACATCACGCGGCGCAAGGAAGTCGAGGGCGAGTACCGCAAGCTGGCGCTGATCGCCGCACGCACCGACAACGCCGTCGTGCTGACCGACGCGGCCGGGCGGGTGGTGTGGGTCAACGAGGGGTTCACTCGCCTGACCGGCTACGCGCTCGACGAGATGAGAGGCAGGACACCCGGTTCGGTGCTGCAGGGGCCCGGCACGGACCCGGCGACGGTGCGGCGGATCCGCGACTGCCTGCAGCGGGGCGCAGGCTTCACGGCGGAGATCCTCAACTACCACAAGGACGGCCGCGAGTACTGGGTCGCAATGGAGGTGCAGCCGCTTCTCGACGAAGACGGCCGCATCGAGAATTTCATGGCGATCGAGTCCGACATCACGGCGCGGCGCGCCGAGCAGCAGCGACTCGCGGTGCAGTATGAAGCTGCCTCGGCGCTGGCCGCCTCCGGCGACGTGGACGTCGCGGCCAGCCGGCTTCTGCAGGTCGTCTGCCGGCGCCTCGGCTGGCAGGTGGGCCAGTTCTGGAAGGTCGACCAGGATCGCTTGCGTGTCTTCAGCGTCTGGCATCCGGAGCCGGCCGCGGTGGCCGAATTCATCGAAGCGAGCCGGGCAGAGTCGATCGGGCGCGGCGCGGGCCTCCTGGGGCGCATCTGGGACACGGGCGCACCGCTGTGGGTGATGTTCGCGGGGCTTGCCGGGGACCGGCCTTCGTACCAGGTGACGCAGTTCCTGCCGGCAGCGGAACCACCTGCCGCGAACCGCGGACCGTCCGGGCCCCCGGCAGCCGGGGCCGTGCATCCTGCCGAGGGCGGGCTGGTCGCCCAGCCGCCGATCGAAATCGGGGCCAGCGACAGGGGACAGCCGGGTTTCCTGCGATTCGCTGCCGCCGCACGCGTGGGCGTGCAAAGCGGATTCGCTTTCCCCGTACTCGTGCGCGGCGAGGTCTGGGGGGTCGTGGAATTCGCCAGCACCCGGGCCCTGCGGCCGGACCCGGCGCTGGCGAAGACCTTCGCCACCATCGCCGTACAGATCGGCGAGTTCATCGTGCGCAGGCAGGCGCAGGAGGCGCTACGCAGCAGCGAGGAGCGGTTCCGCTCGGCCTTCGAGGACGCGCATGCGGGCATGGCGCTGGGCAGCCTCGACACGCGCTTCCTGGCGGTCAACCGCGCTTTCTGCGAGATGCTCGGCTACACGGAGCAGGAACTGCTCGGTAAGACCTCGCTGGAACTCACCCATCCCGACGACCTGGCGGTCACGCGCGAGGCCGCACAGGGCATCGCCAGCGGCCGAAGCGAGCGCGTCGACATCGAGAAGCGCTTCGTGCGGAAGGACGGGGAGGCCGTCTGGGTCATCGTCCGCGCGCGGCTTCATCGCGGCGCCGGTGGCAGTCCGGATCTGCTGGTCAGCCACTTCCTCGACATCACCAAGCGCAAGGAGGTCGAGCGCGAACTGCAGCGGGCGGAAGAGCGCTACCGGCTGGCGCTCGAGGGCGCCGAACTCGGCACCTGGGACACCAACGTGCAGACGGGCGTTGCCTCGTTGAACGACCGTTACCTGGAGATGCTCGGCTTCGAGCGCGGTGACATCGACGCGCGGCTGGAAAGCTGGAAGAACCACCTGCACCCGGAGGACGCGCCGCGGGTGCTGCAGGCGTTCGCCGCGCACCTGCGCGGCGAGACCGAGGTCTTCGAGTCCGAGTACCGGATGCGGCACAAGTCGGGCGAGTGGGTGTGGATCCTCGACCGCGGGCGGGTGACCGAGCGTGACGCCAACGGCGCTGCGCTGCGGGTGTGCGGCACGCACCTGGACATCAGTTTCCGCAAGGTGGCCGAGCAGGCCCTGCGGCGCGAGCGGCGGCTGCTCGAGGAGGCGCAGCGGCGCGAAGCGCAGATGGGCCACGAGATCCAGCGCTCGCTGCTGATCGGCGACGTTCCCGCCGGCATCCGCGGCGCCGAGATCGCTGGCTACGCGGAGCCGTCGCGCGGCATCGACGGCGATTTCTACGCCTTCACCGCGTTCAGCGCCGACTGCTTCGAACTGCTGGTGGGCGATGTGATGGGCAAGGGCGTGCCGGCGGCGCTGGTCGGGGCGGCGCTGCGCACGACCTACAACCAGGTGGTCACCGAGCTGGCGGCGGGCGGCCGCGGCAGCGACGGCCTGCCCGGGCCGGCGGCGATCGTCAACAAGCTTCACGAGCGACTCACGCCGCGGCTGATCGAGCTGGAGACCTTCGTCACGCTGGCGCTGTACCGCTTCGACCTGGGGCGCGGGGTGCTGACCTTCGTCAACGCCGGCCACACGCCGGGGCTGATGCTGCGTGCAGACAGGACGGTGCAGCGCATTCTCGGCGAGAACGTCCCGGTGGGGGTGCTCGAGGGCGAGCGCTACGTCGAGGCCAGTCTGCCGATGGCGGCCGACGACCTGCTGCTGGTGTACTCGGACGGCATCACCGAGGCGCGCAACTACGAGGACGCGGAATTCGGCGAGCAGCGGCTGCGCGGTTTCCTGGCCGGCCTCGGCGCGGCGAAGGTGCCAGTGCGCGTCGGCCTGCAGGCGCTGCGCAAGCGGGTGCACGACTACGTCGGCGAGCGCGTCATGCCCGACGACGAGACGGCGGTGATGGTCGGCAGGCGCGGACCGTTCGTCGATCTCGGCGCCGTGGCCGCTCCGGGCGAGGAGATGCTCGAGCTGCCGTGGGACGTCGCCGGCCTGGAGCCGCTGCGCAGCCGCACCGCGTTGGCTGCGGCCGGACTCGGGGCCGAGGCAGCCGACCGCCTGGTGCTGGCGGCTTTCGAAGCGGCGACCAACGTGGTGCGCCATGTGCGGCGCCCGTTCGACGACGCAACGCTGTCGTGCCGGCTGCGGCGCGAGGCGGACCGGGTGACGGTGGAACTGTGGTACATCGGCCCGCTGTTCGAGCCGGAAGAACTGGGCCAGCTCGACCACTCCGGCGCCAGCGAAGGCGGCTTCGGCATGTACATCATCGAGAAGGCGGTCAGCCAGGTCGTCTATGAACAGCCGGCGCTCGACGTGTGCTGCACGCGGCTCGTGCAGATGGCGGCGGCTCCGGGCTAGGGCTGACCGTGGCAGACGCCGGCAATCCGGGCGCACCCACGCCGCAGGCGCTCGAGGCCTACTTCGAGTACGCACTGAACGGCATCGTCGAGGCGACTGCCGACGGCCGCGTCGTCCGCTGCAACCCGGCGGCGGCCAGCATCCTCGGCCGGTCGCAGCGGCGCGTGCGCGCGGTGTCGCTCGAGGCGCTGCTGGCGCAGGACGAGGAGTCGCGCGCGAGGCTCGCGAGGCATGGCGCGACGATCGCCGAGCAGGGCGTGAGCCTGGCGACGCTGCAGCTGGCGGTCGGCGGCAACCCGCGAACGATCGAACTGGCGTCGATCGACCTCGGCGAGGGCCGGCACCTGCACATCCTCGACGACATCACCGAGCAACGGCAACTGACCGAACGGCTCGAGGCGGCGCGTCGCGCCGCCGACGAGGCGAACGCCGCCAAGTCGGCGTTCCTCGCCAACATGAGCCACGAGATCCGCACGCCGCTGAACGGCATCATCGGGCTGGAGCGGCTGCTGCGGCTGACCACGCTGACCGCGCAGCAGGCGGAATACCTCGACGACCTGCGGCGCGCCGCGCAGACGCTGCTCGCATTGCTCGGCGACGTGCTCGACCTATCGCGCATCGAATCGGGCCGGCTCGAACTTGAACCGCGCGCCTTCGACGCCGACGAGTTCCTCGACACTGTCGCCACCGCCTGCGGTCCGGCGGCGTCGGGCAAGCCGATCCGGCTGCTGTTCGACGTCGACCCCGGCACGCCGCGCCGCTGGCACGGCGATCCGCTGCGGCTGGCGCAGGCGGTGAACAACCTGCTCGCCAACGCGATCAAGTTCACCGATGCCGGGCACGTGATCCTCACCGTCTCATGGGCGGCAGTCGATGGCGGCAGGCTTCGCCTGGCCGTCGGCGACAGCGGCGTGGGCATGACGGACGATCAGCTGCAGCGGGTGTTCTCGCCGTTCGTGCAGGCCGATCCGTCGGTCACGCGCCGTTACGGCGGCAGCGGCCTGGGCCTGGCGATCGCGCGCGGCGTCGTGCAGTCGATGGGCGGAACGATCGCCGCCCGCAGCCGAGCCGGCGCGGGCAGCGAGTTCGTCATCGAGGTGCCGATGCAGGCTCGGGCGGACGAAGCACCGGTGCGTGAGAGTACTGTCCGGCGGGCCGTGCTGATCGCCGACGACGCGCACCAGCGCCAGGCGCTGGCGCGACTGCTGGCGGCGGAGTCGATCGCCGTCGAACTGCGCGCTTCGTCCCAGCCAGGCGACGCGCTCGCAGCTGATGAGGGAACGATCGTCATCGTCGACGAGGACGACGGTGCCGGTGTGCTTCAGGACTTGCGGCACCGAGGCCGACCACGCTCGCTGATCCTGCTGCAGTCGCGGGTCGGCGCCGGCGAGGGCGAGGAGGGCGCGATCGTGCTGCGCGCGCCGGTGACGCCGCGGCGGCTGCGCCAGGCGATCGAGCAGTGCACGAGCGGTGAGTCGACGCGCACCGTTGGGGAGAACCCGTGGGAAGGCCTGCGCGGCGAGTACGCGGGCAATTCGTTGCTGCTGGTCGAGGACGACCCGATCAGCCGGCGGGTGACGGCGGAGCTGCTCGCCTTCACCGGGATCGACGTCAGCGTCGCCGAGCACGGCAAGGCGGCCTGCGACATGCTGACCGCGCCCGGCGCCCCCCCGGTGCGGCTGGTCCTCATGGATGTGCAGATGCCGGTGATGGACGGCCTGACGGCGACGCGGACGCTGCGCACGGCCGGCATCGACACGCCAATCGTCGCGCTGACCGCCGGTGCGTCGGTCGAGGAGCGTGAGGCCTGCTTCGGCGCCGGCATGAACGACTGGCTGGGCAAGCCGCCGGACCTCGCCGACCTCGAAGCGGTGCTGGCGCGCTGGCTGCCGGCGCGAGGCGGCCCGCCGTCGAGCGCCGCACCGGCCGCGGCAACGGCTGCGAGCGCAATACCGAGGCAGACGCTGGCCGGCATCGACGAGGAGGCGGCCCTGCAGAGGTTCCTGGGCAATCGTGCCGCCTTTGCCGAGGTGCTGAAGGCGTTCGCCGCCGCGCAGCGGCCCGTGATCGACCAGATCGGCAGCCTGCTGGCGGCGGGTGAACGGGACACCGCCGCGCGCCACCTGCACACGCTGGCCGGCAGCGCCGCTGTCCTCGGTGCGGAGCGCCTGTACGCGACCGCCAGGGCGCTGGAGGACACGGTCCGCGGCGGCGGTCATCCGCAGCGGCAGGACATAGGCCGGCTGGTCGAGGCCTTCGAGGAAGTGGCCTTGGCCGCCGGGCGGGTCAGCCCCGGCTAGGCCCGCGGCGCTCCGGCGCGGGCGGCCGCGCGATCGTTTTCCATAAGTTTTCACTGCTGCCACATTCGCCGGGCCCCCCGGCGCTGTAATCCGCTCCGTCAGAACCGAGAAGGGGCGCCAGTGAAAGCCTTGATCCTTGCCGCCGGGCGCGGCACGCGCGTGCAGCCGCTCACGCACACGTTGCCGAAGCCGATGATCCCGATCGTCCACAAGCCCGTCATGGAGCTGCTGGTGGACCAGCTGCGCCGGCACGGGTTTGACGAGATCGTCGTCAACACCAGTTACCTGGCGCCGCAGATCGAGGGCTACTTCCGCGACGGCCACCGCTTCGGCGTGCAGATGGCCTACTCGTTCGAGGGCTTCGAGCGCGACGGCGTGCTGATCGACAAGCCGCTCGGCTCGGCCGGGGCGATGCAGAAGATCCAGATGCACTCGGGCTTCTTCGACGACACGTTCCTGGTCGTCTGCGGCGATGCGGTGGTCGACCTCGACCTCGGCGCGCTGCTGCAGTTCCATCGCCAGCGGCGGGCGGTGGCGACCATCGCGCTGAAACGACTGCCGGCGGAACAGCTGTCGAACTACGGGGTGGCGGTGGTCGACGGCGACGGCCGGGTCGGCGAGTTCCAGGAGAAGCCGGCGCCGGGCACCGCGCGCAGCGACCTCGCCAACACCGGCATCTACCTGTTCGAGCCGGCGATCTTCAACCGCATCCCGAAGGACCGCGTCCACGACATCGGCGGCGAGCTGCTGCCGGCGCTGGCGCGCGACGGCGAACGGATCTACGGCACCGAGCTGCCGTTCACCTGGCTCGACATCGGCCGGCTGGAGGACTACTACCGCGTGGTGATGCAGGCGATGGCCGGCGAGGTGCCGGGCTTCGACCTGCCCGGGCGGACGATCCGGCCGGGCCTGCGCGTCGGGCCGAACGTGCGCGCCAATTTCAACCGCATCTCGACCTGCGGGCCGGTGTACATCGCCGGCAGCGCCGAGGTCGGCAAGGACTGCAAGCTGATCGGCCCGGTCGTGATCGGCGCCGGGGCGGTGATCGAGCCCGGGGTCGCGGTCGAGTCGTCGATCGTCCTCGACCACACGCGGGTGGGCAGCGGCGCCGAGATCCGCAACAAGGTGGTCGGGCCGCGCTTCTGCTTCGCCGCCGACGGCACCGTGCTCGACGAGCGCCACACCGACACGTCGTGGCTGTTCTCCGACGCGCGCAGCGTGCTGCCGCCGCTGAGCAGCGAGCAGCGCCGCATCGTCAGCGGCCTGCTCGACGCGATCGCGGCCTGACGTCCCGAGCAATCCGGCGATGAGCGCAGCCGAGCCCGCCTTCGACGCCGCGGCCACCCGCGGCCTGGGCATCAAGCCGCTGGCGAGCCTGCTCGCGCACCGCCGGCTGGCGCTGGTCGTGCTCGTGCTGACCTTCCTGGTCGCGGCACCGGTCGCCTGGATCAAGGGCCAGCCGCGCTACGTGGCCACGGCGACGGTGCAGGTGGCGCCGCGCTACATGAAGAACGTCAAGGACGACAACGAACTGGACTTCCAGTCGAACTCGCAGTACCGCCAGTTCGTCGAGCATCAGGCGCGCAGCGTCGGCCGCTTCGACATCCTGTCGGCGGCGATCGAAGCAGCGGCGGCGCGTGGCTACGCGTGGCGCCGCGAGGGCGAGAGCGCGCGCCGCGCGGTGGAGCGGCTGCAGGAGCAGCTGGTGATCACGCCGGTGGCCGATACCTACCTGATGCAGATCAGCCTGGCCGGCAGCAGGCAGGACGGTCTGGCCGAACTGGTCAACGCCGTGGTCGCCGCCTACATCGAGACGATGAAGAGCGAGCTGGTGTACGGCTCGGACGAGCGCATGAAGGCGGTGCTCGGCCGCGAGGCGGAACTGCTGCGCATCATCCGCGACGGCTCGGACCGGCGCACAGCGATTGCGCTCGAGGTGGGGGTGAGCACCTTCACCGAGGGCGACGGCAACCCGCACGACAAGCTGCTGCTGGCGGCGCGCACCGCGTACGAGGAGGCGCAGCGCAACCGCATCGCGGCCGAGTCCAAGCTGCGCGCCTTCGAGTCTGCCCGGGAGACCGATCTGGCCACCCGCTCGATCCAGGAGAACGTGCTGAACGACCCGGGGCTGAACAGCCTGAAGTCGAGCCTGAACACGCGCCGCGCGGCGCTCGCCACGGCGGCCAGCGGGCTGACGGCGGATCACCCGGCGCACGAGGCGGCGCAGGCCGAGCTGGCCGAAATCGCGGCCGTGATCGCGCGGCGCAGCGGCCAGCTCAGCCGCGAGGTCGGCACCAGCATCCGCGCCCGCTACGACGCGACGGTCGACCAGGCGCGCCGCTACGAGAAGGAGATGGCGGCGATCCTCGCCGAGCGCGAGGCGCGCAGTTCGCAAGCGGCGAAGCTATACAACGAGGCGCTGTCGCTCGATGCCGATATCGAGGCGGCGCGCAAGGAACTCGACACGGTGCGCGCACGGCTGAACTTCTTCAGCGGCGAGCGGCAGGCGCTGGGGTTCGTGCGCCTCGTCACGGCGGCGATGCCGCCGGAGACCGGCTTCGGGCCGGGGCGCAAGAAGCTGCTGCTCGCCGCGCTGCTGGCGGCGATCCTGGTGGCGGTGATCGTGCCGACGGCGATCGACATGGTCGACGGCCGCGTGCGCGCCGTCGGCGACGCCGAGCGGGCGATGAACATGCCGGCGCTGGGCTGGCACGTGGAGGGCGACGGCGCGGCGGCGCGGCTGTTTGCCGACGACCAGCTTCGCCGCATGGCGGGGGCGCTGACGCGCGAGCGCGACCGCCATGGCACGCAGGTGTTTGCCATCAGTGGCGTGAAGCCGGGCGCCGGCACCAGTCGCCTGGCGCTGGAGATCGGGCGCACCCTCGACAGCCTCGGCTACCCGACGCTGGTGGTGGAGGCCAACGCCTTCAGCCCCGATGCGCGCTACGGCAGCACGCGGCCGGGGCTGGCCGAGTGCCTGCGCGAGGAAGCGGCGGCCGACGAGTGCATCGAGCCGGCCCACGGCGAGTTGCCGGCGCGGGTGCGCGTCGGGGCGGCCGACGGCCACCTCGGACGCGTCGACCGCCTGCGCGCGCTCCTCGACGGCTGGCGGCAGCAGCACGCCTTCGTGCTGGTCGATGCGGCGCCACTGCTGCTGGCTGCGGACGCCGAGATCGTGCTCGACCGCATCGGCCACGCGCTGCTCGTCGTCGAGGCCAATGCGACGACGCGCGGCGAGATCGTCCGCGCGCGTCGCGTTCTCGAGGCAAGCAGCGCGCAGGCGGCGGGCCTGATCGTCAACCGCGTGCGCGTGCTCGACGGCGGCGGCTACCTGCGCCACCTGCTGGTCGAGTTCCTGACGCGCCGCAAGTACGCCGACTTCGCCTCGCTGCCGGCCTGGCGCCTGCAGCTGGCGGCCTGGCTGGCGCGCGGCAACGCCTTGCGACGCCCACAACCGAAAGGAACCCCGGCATGAAGGTCTTCGACGCCTTCGAGCGGATCGTCGTGATCAACCTGCCCGAGCGGATCGATCGCCGCCGCGAGATGGAGGCAGAGCTTCGCCGCGCCGGCATCGCCGCCAGCGATGCGCGGCTGCAGTTCTTCGCCGGCATCCGGCCGGCCGACGCCGGCCTGTTTCCGAGCATCGGCGCGCGCGGCTGCTTCGAGAGCCACCTCGGCGTGATCGGCGAGGCGCTGCGCGACCGCGTCGCTAGCGTGCTGGTGCTCGAGGACGACCTGCTGCTGCACCCGGCCGCCTGCGGCGCCCAGCCGGCGCTGGTCGGGCGCCTGGCGCAGGGACACTGGGACTTCGCCTACCCGGGCCACACGCTGCCGCTTGGGGAAGACGGCGGCCCGGTTCACTGGCAGGAGACCCGCAGCCCGCTGGTGTGCGCGCACTTCTACGGGCTGCATCGCCGCGTGCTCGCCGACCTGCGCGATTACCTCGAGGACTGTCGCCGCCGCCCGCCCGGCCATCCGGACGGCGGGCCGATGCATGTCGACGGCGCCTACTCGATGTTCCGCAGCCGCAGTCCGGCGGTCGTCACGCTCATCGCCTCGCCGTCGCTCGGCGGCCAGCGCAGTTCGCGCAGCGACATCACCGCCAACCGCTGGTTCGACCGCCAGCCGGGTGTGCGGCTGCTTGCCGGCCTGGCCCGCAAGGGCAAGAACCTCTGGCGCGCGACGACGCTCGCCGCCGCCTCGTCCCGAGA
>JADDYB010000144.1_pt1 | contig 21224 bp, 19 predicted proteins | sample 8641941 | NCBI WGS metagenome assembly JADDYB01 (sample SAMN16275377, study PRJNA637457) | freshwater sediment metagenome | isolation source: Lake Kineret sediment | place: Israel: Lake Kineret | collected 2013
CTTCTGATATCACCTGCTCGCCGGTCTTCGCGATCACGACCGGCGCGCCCTCGGCCTGGGTGTGGCAGAAGACATCAGTGGCTGCCATGTACTTCTTCACGACGAGTTCATTCGTCGTTGCATCCTTGCCGCCGATCACGAGGATGCCATCGGAGGTTTCGAACCAGCGGAACTTCTCGTACCACTCAGCCTTCTCTCGGGTGACCTCTTTCTTTGCTGGCATGAGCGCTTCCTCGACCTGCAGCGCCTTCGCCTCTTCCGCAGCCACGCGAGCCTTCGTCTCCTCGATCGCGCGCTCCACGCCCTCTCGCTTCTTTCTGAAGGTCTTTGCACGCTCGTAGTACGCACTGGCATTCTGATGTAACGAGATCGCGGGATCGAGCTCGAGTGTGAGCTCCGTCCCGGGCAGTTTTACCGTGATCACTCTCCGTTTCTTCTCCTGCTGCTGCAACAGCTCATCGAGCTCGGTGTAGCGCGTATAGATCAGCTCGCCCTTCGCGATGCACTCCTGCTCCTTTCGGTCGAATTTCTGGAGCGCTGCAAGCTGCTCGCGCAGCACGCGTTCGTATTTGCTCACACCCAGTTCATGCTCGGCCTTCGCCTGATCCTCGACCTCTTCCGCGAGCAGCTGGGTAAAGAACTCGTCTGCAGCCTGGTTAAAGGACTCAAAGAAGACTTTTGGCTTCGCGGCATACGCGGTCAGCTCAAGCGGGAGCACGTCCAGTTTCTCCGTGCCCTCGAGGACAATCTGTGGCTTCAGCTGCGCCCGGTCCTGCGCGATAATGGGCGCGAAGAGCGATCGCAGCGCGCTAAACAGTGCGGTGAACTCCGGGTCGGTGAGCTCCTGCACCTTCTTACTCTTCTCCACACCCGCGCGCTCGCAGAGCTCCTCGGCATATAAGCCGCCAAAACTCAGGTCTGACGCCAGCACCCGAACCACTTCCTGCTCGCCCCGGGTAAGAAGCAGAGCTCGCAGCCCCTCCTCGGGTAACGTTAGCGGATTGACGCGCGCCGGTGGCTGTTCGTATCTCCTTCGTACCCTGATCTCCCGGGTCGCGAAGCTCTTCCGTCTCAGCGGCAGCATGATCTCCCCGGCTTCGTCCACGAGCACGATATTGCCACGTGGCAGGAATTCCGCGATCAACCTCAGTTGTTTGTCCCAGCGCTCGATCGTCACTTCCACTAGCCGGTCGAACTCGAGCTGCTGGATCTTCGCGATACGGCCGCCGCGGAGATGCTTGCGCATGTACATCGCGAAGTTCGAGGGCACTCGTGGTGATGCCCGTTGGTAACTGGTGAGATGGATCCGTTTCCCAGCTTCGATGATCAGATCGAGCGCGCCTCTCTCCTTCTGGTGCAGCTTGAGCCGAATTTCCTCTTCACCTGGCTGGTACGCCTTTACCAGGCGCGCACCCACCATGTCCTGGAGCTCTAGGACGATGGCTGCTACGTCCACACTGCTCATCGAGTCCTTCATCAGTCTTCTTCAACGAAGCATAAGCGGCCCAAAGATTTTAAGGATCACCTGCTTGCTACCTGCATGCATTTTCTGCGCTGCGCCGCGCTAGGGTGGCGCTGGGGTAAGAAGAGGAGAGGAGAGAAGGCGAACGTGGAGCTGCGATTTGTGACCGGTAAGTTAGCAGTTTCGGCGTCTTACCAGATCGTCTCACGGAATCGCGGCCGTTCGCTCAGGAGCCACGAGGACCGTCAGGCGAAGATCCGCCAGAGCAGGTATACGATGATGAGAATCGCAATCACGATGCCGAGCGTAAGGATGATGAAGGGCAGCAGTCGAATGACCAACCAGAGGATGCCCAGCAAGATGAGAATGATTAAGAGGACCGTGACCAGTGCGGGTATCCCGCTCAGGAACCATGCGAGCTGCATTCTTTCACCACCTGCACCATCTCGTCCGCGACCTTCACCAGACGCAGCCAGGTATTTGCCGCTGCTCGCAGCCCGATAAAGTCGTCACCCGATAAGGCGAGCCGTAAGATAGTACCTTCCAGGTCGAGCGCAACAGAGGACCGTTTTCGATCAAGCCCGTCATCCCGCTCATCCTTTAAGGACGCGTAGATCGTGCGAATTCGCGCTTCCTCGGCCTCGAATTCAAAGGTTGCGGTGATCTCCATCGTGTGTATAATGTACGTAAGACTACAAGCATGAGGTGATTGAGGTGCGGGGTATTAGATCGCCTTGAGCGTCTTCACGACCACGGTAGGCCGCTCCTTCTTCAAGGCACGGTAGCCGCAATAGGGGCAGCGAACGCCCTGGTAGCCGTCGTCGTGTATCTCCACGATCCGCTTACAGCGCAGGCAGTAGTAACCCATGCGTGCTTATTCGCCTCCCGGCCCGGTAGCGACGCTCTTTGGTTCCGCCTCTTTCCTGGGCTCTACGCCGAACTCAGTGCCGCGCTCGAGAATCCGCTTCACCGTCCGCTGTGCGGAAGTCCCGACGGAAGTAAACGGGACGTACGTGCCACCCGTGAAAGTATAGCCACATCGTGCGCACGTCCAGATCCCTGTACCTGTCCGCTTCACTGCTGGCTGCTCGCATTTCGGGCACGTATGCGCGGCGTGTGTCCGCTCCTCAATGTCCGCGACGGCCTGGCGGATCTTTCGCCCGTAGCGCACACCGAACCTGCCGGCGGATCTCGTCTTTTTCCCCTTCTTCCGCTTCTGCTTGCTCGTCATCTTTCGGGTCTACGAGATACCTGCTCTCTCTCTTTCGCTCTCTCTGAGAAAAAGAAAAAGGTGAGGGCATATATAGTTATGAGAGGAAATCAGGCGTCGCCAGTTGTGGAGTGGGCATCAATGAGGATAGCGGATTTAGCGTTAGATCGAACGGTGGAGCAGTTATTCCGCACGAGCGCGATAGCCGAGTTATATCCGCCCCAGGAGGCTGCGGTCAACGCGGGCTTGCTCGCGACGAGCCAGAATTTCGTGATTGCAACGCCAACGGCGAGCGGTAAAACACTCCTGGCCGAGCTGGCGATGCTGCAGTCGATCCTGACGGACTCGGGTAAGTGCCTCTACGTGGTGCCGCTGAATGCACTGGCGTATGAGAAGTACCAGAGCTTTAAAGTGAAGTACGGCTCGGTAATCCAGGTGGGGATCTCGACCGGCGATTATGAAAGCTCGTCACGCTACCTCGAACGCTACGATCTCATTGTACTCACCCTGGAGAAACTCGATTCGCTCACCCGGCTGAAGCCTGCATGGTTGCGAACGCTCTCAGTCGTGGTGGTGGACGAGGTGCACGTGATCGGTGAGGAGAAGCGAGGGCCGCGGTTAGAAGGCGCGATGGCGCGCTTCATGAGCCTCAATCCCGGGGCACGCATCATCGCGTTGTCCGCGACGATCGCGAACGCTGCTGAGTTCGGCGAGTGGCTGGATGCGCGCGTCATCCAGTCCGAGTGGCGGCCGGTGCCGTTAAAGGAGGAGATCTTCCTCGCCCGCGACGATCCTGAGATTATCGATCGGGTGATCGAGGAGGTGAAAAGCGGCTCGCAAATGCTCGTCTTCGTGAATACGAAACGCGGTGCAGCATCGTTCGCGCGCAAACTCGCGCTGCAGCTGCAACTGCCGGGCGTCGAGCTGGAGCACCTTGCGGAGAAGATTGATTTCGGCGTTGATGATCTCGCGGAGATGGTGCGCTGCGGCGTGGCGTACCATACGTCTTGGCTGCATCCCGAGCAGCGGCGGGCGATCGAGGATAGCTTCCGGAACCGGATCTTAAAGGTGATCTGCTGCACGCCCACGCTCGCGATGGGCGTCTCACTCCCCGCAAAGGTGGTTCTGATCAGGAATTACCAATTCTTCAGCCTCGGTCGGGGCACGGAGCCGATGCCCGCCTTCTGGGTGAAGCAGGTCTTCGGACGTGCCGGTCGGCCAGAGCACGACACATACGGGACGGGCATCATTGTAGCGCGCAACGAGGAGGCGTACGAGGAGATCCAGAACTTGTATTTCGAAAGCGGGTTGGAGCGGATCAGCTCGCAATTCTCGGGCGAGACGATGACCGAGCAGATCCTCGCGACGATTGTCGGCGGTGCTCAACGGACTGACCAGATCCTCGAGTTCCTGAACCGCACCTTTTACGCACACCAGCACCAGGCCGAGATTGAACGCCTCGAGGTGGAGCTGGGCACGATTCTGGCGGAGCTCGTAGGGAAGGGCTTTGTCGAGCTGGAAGGGGAGCGGATCCGCCCCACACCATTCGGTACGCTTGCGTCCCGGCTCTATTTATCCATTAACTCGGCACTCGAGCTCCGGGACGGCACCCGTGCCCTGGGCGAGCTGGAGCGAGACCAGGGAGCTACGATCACGGAGTTCGATCTGCTGCTCCTGTTAGGTACCTGTGAAGAGGTTAATCCGATCACCGTGAAGCATGCGATGGAGATCGCGCAAACGCTCAGCGAGAATATCGAATGGATGTATCGGTGCGCGCATGCGGTGAGCAGCGCGATCGTGGCGCAGGCGTGGATCGAGGAGCTCACCTACGCGGACTTAAAGGCCCGATTTGGCGCTTATCCCGGTGAGATCCATAACGCAATCTACAATTACGGCTGGATCGCGTACGCGGCTACGCGGATCGCGGAGTTTCTGCGTGAAGATTCGATGGCCGGACGGCTCCGTATGGTACACGATCGTATCCAGCACGGTGTGAAATCGGAGCTGCTCAATCTGGTAGCGATCAAGGGCGTCGGACGGGTGATAGCACGCGGCTTGTACACTACGGGGCTCCGCACCCCGCGAGCGGTGGCCGAAGCGGAAACCGCGGCGTTAGCGCGAGTCCACGGCGTGGGACTGAAACGTGCGTCGAAGCTAAAGGAGGAAGCGGTGCGGCTATGCAGCAGCTAGCGGCGAAACCGGGGAGCTGCACCATTCGCGTGACCAAAGTGGAGAACTATGGCTCTGCACGCCGTCCGCTCTATAGCATCGGGGTCGAGCTCGAGCTGCAGGTGGAGGAGAGCCCGGATATGCTCCATCGGCTGCTCACGGGTACCGGGCTCATTGGACGTGAGACGATCCCCTTTGCGGTGGTCTCGAATTTCCGCGGCTCCGTGGACCACAAGCCGTTTTATACCGCGCTGATCCAGTATGAGGGCGAGCTGAAGCGCTACGAGGTCGCGGCACGTGACACCGGCGGGCTGCTCAAGACCGCGATCACCTACGAGCCGATCGTTCAACCCGAGGAACTCCGGCTGCACCATCCCGCGGATTTCGCACGGCTGGGTATCACCGTGGAGGAGTGGGAGCTGCACAATTACCGGCACTATTTCATGCTCCTCATCTCGTCGAAACGGTATGAGAGCTTTGATATCCGGATTACGCAGCCCCCGGAAGGGCGAACCTCAATTCGCGTGACGCTCGCGGAATCGGAATTGAAGCGCAAGGAGGTGCCCTGTGTCTGGTACGTGAAGCGGCTCGCGATCTTCGAAGGCATGGATCTGGAGGGTGCGGTGCGGGCGAAGCTCGAGGCGACCTGAAGGATGAGCTTATCGTACCGCAGGTCTCTAGTATCCTGTATACCGTAAAGGTGGAGCTGAAAGATGGTGGGAGCGGAAGGAGAGGTAGTCGATAAGTATCGTGCGGCTGGTCGGATCCTCGCGGCGGTCAAGGAAGCGGTGCTACCCCGGATAACGGAGGGGGCACTGCTCCTCGAAGTGGCGGAATTCGTGGAGACCAGTATCCGCGATAAAGGTGGTGAACCGGCATTTCCCTGCAATATCTCGCGGAATGACGAGGCGGCACATGCAACGCCGGCGATTGATGATGATGCGGTCTTCGGCAAGGATCTCGTGAAGGTCGATCTCGGCGTTCATATCGACGGGTACATCGCGGATAGTGCAGTGACGGTGGATTTGAGCGGTGAGCAGGGCGCGTTGGTGGAGGCGGCGGAGGCTGCGTTAACCGCGGCGATACAGCTCATACGAGACGGAGTTAGCACCGGTGAGGTCGGCGCGGTAATTGAGCACGCCATCCGGGACCGGGGTTACCGGCCGGTCGTGAATCTCTCGGGCCATGGGCTCGCGCAGTACAATGCGCACACGGCCCCCACAATCCCCAATATACGGTACGAGCACGGCGTGATCCTGAAGGCGGGCGATATCGTGGCCATCGAGCCCTTCGCGACCGATGGTGTGGGTAAGGTGGCGGAGGGCGGGTATGCGGAGATCTACGGGCTCATCAGACCGCGACCCGTGCGGGTGCAGGAGGCGAAGACGCTGCTGCAGGTGCTGGAGCAGTACCACGGCCTGCCGTTTGCCCGGCGCTGGCTGCCCCGCGAGCGGCTTGACCTCGCGCTCCGTACCCTGAAGAACGCGGGCGCGCTGCGTGAGTATTCCGTGCTGCGCGAAGAAGGCGGGGGGCTGGTCTCGCAGGCTGAGCATACCGTGATCGTGACCGGTGACGGCTGTGACGTGATCACGGAGTAACCTCTGCTGCGCTGGCTTCGAGCATTCCAATCACCCAAAACAAGTATTATTTCCCACCACCAGAACATGAACTATGCTCCGTATCGACGGCTCAGTGGGTGAAGGTGGGGGGCAGATTATTCGCACTGCAATCGCATTAGCAGCGATCACGGGCAAAGCGGTCGAGATCACGAATATCCGGGCGAACCGGCCGAATCCCGGGCTCTCCGCGCAGCACCTGCACGCGGTGCGAGCGGTCGAGCGTATTTCGGGAGGCTCCACGGAGGGGCTGGCGCTGCGGTCCACACGCTTAGCCTTCACACCCGGCAAGCTCACGGGCTTTGAGGGCGCGATCGATATCGGCACGGCGGGCAGCATCACCCTGCTCTTGCAGTGCCTCGTGCCCGCAGCGCTCTTCGCGGACCGTACGACGAAGGTGCGCATAACGGGTGGCACGGACGTGAGCTGGTCACCGCCCATGGAGTTTTACACGCATGTCTTCCTGCCGGTGCTCCGCGAGCTGGGCTGCGAGCTGCAGCTGGAGCTGAAGCGGCGGGGCTATTATCCCAAAGGCGGCGGGCTGGTCGATCTTACCGTGACCCCTGCCCGGCGGCCGAACGGGCTGGTGCTCCGGAAGCCTGAACATGCGGAGAGGATTAAGGGTGTCTCTCACTCCTGTGGGTTGCCCGCGCACGTTGTTGATCGGCAGGCGAGGGCAGCCACGCACCTGCTGAAGGACGCGGGATATGCTGCAGTGATAAAAACGGAGTTCGAGGAGCGAGGAACGTGGACGACGGGCAGCGGGATCACGCTCTGGTCCGGTTATAAGAGCGGGAGCGCGCTGGGCGAACGTGGTAAACGTGCGGAACTGGTGGGCGAGGAAGCTGCGCGGAGCATTCTCACCGAGCTCGAAGCACCGAGTACGGTCGATGTCCACCTCGCCGATCACCTCGTGCCCTACCTTGCGCTTGCCGCGGGTAACTCCGAGATGCGGGTACGGGAAATGACGAAGCATCTGGAGACGAACCTGCACATCACGGAGCAGTTTCTGGAGGTCAACTTCACCGTAGAGAAAGAGGAGAGGGCGGATGGGGCGGTGCTGGTAATCCGGAAGGAGTAGCTCGCTCGTACTAACCAATCACGAAGCTCGCATGAGCCTAGGCAGCAATGTCTCGTGGATTTAAAGCGGTAATCGATCGCACTGGCGCGATACTCCTTGGATCTTCGGGCGTCTGCGACGCGCATGCGGACTTCGATGAGCAGCTCAGCTCTGTGGAGGAATGCCGCCCCAAGTTCGTTATTACCGACCGTTACCGGGTCGGCGGCGCCGTGGCACTCGCGCGTGAGCTCATGAGGCGACAGGGTATTCCTGCAAGTCCGCTGCCGTGAGGTTTACCTGTACCCAGCACTCCAGCACCGCTACGAGCGCAGCTTAGCTTAATATCGCGGCAGGGTTCAGTATCTTCTACTATCCGATGGCCGAAGAAAGGGAACCATGGTTCGCGAGCGAGTGGCTCGAGAGCGATGCGAAGACGCTCGGCGTGTACCTCACGCTCCTGATCCTCCGATTCCGCGTGCGGTATAGCACGGATGTCCCCCTGCTCGCACGTGACGAGAGCTTCCTGAAGGTGAGATTGCGCCCGTATCTCGCGCTGTTTCTGCACGAAGAGCAGCAGGCAGAAGGTGTCGAAACGGCAAAGAAGTTCCTTAGAGCGTTCGTCGAAGACACTGAGTTCCCTGATTACGAGCAGGTTCTGGACGCGATCGAACTGGATTACTATGATCGGTTCAAAGAGGTATACCTGCGGCACGTGAACCCTGAAGCACTCACCGGCACGCTCGCTCAGCGCGATACCGTCCCGCTCCTCAGGGTGTTTTTGGAAGATGTTGCAGCGAACAGATTTGCCCGGGGACGGATGACGGGCGCCGGGAGCGGTATCTTACTCACGCCGGTCAGCGATCTGCTGGACTTTTACCAGCTCACGGAAGAGGAGGTCCGCGAGTTCATGAAGCTTCTGCGGCTCGCGGGCATTATGTTCCTCGATGTCGTGCCCGCACCCGTGCTCGAGCAGGACTTCCTTGAGACGTTATCGTAGGCGCTCTGCACGTTCCTTCTTCTGCAGCACGAAGAAGACCGAAGCGTACCGTTCCGGGCTCCGCTTGACCATCTCGACCTCGCGTTCTTCCGCAGCCAGCACGGCGAGCGCCTGGGGATCATCGTGGTATCTGGCACGAAGCTCCTGGATCCGGTCCTCCAGTGGTGCGTAGTACTCCTGCCACCACGTCGCTGCGGCGACGATGAAATGGCCGAGGAGCACATAGCCGCAGGTTTCTATCACCCTCAATTTCTGTGGTAAATTGCCGAGCTCGTCATGGACGACCAGGAGCCCGTGGGGTTTGAGCAGCCGCCGCCATTCCATAAGGCCGCGTTCGAAGCCAATGATCGCGATTGAGCCTTCGGCCCAGAGGATATCGAAGCTCTCAGCCGGGAACTCCAGCGCGAACAAAGAGCAGTGGAGCGCCTTTACGCGGTCCGCAAGTCCTGCAGCCTCTGCCTTCCTCACGAGCTCGTCCAGGCACGCCTGATCGATGTCCAGGCCGATGATCCGCCCGGAGCTCAAGCGTGCGAGCTCGAGCGTCGGGACGCCCGTGCCGCAGCCGATATCCAGGATAGCAGGCGCCGCAAGTGCAGGCAGCATCCGGAACGCCTGTCGCGTGTAGGGTAAGAAATGTGCTCGGAGCTGATCTTTCTGGAGGTCGTGTATTACGTTTGTAGACATTCTTCCGAGATCCCTTGATATCTAAATGGTGAAGTAGATTTTGCGTCCCTAGTGAACAAAAGCGCTGTAAAAAAAGTTAACCATCTTGTTGGTGCGAGGTAATGAGTCTCTTCAAATTGTCCACCTTTTCATACTTTGGATCTATTTCAATAGCCCTTTTCATACTTTGGATAGCCTCTCTATTTTTCCCCAGATTATGCAAAGCAACTCCTTTATTTCCCCAAGCCGTAGCATCATTCGGATCTCTGGAAATTGCTTTATCATACCAATGAATAGCTCCCTCATAGTCCTTATTATAAAAAGCTTCATTGCCAAGAGTGATTGCGTTTCCGTAATCAAAATCCGTCCCAATTGCGAGTGATATCAGCTTGATATCCATTTGCAATTCCCTCAACTCTTTCGATCTCGATATTGATTTGAAATCGAATAGTACCTTTAGATAATTGTAATGATCAAATACGCCTATCTTCCTTGTACTATCGCCATCCCTGATAGCAGCCACATATTTATCTCTTGAGCTTTTCCAAACGCACGGGTCTAATGAGTTTGGAATCCGAATCACTGCGACTTCTTTCGTTGGATTATCTGTCAATGGAATCATTTTTATTTCAACATCAATAAATGGGAAGATTGTTTTAGTTATTCGATCTTTCAATCCTGTATCTTTATTCGAAACCGCATCAACACCTGAGATCTCTGTAGGATAACCATTTTCTGTGGAGATTCCAATAATCAGGTAACCCCCTTTCGTATTAGCAAAAGCTACAATGTGCATCCAGATTGGCTTATCTTCCTCATCTTCATCCAAATATGTGCTTTTGTATTCAAGAGTTTCACTTTCTTTTACTTTTCGATCAATAAGCGATTCTAATACCGAGTAATCAATATCCCTGAAAAGATAATTATTTAACATTATAGGCCTCCAGAATCTTCCATTGGCATTAATTCTTCGTCTGGATACGGGAGTCTACTGTTGACGTATCGGAGATATTCAAGGTATTTGCGTACATCATAAAAGAATTCATTGAAAGTCCCGATATCTCTGTCCTCGTACGCGTGGATTGCGTTTCGTCGCTGTTGGATGTGCTGAATCCATGCATCCCACTCTTTCCCCCAGATTCTTTTTCTGAAAAACTGACGCATTGATTCCAGTTTCAAACCATCGGGATCTATCAATCTCCCTTTCTTCTTGATTGCCTCAACGTCGTGCTTATAGTCCTCATACCAAACAGACAAGAATAATTTCATTGTTCCCTCTACCAGACTCCCCAAGTTAGTCCATGCGAGAATCAAGCGACCGCTCTCATCGTCAGGAAGTGGTTTTGCAAGCCACTGGTTTAGGCAGATTGAGAGGGACACCTGCCAGTCAAGTCGAGACTTACTCAATAGTTGTGCAGCCTTGATTGGAGCCCAACCGTCTGCTTGCATCCAGAATTGTCTTAGGCCATCGTTGAGTGTAACGATGCGATTTACGACTTCCTCATTAGACATCTCTTCCAGTTTAACCATGTAGCAAAATCGACTAAGGTTCTTATGGATATATTTTTATATGTTTTGAGGTATATAAAAACCATGCTAATAATCTGGAGGAACTTTTTCGAAATCCTCTAGAGGTTACAGTAGAGGTTCGGTTCGGCTCGGCTCAGAGCAGAATCAGCTCTTCTTCAAACCCGCTCATTCATGCACTCACGCACTCACGGTAAAAAATAAAGAGCGGAGAAGAGGCCATGAAAAATTACCGCTTCTTCTTTCTTACCATTGTGCCCGTTGCACTAAGGCTCAGTAACACAATCAACACGGCGATTCCCACTGGCGTGAGTGCGGGTACTTGCTCTCTCGGTGCCCGTCCAAGGACGATGAACCCGGGATCGTTCACGTTGTCTGCTGCGTCGATGTCCAGGTCAAATATCTTGTTATTGTTCGTATCGTAGACGATATCGTACTCGCCGGGATCAGGGTTTGGCCATATTTCCTCACCGGTAATACTCCCGTTTCCGTCGGTTGTCACGTTATGCTCTTCTCTATAGATCGTGGAATTGATGGGCGTGCCGTCTATCCAGTGCTTATCCTCCGTGATGTAAATGTCCACCTCGCTATTTGGTGCGAACCCGCTGCCAGTTGCATAGACCGTTTCATCAGTGTAATATACTTCCTGTTCCGTGCCCCCACTATCGCTGGCGTATCCTCCCGGGCAGGGCACCGTGATCGTCACCTTGTCCTCGTTGCTGTAGCACCACACATATCCACCACCGTATGATAGGTTGCCTTTCGCACGGAACGTATTGTGGTCTACGCCGCACCGCACGACGGTTGCATTGTACTCGATCGTTATGGTCTGATTCGGCTTAAGTATAAATCCAGAATTAACTGGTAACTTGTCTATTTCCCACTCACGGCTGACCACGAGATCTATGGCAAGCTCCTCCAGGGTATACTCGGCTTCATCGCCGGTGCGCTCGTTCCTCAAGAGAATAGTGTCACCTGCGCTGAGGTTACCGTCGGGCGAACTCGTAGAATCCGTCCAGTTCATGAGGATGTACCGATCCTTGCAACCGCAGACTTCGAGCCATTCGGTCCCGTTTGGATCGCTGAGATCCACGTCGTTCCAGTTGAGCACGGAATCGAAGTACTTCGTTCCCAGGGCCTCGTTGGACAGATTGAGGGTGTAGGGCACCCGATCCACATGATACCAGTAATACGGAACTGCACTTGATAATTTGAGTTGATCACAGATGCTCACCTGGCCATCTTTATTGGTGTCATCCCAGTCAACTATTGTTCGATGAGCACCCACTTCCGGACAGAGTTCCGTGAAGTTTGTCGAATTGGGATTTCCCAGAGCCCAAGAATGATCGGGATGCAGCACTTTAGGCTTGAAGATAGGGGTGCCCCGTAATGTTATTTCAGCTTCGACTCCATGGCTCGGTATCTTCAGCGTTACATTGCCCGAAGAGTTCAGGCTGCAGTCGAGGATGTCCCAGAACCGTATCTCCGTGAGGTTGACGTCCCCTGTGTTCGTGATCGTGCAGTTGAACCGTACGTTCTCGTTGATGCTCGCATTGAGCGCTTTCACCCACGCCGTGCCGTTCCAGACCGTCTTGGTGACCTCGAGCTCTGGACAGGCGACCGTTACGGTCACCGTATCTTCGGCTGTTACGTCCTCCTCTGTTTCCTCGCATTCAGCGCTCACGTTCCACCGGACGGTATACGTGCCGCATTCGAGTGCCGATACTCCGAGCGTCCCATTTATTTCGGTACACGGTGCGAGGTCCTCCATGTCATCCACCGTTGTTTCATTGCTCCCGAAGGTTAGCATGCCCACTATATCCTCCAGATCGCAGCATGTCCCGTTGTTGTGGACCATCCATGAGAAGTTGAGCGTCTCGTTTACCAGGACCGTTACTTCTTTAGCCCATGCCGTGCCGTTCCAGACTGTCAGGGTGGTCTCGACCGCGGGTCGCGGGGGCACCACCACGAAAGCGAAATTTTCGTTGCTGTAGGTCCAGTTCCCCTCGTACAGGCCTTTGGCGACGAAGGTGTTGGTGTCCATACCGCAGCGGATATCCGTTGCGTTGTACTCGAGCGTGAGTGACTGTCCAGGCTCGAGTATAAACAGATTGAGCGGCTCAATGGGGCCGGTAATTCTCCCCTTTTCTACGTGGGGTCCAGATGCGAACGCGCCCGCCGGCGGCTCTGGCTCTGGCATCGAGTTATTGAGCAGATGATCAATCTCCCATTCCATGCTAACCACAAGATCAATGGCGATCTCCGTTACTACATACTCGCGCGGCTGTGGATATTCGCCCGCCGATAAAAATAGGGTGTCATTCACACTGAGCTTCCCGTCATCGTCGGTATCGTTCCACTCTTCTAGGCTGTACTCGTCCCAGCCGCAGCACGCCTCAGTCCACCCGACTTCAAGCCAATGGACTTCGGGCCATATCAGGTCGACCTCTTCGTAATCTTCGAGTGATTCGAGGTACATGCTCTCGCCCGTCACCGTATCATTCACCAGAAGCGTATAGGGCACATGCTCGACGTGGTACCACTCCATGTAACTCTCCAGCCAGAGCTGATCGCAGGTGCTGACTCTGCCATCGTGATTGGTATCTTCCCAGCCATGGAGATAATGCAGCTTGGTTTCAGGGCAGAGCTCATCGAAGATTGGGCAATCTCCTTTCTCATGAATGCATGTGTCTGATATTGGGTCCCTGGGGTCCCACAAGCTATCATTGGGATGCAGTATCCGCTGCTTGAAGGTGTAATTGTACGGCTGCTTGAGGTATGGGGTCTCATTCAAGTTGATTGGTGTCTCATTGCCAGGTATCTTCAGCGTCGCATTACCTGCGTACACCAAGCTGCAGTCGAGGATGTCCCAGAACCGCAACTGCGTGAGGTTGACCCCACCGATGTTCCTAATCGTGCAGTTGAACCTCACTTCCTCGTTGATGCTCGCATCGAGCGCTTTCACCCATGCTGTGCCATTCCAGACCGTCTTGGTGACTCCAAGCAGGGGCACACCGGGTGCGCACGGTGGCCACGCGTCTAAGAAGGGATCGTAGGTTACCTCACGCCATCCATAAATACTCGCGGCTATTTCTTCTGCTACGGTAGTGCCCCAGTAATTGTTCATGGCGTTCACACCAACATTTTGCCAGTTCTGGAAGTTATACCCCTCTTCCTCCTCTCTGAAATTGGCGACGATGCCGTTCAGCCCTATCGTGTTGTTCTCGCTTCCCTCTTCCAGAAGGAACCCCGTCCAAGTATTCTTGTAGACCGCATTGCAGGTGATGTTGTTCCAAGAAGCATCGTAGAGGTAAATACCAAATCCATTATCAGTCACTCTGTTGCGAGCGAGTGTGTTGTAGTCGGATTTTCCCAGGCCAATCCCGGCATAATACACCGAGACTGTGCCGTATGCTCCGAATCCATAGTGAAGTTCATCGCCTATTCGAGCGTTGAGTACGTTCAGCGGAATGGCAACCTCGTAGATCCGATGCTCGTAGGGGACCGCTGAGGTGTACTGGAAGCCGATCTGACCCCAGGTCGTCTCGGCAGGCGCGACGCGGAACTCGCGCAGCTTGCCGTTCACCATCACGAAGAGCGCGCCCCAGTCCTCATCGTCAGCCGTATTGTCCGCGGTAATCTCAACGGCTGCGTAGACGTACTGATCGTCCGCATGGAGCCAGCCGTAGGTGTAGCCGTCGGGATGCGGGCTGTCCGGTTTCCAGAAGACACTGAAGGTCGGCTCTTCCCATTCGTCAAGGGCGCCATCCACGGTAATACCGCCGTCATTCACGAGCGTATGGCTGAGCGTTCGTCCCTCACGGAGCAAGGGGTAATAGAGCGGGCTGCCGTGGCCGGGCCCGAGGTCCTCCTCCATCGCCCGCATCACGAGCGTTGTATCTGCCGGCACCGAGTCCCAGGTGAGCTCCAGCGTGCTCTCCCAGGCATCGCAGACGTCGTAATCAGGCGCGACAAGTTTGTGGCAGATATCAGCACCACGGTCCAGATTCATGGCCGTTACTGGCTCATACAGGCGATCGCCCTTCTTCAGCGCGACGTAGTCCACATACGCGGAATCGTGCCCGTGCTGGCTCAGTCGCAGCGTGAGCGCGCCGGCACCATGCGCCAGGGGCAGCTCCAACGTCTCGTAGTTACGGAAGCTGAGCTCGCCCTGATCCGTCCAGCTCGCACCCGCGAGGAGAAGCACGTCAAAGGATTCATCGAGACTCTTATGGCCTGCGACGAAGTTATCAAGAAGCGTATTGTTATGACATTCCCAGATAAGGAGAATCCCGCTACCGCCATTCGCGGTAACCGTGTTGCCGGTGAGGTTGTTATGGTTTGCAGTATCCAATTCAATGCCATCATAATCATTCGAGTTAGCGGTGTTGCCGGTGAGGTTGTTATTGTCAGCATTTTCCAGGCGAATGCCATAATCATTCGAGTTAGCGTTGTTCCTGGTGAGGTTGTTATTGTCTGCATGATCTAGAAAAATACCAACAATTTTGTTCCAATTTGCGGTATTCCCAACCAGGTTGTTGTAGTGTGAAGAACTCAGGTATATACCTTCACCAAAAGACCCGCCGCTATTCGAGTTAGCGGTGTTGCCGGTGAGGGTGTTGTTGCTCGAATCCTCCAGGTAAATGCCGCGGTCGTTGTTCGAGGCGGTGTTGTTCGCGATAGTGCAGTGCTGCACCCCATTACCAAGGTATATCCCGGCCTTGTAGGCTCCAGTCGCATTTTTCACCGTGAACCCGGTGATGTTCACCCCATTGGCCGTTACTTCAAAGACATGTTTGCCTGTATTATTCGCGGTTACGATACAGTTCGCGGAGCCGTTCTCCGATTGGATCGTCAAATTAGCCTTGTTTACAAGTACGTTCTCGGTGTAATTGCCGTCCTGCACGCAGATGGTCTCGCCTGCAGTAGCGTTATCCACTGCATGCTGGATCGGCGTACTGCTCAGGTTAAAATCGCCACCGGCGCGCCACCAGCCGGTCTCGTTCACACACAAATCGCCGCAGCTGCACGGTAGACCATTGGCAGAGGATACAACGGCAAGAAGCGCCAGTGCAGTGATAAGGAATACCGAAACCCTATGGATCTCGAGTGGTAGGTTATTCATACTTAATCACTGAAGCGAGAATTCCTCGGCTGGATATTTAAGCTTTTCGATTTTGGTTTGGTTGGAACTCTCTTGCGGTGAGCAGTGACAGCGCGGCGAGCAGAAGAAAACGTTGCTCAAACATCGCCGCAACTTACCGACGACGGGGCGCAAATCCTTTTGCCTCAAGATACTTCGTGATAGTGTCCCGGTCGGCGACACTCGCTAGCTCGAAGCGGAATCGCGCACGATGGTAATATTGGGCTAAGGCCGCAGCGAAGGCCGGGTAGTCGAAGAACTGCTTGAAGTACCACGGGCGGCCGAGTCGGTAGATATAGATCCCTTCGTTAATTCGCCAGGAGATCCCTCTTTAAGAGATTTGCGCGGAACTGATCTTTCTGAAGCTCGCGGTGGACAGGTCGGGTATGCATGGTTCGGCTCAAAATAAGAGTTCCTTCATGTCAGGTTCTCGGCACGTAGCCACCACAATAAAGAACGAAGAAGCGGCTATAAATCCCCGCTGCTTCCTGTGTCGCGCCAGTCTGCTTGTGGCGATAACGCTCAGCAGCCCGATCATTACTGCACTGCGGTGCTGAAGGGGGTACGGGTTGGTAGTTCACCCGTGTCATACGCAAGGACGGCCACTACCACGTCCAGCGTGTGCGCCCTTACTCCTCCTACTTCGTTCCTCCATCCCGTTCTTCTATTTGCTCCTCTAACGCTAGTATCAAATCTCCAGTATCAAAATATTCAAATTTCGATTCGCAGTCCACACACCAGAAGTCATGTTCCGCTGCGGCTTCAAATAAAACACAGTGGCAATGGCACTGATAAAACTCGCCTTTTCTTACATAGTCAAGTTTCTTTCTTAGCCGATTTAACTCATCATCTGTTTCTTTATCCATCATTCTCTTGACATTATCGCAATTAAAGCGCCACAAATAAGTAATCCAACCGCTATTGTCATTACGTTCAGTCCTGTATTCGGCATTTCTGCTTTCATATAACTTGTACAGAACCTTTCTTACACTAGCGGTTTTGGTATCGCTTAGCGTTGCAATCTCGCTTTCGGTTATTTCGCCCTCCGGGATTTTCTCTATAATCCCCAGACCTTCTTCGCCAACCATTTTCCTAAAATATTCCCGTATTAATAGATTATTTGTCTCGAACATTATGAAAAACCTCCATCAATATACCTATAAGGTCTGAGAAGATAAACCTTCGCAACAATAAACGCGGAAGACATCCTACCGGCACGAGGGTGAAAAGTGTAAAGGAGGGGAAAAATAAAACCCCCCTTCCTCTTTTAAAATAGTCGCCACAGGTATTCCCGATTTTTGACGATATTCTGGAGGAGGAAAATCAAATTAAATTAATCTTTCTCCACGCATTCTTCGACTAAAATCGTTTCGGTCGATGCTTCTGGTAACATTCCTGGCAGTAAACAGGTTTGGTGCCATCGGGTTTAAATGGTACTTGACATTCTACCCCGCACTCCGAACAAGTAACGGTGTGCATCTCCCGAGGTGGACGAGCAAAACCCTGTCCTCTGCTGCCAAAATCCCTTGTTCTTTCCATGGTATATCCCTCCTTATCACCTAGTAAGGCTCCGCGTATTTAAATACCTTTAAAAAAGCAGGATGGTATGCGCGCCGTAGATCTGGACAGCTTGACCGCTTCTTTTGGATTCCCGGTGCTTCACCTCACCTAGATATTTCGGTAGCCCCTAATAACCTAACGACGAGTGAGGTCGTATCTGGTCATACTGTTCGAAGGCGATGATCTCCACCGTACGTGGCGGATTCTCACCAAATCAACAATTCTGAGTCGGGATGAAGCAGGCTCTGGTTAGGAATTTCACGACGAGAAGACGTAAACGTACGTTTCTTCACCCATCAATCGTATCCTAAATTGGGAGATGTGCCAAAAATAAAAAGAAGAGGGGATAAAAAACGAGGAGAGTACCCTCTGATTCCCAGATTTGCTGACCCCACAGAATCCTGTTGTACTGGTTACTTTGCTTTCAAACCCAGCGTTATTTCGAGCGATGAAACGTTCGCTTTCTCTCCACTTTCTCCCGTTAGCTGCTCGGTTCCCATTTTTATGCCCTTCACTTCTACGCCTGGCATGAACTTATTCCTTACGACCTCAGCAGTATCCACGGCTCGCGAAATCGCGCGTCCTCTCGCCTTGATCACCAGCTCGTCGGAGCCGTTATTGAACTGCGTCACGACTGCCAGGACATAACTCATTACCGGTTTATTCCCGACATAGATCACGTTGTCTTCTCCAGCCATTTGTGCATCACTAGGGTAACGGTAGATGTACGGGTATATAAAGGGCTCAAGTCTATGGCTCTCCTGCGGTGCGCATCGCTCGTCAGCGTAACCTGCAGGTATCTTCAATAATGATCGGGTCGTACCCTTGCGCTCTGAGGTACTTCATCACCTCATCGCGCGCTGCAACGGTGGTGAGCTCGAAGCGGAATCGCTCACGATTATAATACGTCGCGAGCGCCTCGAAGAGCTGCGGGTCATCGAAGAACTGCTTGAAGTACCACAGGCGGCCGAGCTTGAAGATATAGATCCGCCCCTGCGCGCCTTCAGCATCCGGTGCCTGCTTCCGCATCGTCCTCCACTTGGTGCTAGGAGCACCGAGCTAGATAAGCCTTTGGTATGGTGAACGTACAGCACTCCATTGCAGTTGACCGAAGCTGAAGCGACGCGGTAAGAAGCCGTGGGGTGTGCAGTAAGCTTCTAGGTATCTCGATACGATATAATCGGACATGATAGAAATACGGTATACCCCTATCGGTCTTATTCACTCCCCCTTCAAAGAACCGCTGGGCACGCCCATACAGGCCGCAGTTTCGCCGGACAGTGAGGGAACGGTCGAGCTCTTTCCTGAATATGCGGAAGGTCTACGGGATATAGAAGGCTTCTCGCATATTTACCTGATCTACCATTTCCATTTGGTCCGCGGCTTTTCATTACTGGTAACGCCCTATCTCGATGACCAGCCCCATGGCGTGTTTGTCACTCGCGCACCAGCTCGTCCTAACCCTATCGGGCTCTCGATTGTGCGGCTCGTCAGGCGAGAAGGAGCGACACTCTACATTCGGGATCTTGATATCGTCGACGGGACACCGCTGTTAGACCTCAAGCCTTACGTTCCTGACTTTGACGGTCGCGCGGTAGATAAGATCGGGTGGCTGGGAAAGCAGGTGCAGAAGCTCCATATAACAACGGACAATGGCCGATTCGTAACCTGAAACCCTAGCAGGGCGGAAAACGGGAAACCACCTGCAACGATCTCACACGGTTGAACTCCTTTTTTATCCTTGCAGCTACCATGAATCCTTGATGCAGCAACCCGAGTTTGCCGAGGGCGATCGCATACGACTGCGCAAGGAGACCGAGGGTGGCCAGGTCGTGTACGAGGGCATCGTGATGCCGACCACGTCGAGGTACATTATCCTCAAGCTCGATAGCGGCTACAATATCGGTATTCGGCCCGACCGGGTGGCGATCGAGCTCATTCGCCGGGCAGGAACGCCGAAGGCGCAGGGAAGAGGAGCAACGGGACGAGTTGAAGCAGGAGAACCGGGCAGGGAGCAGTTACCCACCATCGCGATTCTCTCGACGGGCGGCACGATCGCCTCACGGGTCGATTACCGCACTGGTGCGGTCTCGCCCCAGTTCTCGACCGAAGATCTGCTGGAGGCCATCCCGGAATTGGGCGCGATCGCGCGGATCAAGGGGAAGGTAGTGTACAGCATCCTGAGCGAGAATATGCGTGCGGAATACTGGTGCAAGCTCGCGCATGAGGTCTATACAGAGATTAAAAATGGCGCGGCTGGGATCATCGTCACCCATGGCACGGATACCATGGGCTATACCGCGGCTGCGTTAGCCTTTATGCTCCGCACCCCTGTCCCTATTGTGCTGGTCGGGTCGCAGCGCAGCTCAGATCGCCCCTCGAGTGATGCGAGCATGAACGCGATCTGCGCGGCTACCGTCGCCTGCAGTGATATTGCGGAGGTCGTGGTGGTGATGCACGGGAGCACCTCGGACGATTTCTGCCTCATTCACCGGGGCACGAAGGTGCGGAAGATGCACACTTCCGCACGTGACGCGTTCCACTCGATCAATGACTCGCCGATCGGCAAGCTGCACTACGCTGCGAGTGACGTTACGAACCTCAAGCTGGAGCCGCTCACCAGCTATGCGAGACGGGGCGAATGTGATCTGGAGCTGCACGGCGAGCTCGAGGAGAAGTGCGCACTCATCAAATTCTATCCCGGCGCCGATCCCGCGATCCTCGCGTACCACGTGGAGCGTGGCTACCGTGGCATTGTGCTCGAAGGCACGGGCCTGGGCCACGTCTCCGCGGCATGGATCCCGCACGTGGCTGAAACGGTTAAAAGGGGCATACCGGTCGTCATGACCTCCCAATGTTTATATGGCGCGATCTGTGACCGAGTGTATGACACCGGTCGTGATCTGCTCCAGGCGGGGATCATCGAGGGCGAGGACATGCTGCCGGAGACCGCGCTGGTGAAGCTGATGTGGGTGCTGGGCCAGACGCGGGATATGGAGCAGATACGAGTGCTGATGCGCACGAACCTGGCCGGTGAGATCTCAGGGAGGCGAGTACCGTAAGCAAGATGCACATTCTGGCGGTCGATATCGGCGTGGGCACGCAGGATATCATGGTCTATGACGCGGAGAAGGGCTTTGAGCAGGCGTACAAGCTCGTGCTGCCCTCGCCCACGCGCATCTTTGCCAACGAGGTGTGGAAGACGCAGGAGGATGTGCTCATCTTCGGCGATACGATCGGAGGCGGGCCCTTCACCCGTGCGGTCCTCGACCATCTCCGTGAGCATAAGGTTTACATGACCGAGAGTGCTGCACGATCCATCCGAGACGATTTAGAGGTAGTGCGTGGCTACGGGATCGAGATCATTGCGGAAGACGAGCTTGAGAAGATGGGCGAAGAGGCGGCGCCGATCAAGATCACGGATTTCACGCTCCAGCTCTTCCCGGTCTTCGAGTCGTTCGGTATTGATACCTGTTTTGACGCGATCGCGATCGCCGTCCAGGATCACGGGGTCGCACCCAAGGGGATGACCGATCGCGAGAACCGGTTCAAACTGCTCGAGGAGCGACTCAGGGGCAGCAGTGACACGAGCGGTGGCGTCCATGTGGGGTCCCTGGCGTATCTCGACGGCGTGCCGGAAAACCTCAGCAGAATGCACTCGGTCTACCGGTCGTTGAAACGCTGGTACGAGGGGCATATTCTCATTATGGATACTGGCGCTGCGGCAGTGCTCGGCGCACTGGAAGACGAGCGGGTGAAAGATAAGAAACGGGTGATCTGTGTCAACGTGGGCAATGCGCACACCATCGCGATGTCC
>JADDYB010000145.1_pt1 | contig 21146 bp, 49 predicted proteins | sample 8641941 | NCBI WGS metagenome assembly JADDYB01 (sample SAMN16275377, study PRJNA637457) | freshwater sediment metagenome | isolation source: Lake Kineret sediment | place: Israel: Lake Kineret | collected 2013
ACATTGGAGGAACTCGCTCATTATTCCTTCGAACTAGCTCTTTCCCGAGACGAATAATCTGGTCTTGCGCCGCAGAAATTTGCTGAGAAAGCTCACTGTCAGAAAGTTTTTGGATCGTCATGTTCATCTCCATCGTGGTTCTCCGATAGAACCACCTGTCAAGTTATTCATAAACTTCAGACTCATAAGCAATGAGCACCTGGCCGTCTTTAAATTTAACTTTGTACATTTTTGATTTTTCATAAACAAACGCCTCAAGGACTTCAAACTTTCTGCCTTTTCGGTGGCTGGCAAATGAGCCTACTGGCTCAAATCCTTTTCTAATTTTTTTATCCTGCAATGCCATACTCAAGATCGTAATCCATCCCCTTGCCAATCTCGATCGACCTGCAGGTTCCCCGATCCACCATCACGACTCCGAAGGCGGTTGAAATCCAGACGTGCTGGTTATCACCGCTGTCTTTAACAGCTGCAAATCCAATGTACCAAAATGCACCGTTCGAAAAGTAAATTTTGATTTCCTGAAAGCGGTCGCTTTCATTGATGGAGCTGTGCCACCTTTTGGCTAGCCGCAGCTCATGGAAATACTTCAGCGTGTAATCGACATGGCAATGATTCTTTAAACTATTCGTCATAAACCCTCCATAATACCTTCGATCTCATCCGCTTCCAAGCCTCGCTTTTCCAGCGAAATCTTGATGCGGCTAATAAAATGATCTCGACTTCCAACCAGCTTTTTAGCCGTATTCGTAATACAGGCAAACGCGACCAGCAAATCTTCTGATGCCCCGTCGCAATCAATGCTGTTTAGAATTTCTGAAACCTCGTCGCGGTCGGTCATGCGTCTTTGCCCTTTCCGATGCCCAGCTCGTCGCACACGGTGTCCACTGCCTTCCATGCGGCCATGGAAATCGCTCACTTTTCCTCACAGTAACCGCACACGCGTCCGCAATCGTCATGCTCACATCCCACGCAATCAGCACTGCAGCTGCTGCTGCAAGCGGCGCGCGCCCGTGTAGTCGGCGCACAACAAATGCTCGTGATTCCTCGGCCAGCATTCGTCCAGCGTGCAGAGCAATACCACCCGCAAGCGCGGGCCACATATCCCATGTCACTGGCAAAGTAATAGCTTTCGGGCTGTGCCTTGCTGACGACGACACCCACCACTCTCGCGATTTCATTTGTTACCCCTTTTGACAATCGCCGTGCAGGTTGTTGGGGTCGTGGTCGCCCATGGTGTTGCCTCGCAAAATGGCGTGCTCCATTCGCCATGCAAAACAGCATTTTTGGGCACGAGCATTTCCTGTCCTGGTTCAAGCCAACGATTGCGGCCGGCAAGCCTCGTCCGCGTAAGTGCGCGAATGCGAAAGCGCTTTGGAGTTGCACCCACTGTGAGCACCTTGGTGGCCGTAAATCCGCACCAGCCCGACAGCACGTAATACGAATACACCGGCGTCGCGACACCAGCGGAAACAGCCATCACCTTAAACTTGGCCTCAAGCATGAGGTTGTCCATGTTGACGTAAATTAAATCAATGGCCTTCTTCGGATCCTCATGTTCCGAATTGGGGAGCAAATCATCATCTTGAATGTAATTCGGATTGAACGGACCCCCGCTTGCTTTTCGCAGGAAAGCATTTACGCGGGCCATCGCCCAGGCCGCGCGGGAGACTCCCGGCCGATGGGTTGTAGAAAAAGCCCCAGCCCCGCGGCGCCACACGGCGCGCAAAGCCCCGATGGTTAGGCGATTCGGCTTAGGCTGCGAAGCATTGAAAGCCTCTAGCTTTTCGCGCAAAGATCCTTCCGTAGCAGGATCTAAAACGATTTGTGATCCTTCTACGCTGGAAGCCGCGGATCCTGGGAGATTCCTTCGACTTCCAAAAATGCGCTCATGGGGGAGCGCGGGGGTCTTTCGCGGATCGCGGGGCATCACGGCAATTCAAGCATTTCGGGAAGCCCCCGAGGTTCTACCGAGCCCAGCACTTTGAAATCGTTTTCAGACTTCCCCCAAATGTGCATTTGCTCAATATCCGAAAAAGCGAAGCGAATCTCGCCCTGACAATCTCGAATTTTCATACCAGTAGCAGGATTAGTCTCTTCAAAAACAATTCTGTTTTTTGTACCGAAAACATATTTTTTACCCTTCACATCTCGAATGTCACTTACATAGAATGCAAAAGTGCCCAAATTGTCTAAAGACAGATCTGCAATACCTTTAGGCTTTACAGTAACATATGCGACAAAAACCAAGGAAGATTTAGCTTTTTTTGCGCGCTCGAATAAGTCTAACAGTCGCTTTTTTCCATCTTGGTACTTTTTCAAAGTATACAAATTAGTCGGGGACCAATCTTCGCCCATCACAAAGACGGCATAGACATAACGTAGATTTAGGCTTTTCAAAATAGAATATAGTTTGCGCGCAGCGCTACGGACTACTTCGTTGCGATTTAGGGTTTCTTCTTCGGGAAGCTCTCTTTTTCTCTCTCTATTGGCAAAATCTACAATTTCTTCTTCTGTAATATCCGTCCACTTGTCATTCTTAGCCTGGGCTTCAATGTCCGCCCAACAATCATCCGAAGGCGGGGGCAAATCGTTTGAATTGTCTGAGGGGGTTTTCTTCTTGCCACTAAGCACTAGCGGCACAAAAGCAACGCCCAATAGAAGAGCAATAGGGATGAACGGGACTACTGCGATAAACATGCGATGTTCTCCTATTCAAACGATTAGGGCTTTAGTGGATCCCGGCCTTCGGAGTAGGCTTGGATAATCGCGGCTTGCTCCGCGATGGCTTCAAGATCTTCGATCAATTCAGGGGAGCAAGGGGCTTCGCCATAAGGGCTAGCGCCGGATTCGTCCATGCACCATAGATAGACGGTGCGGGCAATCGTAGCGTGATCGGCGGCCAATGGGCGCAGCTTGGTAAGTGCGCAGCCTGAAAGAATTACCGATACAAGAAAAACGATTTGAAGGTGTGCCGAAATTGTTAGGGGTAGAAAGATTCGAGTCATAGAAAAGCCTCTAGCAGTAGCACGTTTGCGAGGATCCAAAAAAACGTCCCTAGAAGCCAAAGCCAAACCGCGTCGGTTTCGCCGTCAAGTTCCAATCGAAAAGCTTCTTCAACCCAGGGGTGATCCATGCTTGTTATTATGCCACGTTTTGTCGCCACGATCTACCATCATGCTAGACACGACGGTTTGAACCAGTGGCTCAAATATTTGCATATGCCTCGACACAATAGATTTGGCCTGGTATGGATTTGCGACAGCCCATTCAACAATCCAAGCCGCAGCCCTTGCTGCCCGTTCCAGCGGGAAGTCAGAGCTTGGGTTGTTTGAAATCTCAATCCTTATCGGGCCAAACTCGATGGCAAAATGCATGACCAAGCTGTACATGTTTTTCAGCCAACTGTCAATGCTAGAGATTTTTCTCAATCCAATCGGCAATTTGTTCAAAAGAATATCCACTGTCATTCATAGCTGACAATTTATCTTGCTCTGCGAGTCTTAATTCAAATGATGATGCTATAGAATTAGGTATTATCTGTGTCGAAACTCCGTCTATATTAGAAAATATTGAATAAGTTTTACTATGAGTCGATTCATCGCCATCCCACTTTAATCCTACTATTTTTGCAAATACTCCAAGACAGCAATATCGATCAACGCCGGATTCCCTCCTGTGCAGAAGTCCATGCCCCTGCTTATACTTACCCGAACGCAGGGCCTTTAGCCAAATCTTTTTCATCTTTTTATCCACAGATTCTCCTTGATTCATTTATAATAAATGGAGCCGCCTGGGGGACTTGAACCCCCGACCCTCTGATTACAAGTCAGAAGCTCTACCAGCTGAGCTAAAGCGGCATGTTGATGTTGGTGGGCCTAGCGGGATTTGAACCCGCAACCCCCGTCTTATAAGGACGGCGCTCTAACCATTGAGCTATAGGCCCTGTCTAGCCGCAGCGCGGTTCGACTACTTGCGCTTACTTGCCGATCTTAGACCAATCGGCGCCTGTCATATCGAAGTGAATCGTTTCAGCTCCAACTTGGAAAAACGTCACTTGGAAGTAGACGTTTTTTGCAGACTTGATTTTATTGAAAAGCTTTTCAGGATTGTCCAAGAAAATGAGTGTAGTCGATCCCGACTGTGGCGATGTGGCTGACCACTTGAATGGTTTTTCATCGCCAGCTTTGACGACGACCTCGCAGCCCATGAAGCAAACAAACTGTCCCTTTTCAATTCCAAGGAACATGGTAAACGCCCCGTCTCTATTCACAAAATTTAGGTAAGCATTTTGAATCCCCTGGTAAGGGAAGTCAAAGCTAAGCTCAGTGACAGAGCTTAGGACTGCGATGCTTACTGCACCGGAGATAGGGTCGTTGGTACTTTCATACTCCCATCTGCCTGCGGGTTTTTCGGCCGGAGATGGTGGGGGCGCTGGTAATGGCGCCGGAAAAAACTTTTGGTCTGCTGATTTGATGGCGGCAGGTTCCGGTGAAAGCTCTTGCGAGCCACATCCGATCGCCGCAAGAAACAAAGAGGTCAGGATGATGTTGTTTTTCATATCAAAGATTCCTTTCGATCCACTCAGCAATTTTTTCAAAATCATAATTAGCAAGATCGTTAAGTTGTGCAAGAACCTCAACGTCTGACCACTTCACACCCAATTCACTCATAAATTCATGGGGTGGGTATCCGAAAAACTGCTCTTCGCCAACCTCAAGGGCAAACTTGTATTCCAAGTCCACCCAGGTTCCGATGTTGCATTCGTTCACCAAAACTCCAAGGCAACAATAACACTCATTCCCATCGTCCTGATGGGACTTCAGGCCCAGCCTGCCTTGTTGATATTTGCCGGAGCGCAGAGCCTCAATCCAAAGTTTTTTGATGTCTTTTTTCATGCGGTTTCCTTTTTGCGCGCCCCGCAGGATTCGAACCTGCGACCCTCGGCTTAGAAGGCCGATGCTCTATCCAGCTGAGCTAGAGGCGCTGGGTTGACTAGGCCGGAATCAATTTTTCGGCCACAATCATCTCGATAACTCTCTTGTTCAGAAGCTCAATGGCCTGATTTTGCAAAATTTCGAGTGCGTCAAAAATGGCCAAAAGCCCGGCGTCTTTTTCATATTCATACGGCTGGAAGAAGTAGGTCGATATTGTACCATCTTCATCTTGAATGCAAGTCTCATATAGCCAGTTTTTCCCTCCGGGAAACTTCGCGGTTTCGGACTTTGCTGCGACAATCTTCCCAGAGGAAATCAGGGCTTGCAATCTTTTGATGGCTTCATTTTGAAGCGTGTCAAGCGCCTCAAATGTCGAGGTAATTCCGACGCCGACAATTTCCCGCAACACTTCCCAAGAAATGTCGCACACGGAAATCTCACCGTTAGAGTTGCTTAGATATGCCACCATTCGCCGCTCCCCGTCCCCAGGACGCTCGGGATTGATGGGCTTGACCATGATAATTCTTGCGTTCATAGAATGTTTTCCTCGATGTACTTTGCGATGCGGTTGAAGTCTGCGTTCCAAAAATCATTCATCGAAATTAGCATTGGATAATGCCTACCAAGCTCTGCCTTCAAGTCTTCTGGCAAATCCCAGTAATCAACCTCTCCTTCCTCACCAGTCCTGTGACCCCAGGCATATCCATCATTTTCACTCACCCACTCTTCTCCAATTATATCATGCAAAACGCCAAGGCAGCAATACTTACCATCTTGGCAAAGAGCATTCTTACCATGCTGATAATCACCGCTTCTCAATGCAGCAATCCACATGAGAATGACTTCTTGATCAAGTCTCTTCATCAATATCCTCCAAATTTTCTCTTCCTGTAAAGGCTTTCTTGGGCCTTGGCTTGAGCAATCATGCTAATAAATTTCCTCTTTTCATCTTCAGTTTTCTCGTCGCACTTCTGACACAGCTGTAAGCTGGCAAAAGTTTTTACCATCGACTTTTTAATAAAGTCAATTTTATGATAATCATTTTTGCAAAAGGCGATCTGCACTCCGCATATATCGCAGGTAAAGCGGATGTAGTTTTTCCCGCGGTACACATATGGATGTTGTGCCATGGATTTCCTTTGTGCCCCAAGCGGGAGTCGAACCCGCACGGCCGTCAGGCCACCGGATTTTAAGTCCGGCGCGTCTACCAATTCCACCATCAGGGCATGTGGCCCACACCTTACCCCCGTGGTTTCTGAAGGTCAAGTGTGAGCTAGGTTGAGTTAAGCCGGGCTAAGTCGAGCTAAGCCAGGCCAAGTCCAGCCGAGCTGAGTTACTCGCTATCTATGGCCACCATAAGTAGCCAGAAGCAACCCAAGAATCATTCCGAGAATCAGCGCTGAAATAAATGCGGATGAGATCGCTAAGATGCAAAGCGGGTTCATGTCAAATCCTCCTCTTCAACTTCTCCATCTTCAAGCTCATATTTGGCAATAATCTTTTCAACCTCAGTGTAAGCCCTGAGGTAAGATTCAGAATCACCCAAACCTCCATGATTAAGATGGATCATCTGCTCCAGATATAGCCGAACAATTGGGTGTTGATTTACAGCGTCCGTATCACCCTCCATCTTCTCCATGACCAGCGCCAAAGAGCGCGCGATGGCCCGTAGGTTTACGGCCGATTGAACGTAAATTGCATCGTGATAGTCTTTGACTGTGAGTGGCATTTTTCTACTTCCTGAACACGAATCGATAGCAAAGCGCCGCCCTGAATGTCGGGGCCTCATCTTCTGGCAGATAGCGTGTGCAATATTCTCGAAGGGTCAAAGACCCAATGATACAAAAAAGAAGAAAGGCGATGGTTGCTAAGAGAAAAAATAAGGCTGGGTTGATTTCTTTATTCCACATTCGATTTCCCTTCTCATGAAAAAGCCCCACCCCGCATAAAGGCGGAGTGGGGCTTTTTTATCAGGACGTGGTCTAATTACTCAACGAGGAAGTATCGGGTCGCCCGAGTATTACCTTCGTAAGCGATCTCCCCGGCCTCGATCAGCCGATTCAGGCCCGCTCGAAGCTGGTGCATCTTGCCGCCCACGGCGTCACGAATGTCTGCGCTCGACATCTTATCCCCTAGCTTTTTGATCGCCTTGAGGATGGCCTTGTCGTATTGCTCGCGGCCTTCTTCTGTCCGAAGGTCGTATGGCGCATCTTCCTCATCTTCCTCAGCGGCCTTGGCTTTCTTGGGCCGCCCTACAGGCGCCTTCTTTGCAGTAGCCTTTTTCTTTGCTGCGGGCTCTTCCTCTTCCTCATCGTCTTCCTCATCGTCCTCACCATCTTCGTCCCATTCCTCGTCATCCTCTTCCTCATCGTCTTCGGCGGCTTCGACGGTTTCGTCCTCGTCTTCAGCCTCGTCCTCAGCCTCATCCTCATCCTCGCCCTCATCCTCGCCCTCAGTTTCGTCCTCAGTTTCGTCCTCAGTTTCGTCCTCAGCCTCTTCCTCATCCTCTTCTGGCTCAGCCATTGGCTGGCTGCGAAGCTCCTGAATCTTGGCCGCCGAAGCGGTCATCGGAAACTTCGCGGCCTTCGTCTTCTTAATGGCCGAATCGGGGTCTTGGATTTCCGAAATCGTGAGGCTCAGAAAAGCTTCGGCAAGCTTCTTATCCTTGCGAATATCCTCCATGATTTCGAGGATCGAAAGCTGTGGATTCGCCCGCAGCGTGTCGAGGATAGCCAGCTTAAAATGGTTATCCATATGGGCCTTCATTTTGTCTTGGAATGTGCTCATGTTTGTTCGTCTTTCGCCTTTCGGCCTGCCTATACTATTGATCAATCGGTCTTTGTCAATAATATTTTCAAAAAAAATTAGCCGCCGCAACGGGCGTGTGGATAACTACTTCTTGCCTTTCTTAACATATTTTTTCTCGATCATGGAAGCCATCTTTCCCGCCACATCAGACCGTGCATCCTCGTACACATTCAGCATCCGTGGGTCGCTATGCCCAGAATGCTTTTGTGCATGAAGTATGTTTCCGTCCGTAAGCTCCAATACTTCCGTAATAGAAAAGTGTCGAAATGCATGAGGGTGTAGATTTGGTATGCCAACCCCCTCGCCCAGCTTCTTCACCATTCTCCATATGGAAGATGCAGTATACCTTCCCGTCCCCTTGCCTACCGGATCGTAATTTAAAAACAATGGCCCAGGCTGATCTCCCCGCATATGAATCCATGCCTCCATGCATTTCCACGTTTCATCGGGGACTGTTTTCCAGACTCTATCAGATTGTCCTTTTCTTAAAATCCAAATTCTCTTTTTATCAACATCAAGGTGCTCCATGTCAAGGCTGGCTACTTCATTTCGTCTTAAGCCCAAAAAAGCTAAGATGTAAATGATGGCGCGGTCCCTGTAGTCTTGCTCCCTCGATGGTGAGGATATGGATTCTAAAATTTCTGCAAACTTCTCCGGCGAAGGTCCGGCGACAGTCTTGGTCGCTTTCCTTTTTGGCATCGGAATATCGACATCTTTCCAGTCGATCATTTCAGCACGATAGGCATCTTTGATACGCCCTTTGATGGCTGATATTCTCACCCTGATCGTGCTCGATGACAGCTTACGATCCATCATGTCTTGCAGATATTCTTCAATCAGCAAAACAGCATCGCCCCTTGAAAGGCTAAACAAGTGGGCCAGACCTTTGACCGAATCATCCTCGCCTACGAAATTTGCAAAATCTACCAGCGCATACCGATAGCTCCTGATTGTTTCCTCAGATTTCCCCGCCGTCCCCATCTTAAACAAGCGCGCTACTTTTTCGAGTAGCGCGCTTGTTGGATCGACAAGCGCTACCCCCTGATGAATTGGCTGGCGGACTGCAAGTTTCCCCATAGCCAGACAATTGCATGTTCAATCGGCTTTGGCAAGTCGATTACTTCACACTCCACAAATTTCTCACCGCGGGGGTCCATCATCAAGCACCCGATGTCCATCATTCCATCCAATCCAAGATAGACCATGATGAATATGGATAGGAATACTTCTATCCAAAATAACAGCTTGATGATTTTCCAAATTTGATCGATCACCCCCACACCTTCATTAACTTCCTCCTGTTTAGTTTTTGAACTCATCGTTCACTGGAGAAGATGGGGTTTCAATCTTCGCAGTTTTGAAGTGCGCGTATGGTTTTTCACTCAAGAAATCAAACAGCCCATCAGGTTCAAGGCATGGATGGCTAACATCAATAAGGTATCCCTTATATCCCAAAGCCTCTTGGGCCCCGTGCATCATTGACTCAAACTCAACCTTGCACGCTTCAAATCCTTCAAGCTTTGGCTTCAATTCGTAAAATTTCTTTTCGTCTTCAGAGTCAAAAATCTTGTCGTCAACATACATCCTGATTCTGAGGCGAATCAGCCGCATATCATTTTGATCGATGACCATGGCGGCCATAATGTCACCTTGTTCTCCGAGGGTGGCAAAACCAAATGATTCAATTTTCTTGTCTTCAGGCTTGATGATCATGTCTCTTCCCTTACCTGTCGCTCTGGCGGCCCTGGCAAGAACGTGATAATTTCTTGCCTTTTCTTATCCCAGCAATACCAAACTTTCACACCGTTAAAATCCTGCGTGTGAACGACAACCCGCTTGCTTTGCTCTTGCTCAAATTTTGAGCACAGGCCATGCCGTTGTTTTATATCAACAATGTCAGCTAGTGATAATCCATAGCGCTCTTTTCCGCGTTTGGCTGCGTGTAAAAATTCAGCAGCCTTCTTCGTCATGTTTAGTTTATCTTTTTTAGACTTCATAAAAATATTCTTCATGATCACCTCTTAAGAGTCATCTTCTTCATCCTCTTCATTTTCATTATTCTCCCACACCCTAAGCATAAAATCGCAGTAGATCAAATTTCCGCTGTTCCAAATGCTCGGTGGGTTCACATCTGGAATGATTCCCATCCTCATCCGATCTTCATCAATATCCGCAATCATCTTTTTGATTTTATCACTAGAATGATTGCCTTTAAGAAAAATCTTACCCCTATAATGAATCCCTCTGTGTGATTCCCAGGCCGTGTGACCCGTCATTTCACCCCCATATTTTTCGGCCTGAGTTTCTACAAAATAGCGAATGTGATATGGAATCGAAATATTATTTTGCGTTTCAGTTTCACTCATGTTTTAATTCCTTACTGCCTTCTTCATTGATTGCATAATACTAAATTGTTCTGCGGCTGTAAATCCACGGAAAACCTGAGCGCAGGCTTTACCAAAATTTGGGTCGCCTGTTAGATCAATATTATTTTCCCAATCTGATACCCGATTCAAAAACTTGGCGACCTCGAACTCAAACTTTTTTGCGATGCTTGCAGTCTTACAAACATCGCAGTTGTTAACGTGGCCACTTAAAAAATCGACCCGTTTTTCAGCTTCATCATCTTCAGTTTCTTTGATGAAGTCTAGCACAGCTTGGCAGTAGCCAAACCCGGCAGCCGCTTCGTATTTTGTTTTTGACAGTTTCATTTATACTTGTGTACGTTCTCGATAAAGTCTTCTGGATAATAATCGTGATATTCTTTCGAGCCCTGATTGATCTTGAGAGAGTTAGACCAATCGAGGTTTGATAATCTTTTGGGAATATTTAGCCGCTCGATACCTACGGCAAGATATTCCTTAATGTCTTCGATGGAATCTCCAGTGGCCCCACACCATTTCCCATCACGCTCTCGGAATGGCACGGCCAATCCCACGATGGCCTTAAACTGTTGGCCTAGAGTATACACCGCAAAAAACAGACCGCCCTTGCAAGCTCTGGCGTAGATATGGGTATTGAAGATTGAAATCTTCCCATAATCCATATAGCCGAGCAGCGATCCACAATGAGAAATCCGCAACTTATCTTTTACAATGGTGACTCTAAGCGAGCCTTCCGGTGAAAAGAACACGCCGTTGTTTCGACGATTTTTCTCGTCGAGGGCAATCACATCCCATTCTTTTAACACTTAATTTTATCTCCTTGATACAAGTTAGCCATGAGCTTTGGCGCAAACTTCAATCCAAAAATATCAATGATGTGATACTTGGAATTTCTCAGGGTGAACATGATGACGGGCACCGAGGGTTGCCTGCCAATGGACTCGGCAATGATATCATACCCATCGATAAACCCGACTGACTCTACGTAAATCACATATCCAGTTTTTGATTTTGGCTTTTGCTCAACGAGGCTTTTCTTGGCCCGAAGAGCAACTTCTTCCATGGGCATGAAAATCTTGTATCGATCATATTTACTTTTTAGTAATCGCTCTGGGAATAGTTCACATGGTTTCTTTTTTCCTGTTGCGGAGAGCAGCCCCTCCGCCAGCATCATCGAAAGTGATGATAGCACCATCACGACCGATGAGCAAATCCACAATGGGATCATGGTGATATAAATTGTGATGATCGAAAGGATGTAGAAAAGGACGCCCCACACGGGTCGTTGCCTCCTGCTCAGTCAGCGAGAGTACCACGTTGGGGCGTCCTGTCAAGCCCGTGTTGCGCGTGGGCTTGATGGGGGGCAGATCATGGATTGAACATGTTGACGAGCATCAGCCCGGCAATCATGGTCACGGCCAGCGCCATCATAATCTGGTATTTCAAAACGACGCCCTTTTCTTCGGCCGTCATCTGCTCTTTAAGCTGCTTATCGATTTCAGCCTTAAGCTGCTTGTCGCTGTCGATCTTCTTGTTGGTCATGATGATTTGCTCTTCTGTTCTTCGGTTGGACATTTCTGATTGCTCTCGATTTGATTTATCTTTTGTTGTATTTCATCAATATACTTTTGATGAAGCTCAAGCGAAATCCAATTGCCCTTGGGGGCAGGATGCATTTCCTTAACTTCATTCATGATGCCGTTGATGCCTTCTTGCATGGCGTAAATGGCCAGCTGAATCTCATCAATCTTATCCTGAATGGACCTGATCTGACTCAGGCACACATGAATGATTTCCATGTTGCGATCCATCATTTTAAAAGCTCCCGAATGTCAGCGACCCTATCTTGATTCCACCCGCCCATTTCGTAGGCCGCCCTCACAGCCATAATGGCGATTTCCAAAGAGACCGGCTCATCCCTAGCACTCTCTTTGTCAATAATGCTCATAAAGAAATCTATAGAATTTAAAATTTGATCGGCCGCATAGATCACCTTTGGGCCATCTTTGATTAACGATAATTCTACAGATATTCTGAGAACATCGTAACAGTGTTCCAAATCAAGTTGCTTTAGGTCAGTTTTGACCTTCAAGCTTTCTATTTTTTGAGATAGTTCTTTGACAAGCTGTTCGTATGACTTCTCTTGTTTTTGGGGCATGTTGAAATTTTATCAGAACCAAAGTGATTCGCAAACATGAAAAGCGGGGTGATGAACCATGAACACGGCCCTTGCCGCATTCATATCATCACCCCGCCATACCTAATCACCACGTCTCTCCATCCATCAATTTTTTCAAGCCTCTTTGCCTAGCCGCCTCATTAACGCGATCATCTAAGTCTTCAAAGTATTTTTCAAGGCTACTTCTGGATACCTTCATGGCGCCATTGTATGTAAGAGATTTGATTTTGCCATCTTTGGCAAGGGCTTCGATAAAGCTAGGCCACAAACCCATCAGGGCCGCCGCTTCATCCAGAGAAAGGAACAGCGGCGGGGGAGGCTGCTGCGACTCGCCATCCTCTTCTGAATGATTGGTTGCCTTTTTCTTCATCGTATTATTTTTTGCAACCAGCGACTTATACGCTCTAACCTGATCTTGAGTCGGTGGCTGGAAAGGCTTTCCGCCGTTGTGCTCGTTCTCGATTCTGGTATATTCTTCAATCAAAAATGGCTCCACAACATTGTAAAATGAAAGCTTACCAGCCTCTTCGGGGGTCTTTGCAAGCCCTCTCAAGTAGTAAATTGCATTATTGAATCTATCCCAAGAATCCGATTCTGCGCGACTTCTATAGAGATTCGCGTAGAAGTTGGAGCTGATAGTGCGATCCTTTTGCGGGGTGTGATTTTTCTTAGCCGCAGTTTTGGTCTTGGGAATTTTGGTTCCCCTGTAGTACCTATCCGCGTTAAGCGTAAGGCGCTTGGAGGCGGCCATCAAATCTTCATAGCTTGCGCACCTGCGGATTGTTGTTAGCGCGTGCGATCCGACATCCAGCGCCTGCTGGATTTGTGCGCCCGTCATTCCCCTTTCGATCATTTCTTTGATCGAATAAAATGTTTTGCGATCAATCTTCTTGATACGTGTGTTCATAATTTCCTCGACGCTTTCTTCTGTTGCATCATCGGCAGCATCTGCTGCATCCAAATATACTTGAATGGTTGTTTGGTTTCTCTGAAGGGCGTGCGCAATTTTCCAGTTTGGCATCCCTTGCTTTTTCAGTTCATAAATTTTTTGGATTTCCTCGTGGCCGACGTTCATTCCATATTTTAAAACAGCGTAGTTTGACCTTTGTCCGTGCCTCCTGATTTTCACCCCTTGCTTTGCAAGGATATTCGCGATAGACCTGCGGCCCATTTCGTACTCGACGGCCAGGCTGCATATGCTACGCCCCTTCTTGTAACCATTAACAATTTCCTTAATGATCTTATCATCCGTGTAGGACATCGCTTGGTGCCTCCACAACGCCGGTTAGGGCGTCTAGCATGTTGTGTAATTTTGAGGTTGAGTCTGAAATATTCCAAAGAGAAGAATGCTTTAAAACTTCTGTGAATGCATTGAATAAGCTCCATGCGTTTCTCGGTTTGAAATCTTCATGGCTCGGATTGACCCACTGATTCCACACCGCGGAAAGTTTTGTCGTAGATATAATCCCGCTTTCAAAAGCTCGCATGATGATGAACGAGGCTCTTGAGTCTTTGATGGTAAAGTCTTGGTAGGCTTCGATGCGCTCGGCGTGTTCCTTGTACGCGAGCGCGAGCCGATCGATTCCCTGATCGACAAGCTCAGGGAGTTTTTGCAAGACTTTTGAAGTGTGCTTGTGAGCGATCTTGATCGCGCCAGAAAAGGAAAGGTTGTCGCAAACAAACACGCGCGTCCCGGCCGCGACCGCAGCGGGGAACGCTTTATCATGCGAATTTCGCACGCCGACCATCCAAGAACAATCGGGATGGTTTCCGACCAAATCCTGATTGGTTACTTGGAACAAACCAAAGTATCTTTGGCCAAATCTTCCCAACGCATGGCTTTCGCCGGTGATTTCGTAGCCGTGGTTTTGAAGAGTATCTCTTACGAGTTTTTGAACGCGCAGGTGTGGAATCGGAATGTGGGAGGAGGTTGGCTCTGGAGTACCCAGGTACTTCTTGGAATCGATGAGATATTCCCCAGGCTCCACGATCTTTTCCAAAACATCCATGGTGATGCCATGGGCACCACAGTGTAAGATGAGCTTGGGTTTTGTCTGTTCTTGATGATGTTCTTGATGTTCTTGATCCATCTGTCTGTCCGCTCAGGGTCGACGATCCCTCGTCGGGGGCGCCGCGTCAACAAAAAACTTCATTGACAATGTTTCAGTTTTTTACGAATGCTTCTGCATTTTAGATCGCCGAGATTATCAAGGAGTATAAACCTCAGCGATAATCCTCGTTTCCAAAAAATGTTTATGAATTAATTTTCTTACATCCGCCCATGCCAAACCTCCGAGTCCACATCCCAACGGCGGGATGGCGACTGTTTTAATGTTTTGCTCTTCAAGTAATCCGAGCAAATCTTGGAGTCCCGCATCAATCCATTCTAGCCTTGATGGGTTCTTCCAATGTTGCTTTGTTGGAAAATGAACAATGCACTTGTCGCCATCTCCAATAAAAAACAGCGCGCACGTTCCAATCTTTATAAAATTTCCACCTATTAAATCTTCGAGCGCGCGCTGCGCGGCTGGGAAGCGGTTGGCAAATTCTTTCGCCAATCCCTTTCCAGAAACTCCAAGGCAATTCACAGGATTGACAAGCGCATCTGATTGAGAATCAAAAATGTCACCTTTGACAAATCGGATCATTCTTCTTCCTCATCGCTGATTGATACAAGCTCCTGATCCCAGTATCCTTCTTTTGATTTCTTAGAGACCGCTTTTAGTTTAGTGTCGATGTGGATTTCGCCGTCTGCGTATTCATCAAAATACGCATTGGGACAAATTTTTTGAATGGCCTCAACGAGTTCGCGGAATGTCATGGCAAGTATTTTACCACATTATTAATCTTCCGGCTTTATCTCCAGCAGCCCCTGTAATTCCCTGATATTAGTTTCGTTAACTTTTATTGCCTCTTTACATTTATCGATGCGAGATTGAATCACATCATCAGGGATCATGGCATATTCCCACTCGATCCCCCTGTAGTGATCACTCCAGCAATACTCCAGGCAAAGCTCCTACCGCACCCCCAGTAATATGGATTGTTCCTAAACAATGTTCCGCTAATAACCTTGATGTCGCCATCACCGCGGTTCACTTTCGAAAAATTTCTACTGCTGCCGTTCCCCCAGCCTTGGCCGGTTACATATCCGTATTTCTTTCCGCAACCATTTCCGGCCCCATAATTTGTTCCGTAATCTCGACCATATCCATATCCTCTTTCGGGATACAAGACTCCATAGCGAAATTCTCCGTGTGAAACAAAGTGCGGCCTTTCTTCTTCAGTCATCTTTCATCGTCCATGCATAACTCAATCCATAGCCCATGCCTCTCCCTGAATATCCGGCGTAACGGCCGCCATATCCATCTCCGTTACACCCTGCACCATAGCCGTAGCCATTGTCCCATGTTTCACCACTACCATATCCCTTACCCCTACTGTTCGAATAGAGGTAACCCCCACCAAATTGGTATTTGCCAGTCCAGTTACATGAACAACCATACCCCTTTCCTAACACATAAATTTTGCAGTTAGGAAAGTGTGATCTTTCTTCTTCAAACATCATTCTACAGTCCAAGCGTGCGCTCCCGATTCTCCGACGCCAAGTCCGGCTGCGCCTTCATCATTTTCACGTTCGATAAATACATGACTTGAACAATGCCCATGAACGGGATCGCCGTCCCCATAACCATGTCCTTGATGTCGGGCATACCCTCCCCCATCCCCAAATCCATTTGTATGAATGTATAAATGACCAATGTCACGGCCGCAGCCCTTAAAGCCCATGTAATAACACAGTGGGCGAAGCGCATTAATCCTTCTTTGTTCTTCTCTCATTGTGAATCCCAAGCGTGGTCGTTGCCGTAGCTTTCACCGCTACCATCCCCGTACGCATATCCACCTCCATAACCGCAGTATCCTTCACCTTCACCTTGACCATCCCCATCGGCGGCATAGCAATCTTGAAACCATCCCCAGATTGAGATATAGCCTGAGCCCCTGCCGTTTCCATTGTCATGCCCATCGCTATATCTGCCGTCATAACCACATCCGTCACCTCCGGTGTACAAATTAAAAACTTCATTCGCTGTCATGTTTCATCCCATGAATAGACAAATTGGTATCCCCCACCGTGGTTGAAGGCTGCACTAATAGGCAAACCCCATCCACCGCCGCTCACCTTTCCATAGCCATTGCCGCGCCCCATATCATAGGGGAAGGCAAGCACTGGCCCATTTTCATCGGAGTAGCCATCGCCACGCCCAGCCTCATCGCTAAAGCAGCATTTGTATTTCATCATGTTTTTGTGCTCCACGCGAAACCAAGGCCGATTCCCACGCAGCAATACTCGTCCTCGTATTCATCATGACCATGGCCGCCGCCGTAGCCATATCCTCCTCCATAGCAATGGCGGTCGCCGCAGCCGTAGCCTAAGAAGTCCCCATCGCTGTAGCTATAAGAATAACCGTCGCCGTAGCCACTCCCATTTATATATCCATAACCATAATTATAATTGCAATGCCCATCGCTAATAATTTCTCTTGTTTCTTCCGACATCATTGCGATGCACTCCATGCGAAACCAAGGCCGATTCCCACGCAGCAATGCCCGTCCTCATGTTCATAATCCCCTTGGCCGCCGCCGTAGCCGTAGCCACCGCCGTAGCCATAGTCATTTCCGCAGCCGTAGCCGGAGCCGTATCCGTAGCCGGAGCCGTATCCGTTGCCATATCCGTCGCCGTTGCCGTAGCCGCTGCCGTCGCCGTAGACGTAGCCGTAGCGATATCCTGATCCGCGGCCACCTCCGTAAACGAAGCCCAACCTCAATCCATATTCCTCACCATAATTTCGCCTTTCTTCTTCCAGCATTATTTATACACTCCAAGAAAAGCCGATGCCGCAGCCTTGGCCATATCCGCCGCCGCGGCCGTAGCCGTAGCCGTAGCCGTTGCCGTAGCCGTAGTCGTAGACGCTGCCGTAGCCAAAGCCATAGCCTTCGCCGTCGCCGTATTCGTCGCCGTATTCGTCGCCGTAGCCGTAGCCGTAGCCGTTGCCGTAGCCGTAGTCGTAGACACTACCGTAGCCGTAGCCGTAGCCGTTGCCGTTGCCGTTGCTGTAGCCATCACCAAAATTCATTTTCCCTTGTTCACGCATTTATACACTCCAAGAAAATCCTGCGCTCGTTTGCATCGGATTCACTTTCTCCAATTGGCCTTGCGTAATAATTTGTGCCCATTCTCCAATTCCTTTCAGCGGCAGTTGCGCGCGAACAGTGTGTTTGGGCATAAAAAAAAAAACCGCCGCGTGTGTGCGCGGCGGGTTTGTTAATCAGTCGTTTTCCCAGCTATCGGCCAACTGAATCAGCGAAACAACGGCGTGCTTGGGGATACACTGGGGACGGCAAGCGTCCAGGGTAGCGTCTGCACTCTTGGCACCAGCGGTGATACCGCCGAAACCGCCCGTTTCCCACTTTCGCACATTCACGCACTCGGTGACGTGAAGAAAAGCACCGAGAATCGGGTGCTCCTTCCACGCCGTATTCCCCACAAAGATGAACCCCTTATCGGCCACGATAAGGTGCTTTCCGGTCATCATGTCCGACCCGGTGGCGTTGTTGCTGTTGCTGTTGTTGGCGTTGCGGTTGTTGCTCGACATGTTTGCTTTCCTTGCAGCCGTGCTGCCCAATGCCTATCTAGCATTGGGCAAATCGCCTGCGTTTAAAATCCCGGCGTAGCACCATTGCTACGCCGGGCAGTCACAAATTGCACGATTTGATTTGATTTGATTTGTGACTAAAATAAACCCCCTTCAACCAATTCGTGTTGCCAGTTGCAGTAGAAACCAGCACCCCACCCTACAAATTCATCGTCGATCATGCCTGCAAGCAAGCCATCGCCCGATCCGCTACCTTGGAATACAGAGTATCCCCCACCTTTCGTGCGATATCCTGTACCACAATGCTGATATTGCACATCTCCCATTCCATTGAACAAGACCCATGAGTCATCCCATGGGTCTTGCATCCCGCCCTCATAGCCATACAGGCAAAATTGCATGATTTCTTTTTGTAGCTTTGGCTTTGGCCAATTGAGTCGTGCGTGCGCCATGGCGACGCACCGTTAGCACACCGAGTCACCGTTGGTCAAGTTTTTCGCAAATTTTCTCTTTCTCGAATAGCCTTAGGCTTTTAGCCGATGTCGTACAAGGAGCCTGAGGTTTCCACGGTACGTCCGCACTTCCCACAGCGCAATGTTTCATCATTGATTTCATCATCATCGCCGTCATCGTCCCATTCAACATCACTCCAATCCAGAGAGTAGTTTACATCTCCATCATTTCCAATTTCTTCAATTGGAACGATTACCGAAGCGGTTTGACGGCGAGATACTGCCAATTCAATTTCGTAATCACCACCTTCAGAATATGAAGGGTTATCACAGTAGATACACTTTGGATCGTAATCTTTCCAATTTCCTCCCCGATAATTGAAATTATCGTAATTGGGCGCACTTTCTGGCGGCCCTTCGTCCTCATCTTCGTCTTCATCCTCATCCTCATCCTCGTCCTCATCCTCGTCCTCTTCCCTGCTTTCCTCCTGCACACCTGAAGCCGACGTTGTAATTTCAATCTCCGAAGATGTCCACTCCCTAGACAGCTTGTCATTCAGTTTGCTTACCAATGCAAGCTTGAAATCAAACTCGTCATCGAATGGGCTGTCCAATCCCAATGCTGAAAGAGCAGATTTCACATCAAGAGTCGTGCCTGTCGTAAAACCAAATCCGTGCAAATTTTTGATATTCCGCTGCTCTTGAGTGTCAAACACCTTCGGCAGCTTGATGGTCACAACGCTCTTGGCCGGGTAAAACATGGCAGATTCCTTTCAGTATGAGATGCGTTCATCGTAAGGGGTGAATGCTTCAACCAAATTGAGTTTGATAAGGCCCTCAAATGCCCGATTGAGCGCCGCGGAAAAAGCCGATCTCAAATCGAACTCGTCTTCGCAATCAAATTTTCGCAAATCGACAGCTTCACCATGGGTGGTCCTTTCCTCATTGATGCACTCAATATACTCAGGAAGCCACCAACACTCAGCTTTTGTCAATAATCTTTCCTGCTTGTGCTCCGTGTAAAGATCAACCCACTCACAATTGCTCTTTAGCCTGTTGGCAATGGCCCCGTATTCAGGATGGTCTTCGCCAGGCATTTCAAAGCTAAAACAAGCTCTGATTTCCTTGTACATCATTTTAATTCTCGCTTTCTCATTCTTCATTTCGAACAAGAGAGATTCGCTCGTCGTAAGGCGTGAGCTTTACGAATGAAGGGACATCTTCAAATGCTCGGTTGATCGCGTTTGAAAATTCAGACCTCAGGTCAAACTCATCATCAAACTCGATTCGCCTAAGGTGGAAGTAGCCATATTCTTTTGCTTTGTCGATTGGCCAACGGCTCAATGTGTCACGCGCAAAACTAGCAGTCCACCACGCTTTCACCCCTGGTGCAGCATCATCATCAATTTTTATCCAAATGCGATTGCATTCGATGATGGTCGATATGTTCTTGTCATATCCATCAAGGTCAAGCTTTGCCTTAATGATGTAACTGGCTTCATCATCTTTTACATCGATGTCGCTCATATACAATCCTTCTCTTCGATTTGTCCATGACACTCCGCAAGCTGCTTATCCACCACTCGCCTCTGCCTCTAACAAAGCAATCCATTCGGTTAACTCTTCATTCTCGCTCCATGCAAAACCGTCTCCGGTGGGTTCGCGGTAGCCGGTAAAGCCCCTGAGATGGTAGTCAGGGCCATTCCCCCATTTATGAAGATAATATTGCGTACAAATTCTTCTGTGGCATCAAAAGGTGTTACGGTTTTAACCATCAGCCTTCCCCTTGTGGTTTACATTGGCATCGAAGGATGCCACCTTTTTGAAAGAAACTGATGCGGTGTTGCTGGCAACTCCAAGTGCGCTGCTTTTCCCTCTTGCGATGCCGCTGTTCCTTCGCCAGTGATGCAAAAATACATTGCGATCACTGGGATTCGTGAAGGCTAGGACTTCGCAGCCAGCCTGTTTACCGTCAGAATGTTGAATGCCAAGGTACTTGATCTGGGTTTCATCAGAACATTCGGGACAATGGTGGATCAATCCACCGCACTCCTTTTTTGCAAAGCTCTGATCGTCGAACAAATCACTGCATTCGGAACACTCTCGAATCACCGGGTAAGCTCCCCCCATTTGTTAATCACTGGCAGCCCATCGTCGTAATCCCTCATGCCGATGCTTACGATTTTGCTTTTGACCACTTTCACATAAATCGGGTCTTGCCAACTATTGTTAGGCTTCAACTTGACATAATAAGACCCTTCGCCAATGGGCGGCACGATGCTTCCCACCTCGTACCACTTTAGGGTGCGAGACCAAATCTTGACTTGATTATCGTGGGTGTCAGGCACGCCACGAATGCAATCATACACGCCCATGATCAATTCCTCCACGTATTGACATTCAATGAATCCTTGAGCGACCCCATCGGGTCGGGAATCGAATCGGGGTTTGTGATCAGGTTTTCTCCGAAAAAGTTTTCGTCGATGGTGAGAAATTCATCTTTGATTTCCCACTGATGATCGAAGCTAAACACGTAATGCTTGCTTTCTCCGGTGCAATTCTCAAGGTACAGATAAGAGTAATTCGGCCCCTTGAGCTTGTCCACAAGGTTCTGAACATTATTCTTACTCAAATCGACTGCCGATCCGCGCTTGACCATGACTGCGATCGTAAAAATCTTCATCGACTTGTTAAGGGCCTCCATGAGCCCCATGAACATGTCACGCCGG
>JADDYB010000146.1_pt1 | contig 20989 bp, 19 predicted proteins | sample 8641941 | NCBI WGS metagenome assembly JADDYB01 (sample SAMN16275377, study PRJNA637457) | freshwater sediment metagenome | isolation source: Lake Kineret sediment | place: Israel: Lake Kineret | collected 2013
GAATTCTCAAAAGAAGGTTTCTTACTAATTCCAGCGGCGCTGGTGTGGGCGAACTGCTGGTCCGGGAACTTCTTTGGGCTCGCTACCTCGATGAGGAGAAAATGACTGAAGAAAAAATTAATGAAGTTCAAGAAACAGTTTACAAGTATATTGCTTTTAAAAACCTTCTTCTCCAAAATCACTCCGGACAAAATGAAGGCAAAATCACTGACTGGCTTGTGGGCGTTGCTTCCTGCGAAATTGAAAAAAAACTTTCGCCCGCTCCCGTCAGAGAAGCTCTGATAAATTATGTTTATCGAACTTTAAAAGAAAGATTTTCTCTTCCTGCAGAAAATTCTAAAAAAATCCGCGATATCCAAGCCTATATCGGCGTCCACCGTGCCTTTGCTGAAAGTGATGATCCCATTCTCCGCTTCCATCTTTTCCTAACTTATTTTCCTGAATGGATGGAGGCCAAAGAAGCTGACCTCCATGTCGTCGTCCCTAGATTTGATTCTGTTTATCAGGAAATTGAAAACTACCTCAACTATCCCTTAGCCAAATGGATTAGAAGAACCCTTAAAGGAGAAATGGCTCCTTTTTTAGTCATTCGCGATTTAGCCAACGAACAACCAAAGGAATTTAAAACCATTATCAGTGAACCTGCTAGGTTGGAAGAGGCCGCCAAAAAAATCCTCAAAAAAAGATACCAACAAACCAGTACCAAATTACGAAGAGCGGCGACAAGAAGCATTATTTATATTTTTCTCACGAAAATGCTCTTTGCTCTTCTTATCGAAGTTCCTTTTGACCTGGTTTTTGGAAAAACCAATTACTCCGCCATCGCCATCAATACCTTTTTCCCACCCCTTTTAATGTTTACGGAAACAGTTTCCATCAGAGTGCCTGGAGAAGACAATACCAAAAGAATCATCGCCAAAATCAAGGAGTATTGCTTTCAAACAGAATCTTCTAAAACCCTGGTTGAAATCAACCGTTCCTCCGAAAAATCAAAATTATCAACGGTTTTTAATTCTCTTTACCTTCTGACTTTTATCATTATTTTTGGCCTGATTATTTGGCTTCTCAACCGGCTTCACTTCAATTTCATCAGCCAGGGAATTTTCCTTTTCTTTGTTTGTGTGGTTTTTTTCTTCGCCCACCGGGTCAGATTGATTACCAAAGACTATGTTTATCAAGAAAAAGAGAGAGCCCTTACTCCTTTAGCCGACTTTGTCTCATTACCAATTCTCAAAGTCGGGCAAGTCCTCTCCGCCGAACTAGCTCATATCAATTTTTTAATCTTTGTTTTTGATTTCATCATCGAGGCTCCTTTTAAAGCCTTTTTCGAAATTATCGAAGATTGGTTCAAATTCATCAGAATCAAAAAAGAAGAAATTACGATATAATATCTCAATGATGAAAAATATTTTTTCAAGATTAACAAGTCTCCTGAAACGCACTTATAAAGTGGTAATTATTGCCGTCGTCATCTTTTTCGCACTCATTTTTTTCGTCCTGCCGCGAGTGAAAGCTTTTGTCGAAGGTCCAGCGGCTCAATATGAAACCACCAAAGTCAAAAAAGGCAGTCTTACCCAATCAATTTCCGCCTCAGGTCAGATTGGGGCAGAAAGACAAGTCGATTTGAAATTCCAAACTTCAGGTCAGCTTGTTTGGGTCGGGGTGAAAGAAGGGGATGAGGTCAAAAAATGGCAGGCGATTGCTTCCCTTGACAAAAGGGAAATCGAAATGAACATCAAAAAGAAACTCCTCGCTTACATGAACGAAAGATGGGATTTTGAACAATCAAGGGAAAACTATGACATTGAAGGGATACCGATCGAGAAAAAAGGAACACTGACCGAAGCCGAAAAAAGAATTTTAGAAAAAGCCCAGTTTGATTTGGACAGCACTGTCTTGGACGTGGAAATCCAAGATTTAGCCAAGAAACTCGCCACTCTTATTTCTCCCATCGAAGGATTAATCACTCATATTGACGTTCCCCTTGCCGGCATTAACATCACTCCCGCCACCGCTACCTTCACCATTGCTGATCCCAGCGAAATGAAATTCATCGCCAATGTCGATGAATCGGACATTGCCTTAGTTAAAATTGGCCAGAAAGTAGAAATAACTCTTGACGCCTTTTTAGACGAAACTTTTTCCGGTGAAATCAACAAAATATCTTTTGCGGCCGTCACCACTCGAGGAGGAGGCACTGCTTTTCCCATCGAAATCATTCTTCCGGAAAACCTCGAACAAAGATTCAAAGTAGGCATGAACGGCGATGTGGAAATTATTATTTCCCAAGTGGAAGAAGCCCTTAAAGTTCCTTCCAGCGCCATTATTGAGAAAGACGGCCAGAAAAAAATTAAAACCATTGAGGGAAAAACAATTAAGGAAGTTGGGATTGAGACTGGCTTCGAAGCCGAAACTGAAACCCAAATCCTCCAGGGTCTAGCCGAAGGACAAGTGATTGTTACCGGAGAAAAGAAAAAATAGTATGTCTCTCCTCAAGTTAGTTGATGTTTCCAAAACCTATCTCCCTGATTCTCATCCGGTTGAAGCCCTAAAGAAAACCAACCTTGATATTAAAAAGGGTGATTATATTGCCATTATGGGTCCCTCAGGCAGTGGTAAATCAACCCTAATGCACCTCATTGGTCTTCTTGATGTGCCAACGACAGGAAAAGTAATTTTTGAAGGCAAAAATGTTTCCGGACTCTCTGAAACTGATTTAGCCAAAATCAGAAATCAAAAAATCGGTTTCGTTTTCCAAACCTTTAATCTCATTCCTCGAGTTTCTGTTCTGAATAATGTTGAGCTCCCCCTTTTCTATTCAGGTGTGGCGAAAATTGAAAGAAAAAAAAGAGCGAATGAGGTTCTCACCAAGGTCGGCTTATCAGAAAGACTAAGTCACTATCCGAACCAACTTTCTGGCGGCGAGCAACAAAGAGTTGCCATTGCCCGAGCTTTGGTGAATAACCCCACCATTATCTTAGCCGATGAGCCAACAGGCAATCTGGATTCAAAAACAGGGAGTGAAATCGTCAAGCTTTTTAGGCAACTTAATAAAGAGGGTAACACCTTCGTCATGGTTACTCATGACCAAGAAATTGCCAGAAATTGCCGCCGGATAGTGAAAATTAAAGATGGAGAAATCACTAACAAATAATTGAAAATTGAGAATTGATAATTGAAAATTAATTAGTTATGGATCTGATTGAAATTATTAAAGTTTCCCTTGATGCTTTAAGAGCGAACAAAACCCGCTCGGGATTAACTATGTTGGGCATCGTCATCGGTGTCATGTCAGTCATTCTTCTTGTCTCGATTGGTTCTGGTTTACAAACATATATTACCGAACAACTCGAGGGATTAGGGGGTGATTCCCTTTTTGTCATTCCCGGGGAACTCGAATTTGGTGCCGGTGGCGGTGGCGGCACACCCGGAGCCGGCGTCGCTAATTCCAAATTTACTTTTGACCACATTAATGACCTTAAAAGAGAGGGGAAGACTATCAAGACAGTGATGCCTTACATAGAAAATAATGGCACCATGCGCTATAAAGGCAAGACGACCATCACTCAGGTTTCTGGCGTTGGCGTCGAATATCCTGAAGTTCGAGATCAACGCGTGGTTCAAGGCAATTTCTTTAGCCAGTCTCAATACAACGCCGCCAAAAAAGTGGCTGTCTTAGGCACCACCGTCGCCGAAGAACTATACGGCCTGGAGGATCCAGTCGGTAAAAAAATCACCCTTTCCGACCAAACCTATCTTGTCTTGGGTGTTTTAGAAGAGAAGGGTGCTTTTAGCGGCGTCGACATGGATAATTTAGTCTTTGTCCCCGCGACCACGGCCATGCGTCAATTTGATATGGAATTCATTCAATCTATTTGGGTCCAATCTTTAAATTCTGAAACCATTCCCGAGACGAAGAAGGAAATTGAAAGAATTCTTCTTAAAACTCTTAAAAACGATGAATTTTCCGTTCTCGACACGAAAAGTATTCTGGGGATTATTTCCAGTATTATTGGCGTTTTGACCGCCGCTCTCGGAGGCATTGCCGCCATTTCTCTGGTCGTTGGCGGCATCGGCATTATGAATATCATGCTAGTTTCCGTCACTGAAAGAACCAGAGAGATAGGCTTAAGGAAGGCAGTCGGCGCCACGCCGAGAGCAATTTTAATCCAATTCATTATTGAAGCCACTATTTTGTCTTTTTTAGGTGGTCTCATCGGCATCATCTTAGGCGCTCTCGGCTCACTCGCTATAGGCAGATTTTTTACGACCACGGTCACCCCTTGGTCAATTATTTTGGCTTTTGGAGTCTCCGCCTTAGTCGGCGTCATTTTTGGCGTGGCACCTGCGGCTAAAGCGTCTAAACTCAACCCCATCGACGCCTTGAGATACGAATAGTTGACCATTTTATTAAGTTAAGCTAAACTAGGATTAATGAAGAAACTGCCTAAGTTATTAGTTCTTCCTTCCTTATTACTCATCATTTTTTGTGTAACAACAAGCTTTGCTTATCTCTTATCACTTCAAACTTCCTTCTCACAAGAAGGAACGTTTGATTATAATCGCGCCTTCAACGATTACATTTATAACTACAACCTCTACCGCTCCACTCACCTCGACTATGTCACTAAAAAAAGCGGGTATCAAACCTATGGCACTTTAACCTCAAAAACACAGGCTTTGGAGGTCACTCGAAAAATGTTGCTTCAGCGAGACATGGCTCTTGAAACCTACTTTACCGCTCTCAGAATGAAACTTAAAGAGGAGACAGGTATCGAATCTTACAAACAGAATCTTTATTTTTTGAAGCTTGACGATGAAGTGACCTGGCTCAAAAACCATCAATCTTTGCTTTCTTCACCTTCAACAATTGAGGACTTAATCAAGGAATCAAGAAGGCTGGAGACTCGCTTCCCGAACGCTCAGGTAATTAATTATCAAGCTCTAGGAGTGGTTCTAGAGGGAAAAGAAATAAGTTTAAGAGGAGAAATCCAGCCAGTAATTGATTTAGCCGAAAAAAAGATTGTCGAAATCCGTGACAGCGGAGAAGATACTCAGGTTTTAGAAAGATGGTTGCTTGAAGCCAAACAGAAGGTGGTTCTTTCAGAACAAAAACAAGCCGAAGCGGTCGCCATGCTGTCAGCAATCGAACCCCGCGATACCGATAAGTCGACAAAGTATGATCAATCACGACATTTGCTTGAGGAATCAAACCAATATTTGAAAGAAGCAATTTCCTTTTTAAAAGAAATTATCAGAGAGGTGAAACGTGTTTAAGCGAAAGCTGGGTAAATATTTGATGTATCTTTTCCCTTTATTTGTTCTTTTGGTCTTTACCCTCTTGTTACTCATCATCAGAAGGAAAGTACCCACTTCCTCCACTTTACCGCCTGAATTAAATCCCACCTCTGTGCCGACAGAACAAATCGTTCAGTCGCGCTGGGCGACTGATTCTGGTGTCTTAGAAATTGAAGATAAAATCATTTTAATTGAAGACAAGCTCGAGGCCGTTGATCTCCAAGAAGTTAAACTTCAACCACCCATTCTTGATATGGATGTCAGCTTGTAAAAGTTGACTTTTCGGGAAAACTTCGGCTAAAATGAGCATATGAATTCATCGACCGTTCCTCTGGCTGACCGGATTAGACCACAAACTTTAAAAGATTTTGTTAGCCAAGAACATCTCGTCGGTCAAGAGGGCATTATCCGTAGACTGATTGAGCAAGACCAGCTTCCCTCAATGATTTTTTGGGGACCACCTGGTTCGGGCAAAACCACTCTCGCTCAAATCATCGCTAATGCAACCAAATCTCATTTTATTCATCAGTCTGCCGTCACCACCACTCTTAAAGATGTGCGGAGGGTAGTGGCTGAAGCGGAAGAAAGACTGAGGGGTTACAATCAGAAAACGATTTTCTTTCTTGATGAAATCCACCGCTTTAATAAAGCTCAACAAGATGCTTTCCTGCCCCATGTAGAGAAGGGGACCATCATTTTAATTGGCGCCACCACTGAAAATCCCAGTTTTGAAGTTATTGGTCCTTTATTGTCGAGAAGTCGGGTTTTTGTTCTAAACCGACTCTCGGAAGAGGGATTGAAAACTATTATCAAGAGAGGATTGAAGGAAACAAAAACAAAGATTGAGCCCAGGGCAATAGCTTTCTTAATCGAGGCCGCCAATGGTGATGCCCGCATCTGCCTTAACGCCATCGAAATCGCCGAGTCACTGATCACCAGTCACCGGTCACCAATCACTCTTAAAATTATTAAAGAAGTTTTTCAAAAACAATCCCTCCTTTACGACAAGATGGGGGACGAACATTACAACACCATCAGTGCTTTTATCAAAAGCATGAGAGCCAGTGATTTTGACGCCGCTCTCTATTATTTAGCGAGAATGGTTGAGGTCGGTGAAGACCCCTTGTTTATTGCCCGAAGGATGGTCGTCTTTGCCTCCGAGGACATAGGAATGGCCCTACCAACGGCTCTAGTGGTCGCTAACGAGGTTTTCAGGGCCTGTGAGACAATAGGATACCCTGAGTGTGCTATCAATCTCGCTCATGGGGTCGTTTATCTCTGTAAAGCACCTAAAGACAGAAGTGCTTACAATGGTTTAAGAGCGGCTCAGGCAGACGTTAAGCAATATGGCAATCTCCCTATTCCTATGGAAATTCTTAACGCCCCGACTAAACTAATGAAAGATTTAGGCTATGGTCAAGATTACGAGCCATACCCTAAAAATAAATCTCTTCTGCCCAAAAAATTAAAGGGTAAAAAATATTATCAGTAGCTTTAAGAATGTGTTAAAATAAGAGCCAGCGCTTTACGTTGAACCTTGATTCTCGTAAACTCGTAATTAAATTAAAGAGGAGGTGAAAAATGAGTCAATTCTTTGATAACCCACTATTGCTATTATTAATTCTTTTTTGGTCCATCTTTTGGAAGGGTTTGGCTCTCTGGCGGGCGGCTAAAGACAATCAAAGATATTGGTTTATCGCCCTTTTGGTTGTCAACACCATAGGAATCCTGGAAATTATCTATCTACTGAAGTTTGCCAAAGACAAAAAATTTATCAAGCAATTCTTTACCCGAATTGTTAAAAGCTAGCAAGCAAATTTAAATGGAGAGAAAGAAAGCTGTAGCTGGAATAGTCGAAAATGATGGTAAGATTGTATTAGGTAAAAAAAGAACCCATCCGGAAAGTACACTTAGTGGTGAATGGCATCTTCCTGGCGAAACAGTAGAAGGCGAAGAAACCGATCAAGAAACTCTCATAAGGGGTATTCAAGAAGAGGCTGGAATAAAAGTTGAAATAATTAGATTTGTTGGCTCTCATGAAACTCCAAAAGGTAATGTGGTAAATTGGTATCTTTGTGGGGCAAGTGATACCAATTTAGTTGTTGGGAGCGACCTTGAAGAAGTGCAGTGGGTTCCAATAGCTGAAGTTTTGGAATTAAGTGGAGAAACAGCAAAAATGATGTGGCCAAAAGAAGTGAAAGAAATGTTCGCCCGTGTTGGAGAATAATCTGAAAGTTATCTTCCACGATTCATACTTAAAGTATGACTTCGGTCCAGGCCATCCTTTTTGGCCTGAGCGCGCCCTTCCTTTTTTAGAAAAACTGAAAAAATATCAAATTCCTCATCAAATTCTGGTGCCAAAAAAAGCGCTTGATGAAGATATTCTTTTAGTCCACACCGAAGGATATTTAAAGAGGGTCAAGAAATATGCTCAAGAGGGCGGGGATTTATCAGTTGATACGCCAGTTAATCCTGCTGTTTTAGACGTTTCGTATTTTTCAGTCGGCGGCTCAATTCTCGCTTTAGAGGAAGCCTTAAAAGGGGAGAGAGCCATCAATCTCCTAGGAGGTCTCCATCACGCCGGCATAAACGACTCTTCTGGATTCTGTCTCTTTAACGACCACTCAATTGCCATCAGGAAGTTGCAAAAAGAAAAAAAGATAAAAAAGGCAATGATTTATGACCTTGATGTCCATGCGGGGCAGGGGACTCAAGAAATTTTTTACTCTGACCCTAAAGTCTTTACTGTCTCTCTCCACCAAGACCCAATGACTTTGTATCCAGGCACTGGTTTTGCTTCACAAAAGGGCGAAGGCGCCGGAGAAGGGTATAACCTAAATGTCCCCCTACCGCCGGGAACCGGAGAAAGAGAATATTTAGCCGCTTTGGATAAGGTTTTAGCCTTGGCGAAGAAATTTCCTCATGACGTCATTGTCTTGGTTCTCGGTGTTGACACCTATAAAGAAGATCCCCTGGCTTCTTTGCGGCTTGACGAAGATACTTATCGAAAAATTGGAGAAAGATTCAAAAAATTTCCTAAACTAACGGTGATGTGCGCTGGCGGCTATTCCCGCCAAACCCCTGATTTATGGCTCAGCTTTCTCAAGGGTTTTTTGTAGAAAAATCTTACTATAGTATACAATAGTATACTGTAGTGAAAATTAACAATTTACAACATGATTAAGACAAGAAATATTGAAACCCAAGAAGGAATAGACTTTTTTCATCATTATTATGTCGAGATTTAAAAAGGGATTTCAAAAACTTGGCTATCGCACCAGTGATTTCTTCAAGGGAAAAACCTTTGGCCGTCAAAAACCCCCATTAAAGAATCTTCCTAAATTCGCTTCCCCAGGCAAAAAATGATATAATCAGCCTCATGTCAAAAGCGATTATTGCCAGACAACCAGATAACACCATTCAGCTAACCATCACTCTTGATAAAGACATCATTGAGAAGGCTTTTGAGAAACAGCTAGCCGAAACCGTTCGAAAGGCCAAAATTCCTGGCTTTAGAAAAGGCAAAGCCCCCAAAAAGCTTGTTGAAGAGAAAATCAACAAAAATCAAATTTATGAAACGGTTATTCAGGAATTAGTTCCTAAAGCTTACCTGGAAGCGATTCAAGAACATCAACTCAAACCGATTATTAACCCCAAAGTTGAACTTTTAAAAGCCAAAGAAGGAGAAGATTGGCAAATTAGAGCCACAACCTGTGAGGCACCCAAAATCGAACTTAAGAATTATCAAGCAGAGATTAAAAAAAATCTTGCTCCCTCCAAACTTTGGACACCAGATAAAGAGAAAGGGGTAAAGACAGAAGGGGGTAGTGAAAAAGAGGCAAGCACCGAAGAAAAAATTCAAAAAGTCATCGAAACTTTATTAAAAATAGCTCAATTTAGTTTGCCCTTAATTCTTGTCGAAGATGAGTTAAACCGTTCTCTCGCTTCCTTAATTAACCAAGCTAATTCTTTAGGGATGACCATCGACCAATACGCTCAATCAGTCGGCAAAACGACCAATCAAATCCGAGAAGAATACCGGACTCGAGTTGAAGACGAGCTCCGCCTTCTCCTGATTCTTAATGAAATTGCTCAGGCAGAGAAAGTTGAAATCAGCGACCAGGAAATTGAAGCCTTAATCAAAGCCAGCGGTGATGAAAAACTGACGAAACAGCTGACTAATCCTCTTCAAAATGAATATTTGAGAGGCATCCTCGCCCGAAGAAAAACTCTTGAAAAACTGGCTCGTCTTTAACTTGACTTTTCTATTTTTTTCCATTAAGATAGGCTCACAAATTTAAAAAGCACCTGCCCAGGTGAATTATTAAGATGGACGACAAAAATAAGTGGAAAAAATCTATTAACCGAGGCTCACCCCTAGAGACTCTCCGGGGACTGGGTAGCTCAGCCGGCACCACTTTCAAAAAAGATCTTCTCCAAGGCATTCCTGAAGAAGCGGCGAACAGTCTTTTAAGAACCAAGCGCTTTCAGGGAGAACTCAAACCGAACGAAGCGGTCAATGTCGAACCAAGAGAGTTAGAAATTAGACGTTCCTTTGAAAGCAGGCTCAAACAACAGGCTTTGATTCAGCGCCAAGAATTTGAGGTTTTTTCCGCCAAGAAAAAAGAAGAGCAGGAGAAAATCAAAGCGCTTCAGGCCGAAGTGATTGAATTAGCGAAGTCAATTGAGAAATTCGACCAGGAAATCAAAGTGGCCGCCATCCAGCAAACAGTCAATCCCGGTGTTTATCACGAAACTTTCTTTGAAAAGCTAGTCTCTTTCATTAAATCTCTAAGTGAGAAAATTACAGAATCCACTGCCTGGCTTTCAACCACTAATAAACGGGCGAGAAAACAACCTTACTACTGGCAGCAAGTGAGGAAGTCGGGAACGAGATTCATGCTCTCCCAAGAACGCCACATGGCTACCCAGGCTGGATAAGGCTTGCTCCTTCTCTTTAAATCTAGTAAAATAAAGCAATGGGTGGTTAGCTCAGTTGGCTAGAGCGTCACATTGACATTGTGAAGGTCACAGGTTCGAGTCCTGTACCACCCACAGATTTTATGGATAAAAAACTCGAAACCAGACGTCATAGCTGCAGCCATGTTTTGGCAGCCGCGGTCCTAGAGCTCTATCCTCAAGTTAAGTTTGGCATTGGTCCGGCAATTGAGGAAGGCTTTTATTATGACTTTGACTTCGGTAAGAAAAAAATAACTGAAAATGACCTCAAGAAGATAACCCTTCAGATGGAAGAGATTATTAAAGCCAAACATCCTTTTAAGAAAGAAGAAGTTGAGATTAAAAAAGCCAAAGAGATTTTCAAAAACCAGCCTTATAAATTAGAACTCATCGCTGATTTAGCGAAAGAAGGCAATCAAAAGGTCTCTCTTTATTATTCAGGCGACTTTGTCGATCTTTGTGCTGGACCTCATTTGGCGAATACCGGTAAAATCGGTCCTTTCAAACTTCTCTCCCTCGCTGGTGCCTATTGGCGGGGTGATGAAAAGAATAAGATGCTCACTCGTATTTACGGGACCTGCTTTCCTACTCAAAAAGAACTGGATGACCATCTTAAAATGCTTGAAGAAGCGAAGAAAAGAGACCATCGGAAAATTGGTAGAGAGTTAGACTTATTCGTTTTTTCGGATCTAGTAGGTAAAGGGCTACCCCTGTTTACCGAAAAGGGTTCAACCATCAGAAGAGAACTTGAAAGATTCATTGTTGATGAAGAAATCAAGAGAGGCTATAAACATGTCTACACGCCTCATTTAGCCTTAGTCAAACTCTTCAAAAAGTCAGGTCATTATCCTTATTACAAAGACTCGATGTATCCAGTAATGAAAATTGATGAAGAAGAGCTGATTCTTCGACCGATGACCTGTCCTCACCACTTTGAGCTTTATGCAAGTAGGCCAAGAAGCTATAGAGATTTGCCGTTTAGAATTGCTGAATTAGCCAGCCAGTTTCGGTACGAACAGTCAGGAGAACTCAGCGGCTTAATTCGGGTGAGAGCCTTTTGTCTCGCCGATGCTCATATTATTTGCACTAAAAATCAGGCAGAGAGCGAGATTAACTACGTCCTCGATTTAATTGAAGACGTCGCTTCTACTCTAGGATTAAAGAAAAAAGAAGATTATCGCTACCGCCTATCACTAGGAGACAGAACTAATGATAAAAAATACTACAAAGACGATAAATCTTGGGAAGCGGCAGAAGCAGTTTTAAGGGCGGTTATAAAAAAGAGAAAAGCGCCCTCCTTTGAAGCTAAAGATGAAGCGGCTTTCTATGGTCCAAAAATTGATGTCCAAATGAAAAATGTCCTCGGCCATGAAGAAACTGCCTTTACAGTGCAATATGACTTTGTTATGCCCAAAAGGTTCAATCTCTACTACATTGATAAAGACAACTCTAAAAAAGAACCAATTGTAATTCATCGCTCGTCAATCGGCTGTATAGAAAGAGTAATCGCCTTTCTTATTGAAAAATATACTGGTGCTTTTCCCACCTGGCTTTCACCAGTTCAAGTGGTCATCATCCCCATTACCGACAAACAACTTAAATATGCTCAAGAAGTCTTTAAGAAGTTAAGGGAAGAAGACTTAAGAGTCGAGCTTGATGATCGGAATGAAACTACTTCAGCCAAAATTCGCGATGCGGAAATGCAAAAAGTTCCTTACATGATTGTCATTGGTGAAAAAGAAGTCAAAGCCAAAAATGTTTCTGTTCGCGCCAGAGGGAAGGGCGACTTAGGCACGATGAAACTCGAGAAGCTTATCGAAAAAATCAGAGAGGAAGTTGAAAAGAAGCTTTCCGTCTGATATCATTTAAACAGGTGGCAGCGAAGACTAAGAGTAAGTTTAAATTCTACCGTATCAATCAAAACATTAGATCTCCTAAACTGCGGGTGATTGGTCAGGAAGGAAAACAGCTGGGTGTTTTAACTTTGTCAAAAGCTCTGGAAGAAGCGGAGAAATTGGGGGTTGATTTAGTCGAAGTCGCTCCAACAATCAATCCGCCAGTGGCGAAACTGGTCGATTATAAGAAATTTCGCTATCAAGAGGCAAAAAAAATAAAAAAAGAAAAGAAAAAGAGCGGGGGAGAACTAAAGACAATTCGCGTTTCTCCCTTTATTGCTAAGGCTGATTTAGACCTCAAAGTGAAAAGAGCCAGAGAGTTTTTAAAGGCAGGACACAAGGTGAAAATTGAGGTTAAGTTTTACGGCCGTCTCTTGACCAAAAAGGACTTTGGGTATAAAATCTTAAAAGAGTTTGTTAATCAGCTAGGAGAAGAGGCAAAAATTGAACAAGAACCCAAATGGCTCGGCAAGAGATTAATGATGACTTTAGTCGCCGGACAAGGAGAAAAAAGTGAAAAAAAAGAAAATAAAAATGAAGACCAGAAAGTCAGCCAGCCGGAGATTTAAGCTGACAAAAACCGGGAAAGTCCTTCACCGGTCCTCCCGCAGTCGTCATCTTCAATCAAAGAAAAAGAAATCGACTAAGCGAGATCACAAAATCCCTAAAGAAATCAAAGGTAAACAGAGAAAGAAAATTTTGAAAATGTTGGGTCAATAAAATGAGAGTCAAAACAGGGACGGTTAGAAGAAGAAAGCACAAAAAAATCCTTGCCCAAACTAAGGGTTATCGGATGACCCGCAGCCGACTGATAAAAAAAGCCAAAGAAGCCGTTCTTCATGCTGGCGAATACTCTTTTGCCGGTCGCAAATTAAGAAAAAGAGACTTCAGAAGGCTCTGGATAACCCGGATTAACGCCGGTTTGAGCGAAACAAGTCTTTCCTACAGCCAATTTCTGGCAGGCTTGAAAAAAGCCAAAATCGAACTTGACCGAAAAATTTTAGCTGATTTGGTCGTTTCCGACCCCGAAACCTTCAAAAAAATACTTGACAAAGCCAAGACTGACTGATAGAATTTTACTCAATGCGAGAACCAACCAATCCCTCTTGCTTGTTTTTTTACTTTAGATAAGCAGAAATAAAAGGGGAGGTTGGTTTTGGCATTTTAAGGAGAACTCTCCCCGAAGGAGAGTTTTTTTTGTCAGTCAAGTAGTGATAGAATTAAAAGGATGAATATCAGTAAAATCCTCAATCTTAAAAATCAGGCCATCTCCAGTATTCTTGAAGCCAAGGACAAAAAAGAACTCGAAAACCTGCGTATTCATTACCTCGGTCGCAAAGGAGAAATCAGCCAATTAATCAAGAAGCTTCCCACCTTAGAGGTCGAGGAAAGAAGAGAAGTAGGCAATCTTCTTAATGATGCCAAAAAGGCAATCGAGGAGGCAATCCAAAATCAATCATCAATCATCAATCATCAATCATCAATCACGGATAGAGATTGGCTTGATGTCACCGCTCTTGGAGAGAAAATAAACTATGGACATCTTCATCTTCTTACTCAAGCTATTAGAGAAATCTCGACTGTTTTTGAGAAAATCGGTTTTATCCGAGTCAGCTATCCTGAAGTTGAGTGGGAATGGTTTGCTTTCGAAGCCCTTAATATGCCTGAGACTCACCCGGCTCGGGATGATTATGAAAGTTTCTTTATTGACGAGAAGCCCAGTCCGAAATACGGTCAAATGGTAATTACTCCTCATACCTCTTCCGGTCAAATTCGAGAAATGCAGCGAACGAAACCTCCCATCAGAATGATTAACATTAACCGTTGCGGCCGGCCCAACTATGATGCCACCCACGTCCCCACCTTCCATCAATTTGAAGGCTTAGTGATTGATGAAAACATTAATCTCACCCACCTCAAAGGCGTTTTTGATTATTTTGCCGTCAACTTCTTTGGTCCTCAAAGGAAAATCAGGCTAAGACCTTTTCATTTTCAATTCACCGAACCCTCATTCGAGGTGGATATTAACTGTCCTCTTTGTTTAGGCAAAGGTTGTAAAGTCTGTAAGAGCGGCTGGCATGAACTGGGCGGTTCAGGTATGGTTCATCCCCAAGTCCTCAAAAACGGCGGCATCGACCCTAAAAAATATTCCGGATTTGCCTTTGGTTGGGGAGTGGAGAGAGCTTATTTAATGAAATCTGGGCTTAATCTTGATGACGTTAGACTTTTATACGAACCGGATTTGAGGTTCATTAATCAATTTTAATATGAATATCCTTGTTCCTTATTCCTGGCTTAAAGATTTTTTAAAAACTTCGGCTAGTCCTCAAAAAACCGCTGAAGCTCTTTCGCTTTGCAGCCAATCAGTTGAGAAAATCAGCCGGAATAATGATGAATCAATTTTAGAAATCGAAATTACGGTTAACCGCTACGATTGTTTATCGATTGTCGGCATTGCCCGCGAAGCCGCTGCCGCCCTGTCCTCATCAGGAATTCAAGCTCAATTTAAACCATCCTCAATCACGGCTTTACCGGAAGTTGAAAAACCCCGGGCTCATCTTGAAGTCGAATTTCGGGATAAAACCATTTGTCCTCGATTCTCCGCCATTATTATTGACCAAGTAGAAATTAAACCCTCACCCCAGTGGCTCTCTGAAAGGCTTGAGAAAGTAGGCCTTCGTTCTCTTTCCAATGTTGTTGATATCTCTAACTATTTAATGATTGAAACCGGCCAGCCAATTCATACCTTTGATTACGATAAAATCCTTGGCCAGAAAATGATAATGAGATTATCTAAGCCGGGAGAAAAAATTATTACCCTTGATGGCGCCACCCGCACTTTACCTGGCGGCGATATTGTTATCGAGGACGGAGAAGGAAGATTAATTGACCTTTGCGGCATTATGGGAGCCGAAAACAGCCAGATTGATGAAAAAACAGAAAGAGTTCTCTTCTTTGTCCAGGCTTATGACCCAGTCCGCATCAGGAAAACTTCGATGGCTTTAGCCCATCGGACTGAGGCTGCCGTCCGCTTTGAAAGGGGCATTGATTTGGAGGGTATCATCCCTGTTCTTGCTCAAGGTGCCAAACTGATGAAAGAACTGAGCGGCGGCGAGGTTGCCTGTAAACTGATCGATATTTATCCTCAACCTCAAAAAAGAAACAAAATCAAACTAGACCTTGCTCAACTCCACAAAATTGTGGGTATCGAAATTCCCAAAGCTAAAGTCATTACCATTCTTGAATCTCTCGGTTTTTCACTAATCACTAGTCACTGTTCACTGTTCACTTTCTCCGTCCCTACTTGGCGAGCCAATGATGTTTTTATTGAAGAAGATCTTATCGAAGAAGTAGCTCGAATTTATGGCTATTATCGTCTTCCCAGTCACCTCCCACCCCTAGACTCTCAATATGGTCTGGTTTCTTTACCCAAGCCCCAAAAGGGAAAAATTGAACCCTTTTTCCAGTGGGAAAACAAGGTCAAAGACTTACTAGTCAGTCAAGGATTCTCCGAAATCTATAACTATTCTTTCATTAGTCAGGAACTAATTGAGAAGGCAGGCCTGGAAGTTAAAAATTACCTCAAAATTAAAAACCCTTTGACCAGCGAACTTGAATATCTTCGCTCTTCTTTAATTCCTTCTCTGCTGAAGACGGCCGCTCTAAATCAAGCCCTTTTCCCCCAAATGAAACTTTTTGAATTGGCGAATGTCTACCTCCCCCAAGCGAAGAAACTGCCTGAAGAAAAATCAAGATTGGTTTGTTTGGTGAACGAGAAGAACTTCCAATATCTGAAAGGAATTGTCAAATTTCTCTTGGAGCAACTAGGAATAGAAAAGGTCAGTTTTAAACCTTGGGTGGGCCGAGAACTTTATTTTATGCCCGGAAAAACAGCCGTCATCGAGACCAAGAAAAACCTCTTAGGCACGATTGGTGAAATAAGTCCCCATGTCCTGTCTAAATTTGAGCTCTTGGAGAAGGTAACCATCATTGATCTCGATTTTGAGATTATCAGCCAACTCGCAAAAACAACGAAAACCTTTACCCCGATTCCTAAATATCCTGCCATTATCGAAGATTTGACTCTTGTCCTTAAACCTAAAACTCCGGTCGGGGAGTTAATTCAAACAGCTAAAGACTTAAGTTCAGATATTCAAAGTGTCGAATTAATTGACTCCTTTAAAAATAGCCGCACTTTGCGAATTACTTATCAAGACCCCAAAAAGACTTTAACGGATAAAGAAGTAGGGAAAATCAGAGGAAAAATTATTAAAAAAACGGAACAACAATTCGGTGCTAAACTAAAAAGTTAAGACCTTTTTCTTGCTCCTCGACTCACTATGTTGACAAGCTGATCAAGTTCTTGAGAGTATTTATTTTCAAATTCTAAAAAGTGTTTCTTATTCAAAAGTCCTTGGATTAATACTCGACCTTTAGTTTTTCTACCTCTAGCATAGAATTTGTGAGCACGATAAAAAGAACGAAACAATTTTTTTCGCCTCTCGGCAAATCTTGTAAATTTAACTCATCAACTACTTTATCCCAACCAGGAATATAGCCATTTTCCAGATTTAGGATTTCCTCATTTAGAGGATTGATAATCTTAACCTCTTTAGGCTTTTCCTCACTTTGTGCCTGTAATAATTCTCACTCTAATCTTGTTACCAAAGCACTAAACTTATATCATCAAAACCTTAAGAAATCAAGTTATTTAAGGAGGCGTTAGGGTCGGGGAGAGAGTTGGTGTTGGTGTTACCGGTATGGTTGGCGTCGGCGTTGGGCTAGGGGACCAATCCCAAGGAAGATTAACGCCAATTTTAATTTCATTTTCACCCGAATTGCCTTTTTCATCTTCAGCTTTTGCTTTGATGGCATAAGTCCCATCCGCTAAGGTAAAATCTCGCTCATATGGATGACTGGTGATACTCGCTTTCTTATCATTATTAATATAAATCTCGACCTTACTAATCTTATTAATGGAAATCGGTCTCACCACTACCCGAAAGCTCGAACCGACCTTAGCCTGATTTTCCGGCTCCTCAATCCGAACTTCAATCTGGCCCGAAGTGCCACAATATTCGGTCGGAGGATGATATCTTTCGTCGCCAATCCCGGCCAGCCATTCATCAATTCCTTTTTGCCAACGATTTTCATCTGTTAAAGGATCCTCTTCCTTGAAAACAAAATATTCCTTTTCTTCATAATCTCCGCGGGCGATGTCCACCGGCGTCGCCAACTTCCCCTCGCTACGACATAACTTTAATTTCGTATGAACTAAATCTTCACCTTGAGGTTCGGTTCCCTTGATAAAGTATTCCATTCTGGAAGGAAAGCCGTCATGAGAGCGATAACCGGAGATTTTATCCACTTCAGCGGTGACAATCCCCGAGGGAATCTCGAAACCGCCGGTTGGCTTCCCCTTCATCGCCTCCAGAATAATCCTCCGCCAAATAGGCGCCGCTCCGGAAACACCTGAAGCGACCTGTTTCATTTCCGTATTATCATTATTACCGACCCAGACACCAGCCATCACCGTCGGTGTCCAGCCGACGGTCCAGTTATCCCGCTTATCGTTGGTCGTCCCGGTTTTCGCCGCCACCCCCTGAAGATTAATTAAAGAATTTTCCCCAAAGGTTATCAGGCGGGCATTATTATCAGAAAGAATATTGTTTATCAAAAACGCCTGCTCCTCGGTCAGAACCCTTCTGCCCTTTTCCGGCTTATTTTCTTCCAAAACATGTCCATCTTTATCAATCACTTTAAGTATGGCAATGGGTGAAGCCTTATAGCCTCCATTGGCAAAAGCGGAATAGGCAGAGACCATGTCAATTAGCCTTACCTCACCCCCTCCTAGAGTGACTGCCAGCCCCAGGCGGCTCAAATTCTCTTGAGTTGGCTCAAGGGTAGTAAAGCCCATCTCCCAAGCGGTCTGAAGCATATCCTTCAATCCGACTAAAGCCACCATCTTCACTGCCGGCAAATTAATCGAGCTGCCTAAAGCGTATCTAATTTGGAGCGGTCCATGAAATTGACCATCATAGTTCACCGGCACGTATTCAGGTTTGTTTCCGCCGGGAAAAGAAGTCTTGACATCCATAATTATAGTTGAGGGGGTGTAGCCTTTTTTGAAGGCAGTCACATAGGTCACCGGCTTAATCGCCGAACCAGGTTGCCGGAGAGAAAGAGTAACATTAACCTTGCCGTCGTAATCAGGGTCATTATAGTTCTTAGAACCAACCATCGCCAGAATCTCACCGGTTTGGGGATCCATTACTAAAGCCGCGCCATTGGTAATGTGGATTCCCTCGACTTTAGCAATTTCCTCACTGACAACCTCTTGAGCTTCTTCTTGAAGGTCCAAGTCAAGGCTGGTAGTCACCTTCAATCCTCCTTGTTCGACCATTCGCGTCCCGTATCTCTCCTCCAGTATTTTCTTAACATACATCACAAAATGAGGCGCCCGAAACCCTGGACCTTCAGGCGCAAACTCTACCTCGGTAATCTGTTTCTTCGCCTCCTCCTCTTGCTCTGAAGTAATGTAGCCGTCTTCTTTCATCCTTCTCAAAACCTGTTCGGTCCGCCAAGTGTAAGCCTTCGGGTCTTCACCAAAAGGCGAATAGGCGGAAGGTCGTTGCGGTAAGCCAGCAAGAATGGCTGATTCCACCAAAGTCAAATCAGAAACTTTTTTATCAAAATAGACTTCCGCCGCCGCCTCCACTCCCCAAGCCGTACCACCATAAGGAGCTTCGTTGAGATACATCTGCAAAATTTCATCTTTAGAATATCTCCTCTCAATTTGGACTGCCAGAATGAACTCTTTAATCTTTCTGATAAAGGTTCTCTCCGGCGTCAATAAGACGTTTTTGACTAGCTGTTGAGTCAAAGTTGAGCCTCCTTGAAGTTTCCGATGAATAATAATGTTGACGACCGCTCTCATCCAGCCGGTCGGATCAAAACCGCCGTGTTTATAAAAATTCTTGTCTTCAACCGCCACCGTCGCTTGGCGCAGATAAAGAGGAATTTCCTCAAGCTTAACCGGCGTCCTCCTTTGGTCGGCGTAAACATCGTAAAGTAATTCATTATTACGGTCGTAAATTTTGGTGGCAAAGCCTTCTTTGCGAACGATTTTGTCAGGCTGGGGCAAATCCTTGGCGTACCAGATAAAAAGAAAGGCAATCAAGAGAACTCCAGCGACCACCCCGATTAAAGTCAATTTGGAAAAGCGAGTGATTAACTGGGAGCGGAGGAGACGGGCACTCCGGTAATAAACAGGTTCTCTTCGCCTTGTTCTTCTGCCTAAACTTTCAGTCTCTCTGGTTCTTTCTCGCCAAATCTTCCGCCAAGACATACTAAAATTCTACCCAATTATTCTCTCAGAAGCAAGAAAATAGCATTTCAGCTCAATCGTGAATTATGATATACTAAGTCTATGGACAAAGTTGTTGAGGTTTTAACCAGGGGAGTGGAGAACATCTACCCGACAAAAGAAGCCTTTGAAAAGATTCTTTATTCTGGCAAGAAAATCAGCCTTTACCAGGGCTTTGACGCTTCGATGCCCAATCTCCACTTGGGTAATCTGGTGGGTGTTCTCAAACTAAAACAGTTTCAGGACTTAGGTCATCAAGTCATCTTCTTAGTCGGCGATTTCACTGGGATGATTGGCGACCCGACGGACAAATCAGCCGCAAGAAAACTACTTACGAGAAAACAGGTGCTGGAAAACTCTAAAATCTATAAAGAACAAGCCGGAAAGATTTTAAACTTTTCTGGTAAAAACCCAGCTAAATTAATGTTTAACAGTCAATGGGGTGACAAAGTCACTTTCAAGGACTTAATTGAAATCGCTTCTCATTTTACCGTCCAGCAAATGCTGGAAAGGGATTTTTTCCAGAGGAGATTAAAAGCCAACAAACCGATTCATCTCCACGAATTTTTATATCCTGTTGCCCAAGCGATTGATTGCGTAAAAATGGATGTTGACCTGGAAATCGGCGGTTCAGACCAGACTTTCAACATGCTAGCTGGCCGAACCTTAATGAAGGCTCTGAAAAATAAAGAAAAATTTGTTTTGACCACTAAACTTTTGGTTGATGCCAAGGGAGAAAAGGTGGGTAAAACGGCTGGCAACGCCTTATTTCTTAATGCCTCGGCTCAAGACATGTTCGGCGGCATTATGTCCTTCCCAGACGAAACCATTATTCCTGGCTTTGAACTTTTAACTCAAGTACCGATGGATAAAGTTAAAGACGATGAAAGGGCGCTTCAAGAAGAAAAAATCAACCCCATGGAGTTCAAGAAAAAGTTAGCTCTAGAAATTACCAAGATGCTTTACGGTGAAAAATCAGCGGCTGAAGCCCAAAAACAATTCAAGAGAGTCTTCCAAAGTAGAGAATTGCCAGAGAAACTTCCAGTTTACAACATACAACAAAGGACAAAGAACATCGTCGATATATTAACCGAATCCAAGTTAGTCAAAAGTCGCTCTGGGGCAAAAAGATTAATCGAGCAAGGGGGGGTCGATATTGATGGTTTACCAATCACCGATCACCAGTCACCGGTCACCATCAAAGATGGTATGATTATTCGCGCCGGCAAGACAAAATTTCTTAAGGTTAAAAAGAAATAAAATGCGACTTTCTAAGAAACAAAAAAAGTTTTGGACCATTCTCGTCGTCATCGCCAGCCTCGCCCTGGTCCTCACTTCTCTCATCCCTCTCTTTTCCAGCCTCTTCTACTAAGAGTGTTATAATTAGGCAGAGATGAAGCTCGAAACGCCTGTTGCCAAAATTTTCATGGTTGGGCCGACTTATGCCAAAAGGTTGGAACGACTAAACATT